>Ga0209834_10000731_pt1 | contig 19508 bp, 32 predicted proteins | sample Mar14236cmmetaG_FD_184134 | JGI IMG/M metagenome (GOLD analysis project Ga0209834, IMG submission 184134) | Marine hydrothermal vent microbial communities from Guaymas Basin, Gulf of California to study Microbial Dark Matter (Phase II) - Marker... ...
TGGCGAAGGAAAAGTTTGAACGTAAGAAGCCCCACGTCAACGTGGGAACCATTGGGCACGTTGACCACGGCAAGACCACGCTGACGGCTGCGCTGACACGTGTGTGTGCGGAGGCCTGGGGTGGTGATGTCGTCTCGTTTGACGGCATCGACAACGCACCGGAAGAGCGCGAGCGCGGTATTACGATTGCGACCTCTCACGTGGAGTACGATTCACCCAATCGTCACTACGCGCACGTGGATTGCCCGGGACACGCCGACTATGTGAAGAACATGATCACCGGTGCGGCCCAGATGGACGGCGCTATCCTGGTTTGTGGTGCCACAGACGGCCCCATGCCCCAGACTCGTGAGCACATCCTGCTGTCGCGCCAGGTAGGCGTACCCTATATCGTGGTTTTCCTGAACAAGGCCGACCTGCTGGCGGAAGACTGCGGCGGTGCGGATTCCGAGGAATATGATGAGATGAAGGAACTGGTGGAAATGGAGCTGCGCGAGCTGCTGGACCAGTACGAATTCCCCGGTGACGACACGCCCATCATCTGTGGCTCCGCCCTGATGGCGCTGAATGGCGAAGACGAGAACGAATTGGGTACCACGGCGGTGAAAACCCTGGTGGAGACTTTGGACAGCTACATCCCCGAGCCCGAGCGCGCCATTGACGGCGCCTTCCTGATGCCGGTAGAGGATGTGTTCTCTATCTCTGGCCGCGGTACGGTGGTTACCGGGCGTGTTGAGCGTGGCGTGATCAAGGTGGGTGAAGAAATCGAGATCATCGGTATCAAGGAAACCCAGAAGACCACCTGTACGGGTGTTGAGATGTTCCGCAAGCTGCTGGATGAAGGTCGCGCGGGCGAGAACGTGGGTGTACTGCTGCGTGGTACCAAGCGAGAGGAAGTCGAGCGTGGCCAGGTGCTGGCCCATCCGGGCAGTGTTAACCCGCACACCAAGTTTGAGGCGGAGGTTTACATTCTGTCCAAAGACGAAGGTGGTCGTCATACCCCGTTCTTCAAGGGCTACCGTCCGCAGTTTTACTTCCGTACGACTGACGTGACCGGCGCTTGTGAGCTGCCTGAAGGGGTTGAGATGGTGATGCCGGGTGACAATGTGCAGATGGTCGCGACGTTGATCGCCCCGATCGCCATGGAAGAGGGCCTGCGTTTCGCGATTCGCGAGGGTGGCCGTACTGTTGGCGCCGGTGTGGTGGCCAAGATCATCGAATAAGCCTGTTGTTCAGGTTATTCGCATGGTGGGGTGGATACAAACTCAGTAACCGCTATTCACCTCAGATATCTGCTCGTTCAAGGTCAGGAAGTCCCATAGAATACCCAGCCCGAACAGGCCGGCGGTACACAGGTAAAGCAAACCGGTAAATATCTTACCCATATAGAAGCGGTGAATGCCGAAGATGCCCAGGAAGGTCAGGAGAATCCAGGTGAGGTCGTAATCCGTGGGGCCGGGGACGAAGCGGCGCTCTGCTTCGCGTTCCATCGAGGGGATCAGGAACAGGTCGATGATCCAGCCGATGAAAAAGAGGCCCAGGGTAAAGAACCAGATTACGCCCGAGATCTGCTTGCCATAGTAAAAACGATGGGCGCCGATAAACCCGAATATCCACAACAGGTATCCCAGCAAAAGCGAATGAGTGCGTTGTGGCTGTTCCAAGGTGTTCCCCCCAAGGTCAAGATATGCGTGATCTTTCATATTCAGAGTTGGTGCGCTGCGTGTCAAGCTGATGTTTCACGGCTGTGGGGTGTGTATACTGACCTGGATCATGGTAATGATTTGCCAGCGAGATAGGCTGGCGCCTGTAGTCTGTTATTGCAACTTGTAAGGAAATTTTATGTCTGTAGAACACCACGATCTCATCCATGAGTTCCCTGAACTGAAAAACCGCATCCACGAAATGAAAGTGGGCGATAAGCATTTTCGCCGCCTGTTCGATGAGTACCATGATCTGACTCGCAACATCGAGAAAATGGAAGATGAGGTGACTCCTGTCACGACGCGTACCGAAGAGGACGCCAAGGTTCGCCGAGTGCACCTGAAGGACGAATTGTACCGCATGCTGACCGCGGCTGCCTGACGGGGATCTTTTGCCAATGACCTATGAAACACTGAAGACTGAGTTGGAAGATCGCCTGGCTGCATTGCAGTCGCGTCTCTCCAGTATCAAGAAAGACGTCACCCGCAGTCACTCGGGTGATTCGGCTGAGCAGGCCCAGGAACGGGAAAACGACGAGGTGATTGATGCGATCGGCAACGAGACGGCGCAATCGATTCGTGTGATTCAGTCCGCCCTGGAGCGTATCGAAAGCGGCACCTATGGTGCGTGTGACAATTGTGGCGAAGACATAAGCCGGGCGCGGCTGGAGGCCGTTCCTGAGGCCACCCGCTGCGTGAACTGCGCACAGTAGTTCGTCCCTGGCCAGCGGCGAAATGCGCCACGAATACGGCGATCCACGTAATCGCCAGGGAGGCAAGGTCTTCCATCAGCGTAACCGCGAGATGTCTCTGGGTCATGTGATGATTGGCTAGTTCGTGGCTCGGGACAAGCCCCCATTACCGCTCCTTTGATATGGGTCAACGTCAGGGGGAATCCCTGCGGGGGCAGTGTTCCTGATTAATTATAACCAAATGGAATATCCTGGTATTTCTGCTCTCTTTTGGTACTTATAAAATTATTTGGGAAGTCTCCTTGACAGGGTGCGGGGTGGTCATTAGAATTCGCGTTCCTTTTTTCAGGGGGTTCCACTGCGGGCCTCTGGTTTTTTATTGTTTGGAGTAGGTCTGGTGCAGAATCAACGCATTCGAATTCGCCTTAAGGCTTTTGACCATCGACTGATAGATTCGTCTACCCAGGAGATCGTAGAAACAGCACGCCGTACTGGCGCGCAGGTCAAGGGACCTATCCCTCTTCCCACCCGGAAGGAAAAATTTACAGTGCTGATTTCACCGCACGTAAATAAGGACGCCCGTGACCAGTACGAGATTCGTACTCACAAGCGTTTGTTGGACATCGTGGATCCTACCGAAAAGACGGTAGACGCCCTGATGAAGCTGGACCTGGCGGCAGGTGTGGAAGTACAGATTAGTCTTGGTTAACTACAAATTGTAGCAAGACCTGTCCCGCTACTTGTAAGGTAGCGGGATGTGTAACGCCCCACTATTTACCAAGTAGCGGGGCGGCCATAGAGGGTTAAGCCCCGTACACTGAGAGGTTAGAAAGATGACTATTGGTTTAGTCGGTCGCAAGTCCGGTATGACTCGTGTTTTTACCGAAGACGGCGCATCAATTCCAGTAACCGTAGTGGAGGTTTCTCCAAACCGCGTTACTCAAATCAAAGAGCTCGATACCGACGGTTATCGTGCTATTCAGGTCACAGCGGGAAGCCGCAAGGCCTCCAGAGTAAGCAAGTCCCAGGCAGGACACTTCGCCAAGGCGGGTGTCGCAGCGGGTACTGGCTTGTGGGAATTTCGCCTGGAAGATGCCGATGAGGCGCCGGAAGTCGGTTCAGAGCTGACTGTTGAGCGTTTTGAAGTCGGCCAGAAGGTCGATGTAGCGGGCAAGTCCAAGGGTAAAGGCTTCCAGGGCGGTATCAAGCGCTGGAACTTTCAGATGCAGGACGCCACTCACGGTAACTCGTTGTCACACCGTTCCAATGGCTCTATCGGCCAGTGCCAGACACCCGGTCGTGTATGGAAGGGTAAGAAAATGTCGGGTCATATGGGTGCGGAGAATGTCACCACCCAGGGCCTGGAAGTTGTCCGTATTGATGTTGAGCGCAATGTGTTGCTCATAAAGGGTGCCGTACCTGGTGCACCCGGCGGAGACGTTATCGTTCGTCCCGCTGTCAAGGCTTAAGGTTAGGGGGTCTCTAACGTGGAATTAAGTGTATTAAAGCCAGGTAATGCCGAAGCGGGCTCCGTGTCTGTTTCCGATGTTGCCTTCGCACGTGAATACAATGAAGACCTGGTTCACCAGGTGGTAACTGCCTACATGGCAGGTGCCCGAGCGGGTACTCGCGCCCAGAAGAATCGCGCTGCGGTGCGCGGCGGTGGCAAGAAGCCCTGGCGCCAGAAAGGCACCGGCCAAGCGCGGGCGGGAACCATTCGCTCTCCTATCTGGCGCAGTGGTGGCGTGACTTTCGCGGCACAGCCGCAGGATCACTCCCAGAAAGTGAACCGTAAAATGTACCGGGCGGCGTTGCGCTCCATTATGTCGGAGCTGGCTCGCCAGGATCGCCTGCTGATTGTGGAGAGTCTGGACCTGGAAGCGCCCAAGACTAAATTGCTGGTCCAGCAGCTGGGCGAGTACGGCGTTGATAATGTGCTGATCGTATCTGCTGAAGTGGGCGAGAACCTGTATCTGGCGGCCCGTAACCTGCATAAGGTGGACGTGCGTGATGTAGACGGCATTGATCCGGTCAGCCTTATAGGCCACGACAAGGTCATGGTAACTGTTGACGCAGTTAAAAAATTTGAGGAGATGCTGGGATGAACCAGGAGCGCGTATTTCAAGTGCTGTTAGGGCCGCATGTTTCCGAGAAGGCGGCCATTGTTGGCGATGCGAGTAATCAGTACGTATTCAAGGTTGCAGTTGATGCGACCAAGTTAGAGATCAGGAAGTCAGTGGAGCAGTTGTTCAAGGTCAAGGTGAACAATGTGACCACGCTGAAGGTCAAGGGCAAGGTCAAGCGCAACAAATATGGTTTTAGCACCAAGCCGACCTGGAAAAAAGCATACGTTCGACTGGAGCAGGGTCAGGATATTGACTTTGCTACTGTTGACTAAGCTGAGCAAGGAGTAGGATCGAAATGGCAGTTTTAAAGAGCAAGCCCACTTCCGCTGGTCGTCGTCATGTCGTCCGGGTGGTCAGTGACGATCTGCACAAGGGCGAACCATACAAGCCACTGCTGGAAAAGCAATCCAGGAATGGCGGCCGTAACAACAATGGACGGATTACAACCCGTCACATCGGTGGTGGCCACAAGCAGCATTACCGTATTATTGATTTCATACGTACCAAGGACGGTATTCCAGCCAAAGTAGAGCGTTTGGAGTATGACCCAAACCGCACTGCGCACATCGCGCTGCTGTTGTTCGCCGATGGTGAGCGCCGTTACATTATCGCCCCCAGGGGCGTGAAGGCGGGTGATGTTCTGCAGTCCGGTTCTGCGGCGCCGATCAAGGCAGGTAACTGCCTGCCGCTGCGCAACATCCCGGTGGGCTCTGTGGTACACGGTGTGGAGCTCAAGCCAGGTAAAGGTGCTCAGATGGTGCGCTCCGCCGGAACTTCGGCCCAGGTGGTCGCCAGGGAAGGTCAGTACGCTACCCTGCGTCTGCGCTCTGGTGAAATGCGTAAAGTGTTGTCGGAGTGTCGTGCGACATTGGGTGAAGTATCCAACTCAGAGCACAGCCTGCGTAAACTGGGTAAAGCGGGTGCATCGCGCTGGCGCGGTGTTCGCCCGACTGTTCGCGGTGTGGCGATGAATCCGGTAGATCACCCTCATGGTGGTGGTGAAGGACGTACTTCCGGTGGCCGTCATCCGGTCAGTCCGTGGGGTACCCCGACCAAGGGTTACAAGACACGTAAAAACAAGCGTACAGATAAGTTGATCGTACGCCGTCGTGGTAAGAAGTAGAACGGTCGTTAAGTAAACGAGATTTAGAGGAAAGACATTGTGCCGCGTTCACTGAAGAAAGGTCCTTTTATTGACCTTCACCTGATGAAGAAAGTTGAAGCAGCGATTGAAAGTAACGATCGTCGCCCGATCAAGACCTGGTCGCGTCGTTCCATGGTATCGCCCGACATGGTCGGTCTGACTATCGCCGTGCATAACGGTCGTCAGCACGTACCGGTGTTGATCAACGAAGATATGGTTGGTCACAAGCTGGGTGAATTTGCGGTGACCCGCACATTCAGGGGCCATATCGTGGACAAGAAGGTTAAGCGCTAAGCGCTTATCTGTACTTGTTTATAAGACAAGAGGTTTAGGAAATGGAAGTTGCAGCAAGACTGAAGGGCGCGCTGATTTCAGCGCAGAAAGCTCGCCTCGTCGCAGACCAGGTTCGTGGCATGTCTGTGGAAGAGGCGTTGAGCCTGCTGGAATTCAGCCCCAAAAAGGCAGCGCACATTGTCAAGAAGCTGCTTGACTCTGCGATTGCCAATGCTGAGAACAATGAAGGTGCGGATGTCGACGAGTTAAAGGTGTCCAGCATTTTTGTAGATGAAGGTATGACAATGAAGCGCCTGCGCCCACGTGCCAAGGGCCGTGCGGACCGCATTCTGAAGCGCAGCTGTCATATCACGATTAAAGTTGCAGACGGCGAAAGCTAAGTTCAGGAGACGACCACATGGGTCAGAAAGTACATCCCATCGGCATTCGGTTAGGTATTGTTAAAGAACATACCTCGATCTGGTATGCCGATAACAAGAACTACTCCAAGCAGTTGATTACTGACCTGGAGACGCGTGCTTACATTGAGAAGGCGCTGGATCACGCCTCCGTCAGCCGCGTGGTGATCGAGCGCCCGGCCCAGACTGCGCGTATCACCATACACACCGCCAGGCCCGGTATTGTTATCGGTAAGAAAGGCGAGGATGTGGACAAGCTGCGCAAGACTCTCACTGAGAAGATGGGTGTGCCGGTTCATATCAATATCGAAGAAATTCGCAAGCCAGACCTGGATGCGAAGCTTGTTGCACAGAATGTCGCGCAGCAGTTGGAGCGTCGTGTGATGTTCCGTCGCGCTATGAAGCGTGTCGTACAGAACGCCATGCGCCAGGGTGCCGAAGGTATCAAAGTACAGGTAGGTGGCAGGCTTGGTGGTGCGGAAATTGCCAGAAGTGAGTGGTATCGGGAAGGTCGTGTGCCATTGCATACCCTGCGCGCCGATATTGATTACGCCACTTATGAGGCAGCTACTACTTACGGTATCCTGGGCGTGAAAGTGTGGATTTTCAAGGGCGAGGTAATCGGCGATGAAAATCAAGGCGATGGCGCCAAGAAGACAGCAACTAATTAAGGGTTACGCAGATGCTTCAACCAAAGCGTACAAAATTTCGCAAGATGATGAAAGGGCGCAACCGCGGTCTGGCACTACGTGGCAGCAAGGTTAGCTTTGGCGAATTCGGTTTGAAAGCCACAGGTCGGGGCCGCATCACGGCGCGCCAGATCGAAGCTGCCCGGCGCGCCATGACCCGTCACATCAAGCGTGGTGGAAAGATCTGGATTCGTGTTTTCCCGGACAAGCCGATTACTGGTAAGCCGTTGGAAGTGCGCCAGGGTAAAGGTAAGGGTAATGTTGAGTACTGGGTAGCCCAGGTTCAGCCGGGGAAAGTGCTCTATGAAGTACAGGGCGTATCTGAGGAGCTTGCGCGTGAAGCGTTCGCCCTGGCGGCTGCCAAGATTCCTATTGCCACAACATTTATCAAACGGTCGGTGATGTGATGAAAGCAAGCAAATTGCGAGAAGAGTCCGTTGAGGGCCTGAATAAGCAACTACTCACTTTGCGTGAAGAGCAGTTCAAACTGCGCATGCAAAAGTCTACTGGGCAACTCGGGCAAACTCATTTGCTTGGGCAGACCCAGCGTGACATTGCACGTGTGAAGACTGTACTCAATGAAAAGGCAGGTAATTAAGAATGTCAGGTGCAGAAAAGCGTACAAGTACGGCAACCGGTAAGGTCGTCAGTAACAAGATGGACAAGACAATTACGGTAATGGTTGAGCGTCGGGTGAAGCATCCGGTCTACGGTAAATACATTACCCGTTCATCGAAGATTCATGCTCACGATGAAAGTAATCAGTGTGGCATCGGCGATACCGTTACTGTTGCCCAGACGCGCCCGATTTCCAAGAGCAAGACCTGGAAATTGTTGGAAGTAGTGGAGAGCGTGGCAGCCGAAGCCTGATCCGGGTTTTTGTAGCGCAGAGTTAGCGGCCGCAGCCGCAGTTTGGAGTAAAAGATGATTCAGACACAGTCGTATTTGGAAGTCGCCGATAACAGTGGTGCCCGTCGTGTGATGTGCATCAAGGTGTTGGGCGGATCCAAGCGCCGTTACGCGCGTGTCGGTGACCTCATAAAGGTAACCGTCAAGGAAGCCATTCCCCGCGGCAAGGTTAAGAAAGGCCAGGTCATGACTGCTGTTGTCGTTCGCACCAGGAAAGGGGTGCGTCGTCCCGATGGCTCCCTGATCAAGTTCGATGATAACGCGGCTGTTTTGCTCAATGCGCAGAACGCCCCCCTAGGCACTCGTATTTTCGGCCCGGTTACCCGTGAGCTGCGCAGCGAGAAGTTCATGAAGATTGTTTCTCTGGCACCGGAAGTAATTTAGTACGGCCAGCAGGGAGAGGAAAGGAAATGTTGAAGATCAAGCGCGATGACGAAGTGATTATCCTGGCCGGCAAGGACAAGGGTAGGCGCGGCAAGGTTCGCAGGGTGTTGGATAACAATAAGCTTATTGTTTCCGGTGTCAATATGATTAAGAAGCACACCAAGCCCAACCCGCAAATGGGTGTGGCTGGTGGAATTGTTGAGAATGAAGCGCCGATACAGGTTTCCAATGTGGCGATCTTCAATCCAGGCAGCAGTAAAGCCGATCGTGTGGGCTTCAAGGTGGACGGAGATAGCAAGGTCCGTATCTTCAAATCCAGTGGCGAGGTAATTGACTCTTAAGCCTCTCTCATTTAGAGACAGTGCTGACCGGGTTAACAGGTAAAGAAAATGGCAACGTTGAAAGACAAATACAAGAGCGAGTTGGCTCCCCAACTGATAAAAGAGCTGGGTCTGAAAAATGTGATGGAAGTTCCCCGCATCACCAAAATCACCCTGAATATGGGTGTCGGTGAGGCGCTGGGTGACAAAAAGGTGCTGGAAAACGCTGTCGCAGACATGCAGAAAATTTCAGGCCAGAAGGTCGTGGTCACCAAGGCGCGCAAATCTATCGCGGGCTTCAAGGTGCGTGACGGCTGGCCGATTGGCTGTAAGGTGACTCTGCGCTCCGAGCGTATGTACGAGTTTCTGGAGCGCCTGATTAGCGTCGCTATTCCACGTATCCGCGATTTTCGCGGTTTGAGCGCCAAGTCTTTTGACGGGCGCGGCAACTTCGCGATGGGCATCACCGAGCAGATTATTTTTCCGGAGATCGATTACGATAAGGTGGATGCCCTGCGTGGTATGGATATCGTGATTACCACTTCCGCTCGTACGGATGATGAAGGACGCGCGCTGTTGCGTGCCTTCAAATTCCCTTTGAAAGCTTAAGAGGCTTTATACATGGCTAAAAAATCTATGATAGCGCGTGAGCATAAACGCACGCGAATGGTCGCCAGGTACGCAACTAAGCGAGCGGCCCTGAAGGCGGTCCTGACCGATGTGAACGTGACCGATGAAGAGAAATGGGACGCGCAGATCAGCCTGCAAAAGATGCCTCGCGATGCCAGCCCGGTACGCCAGAGACGTCGCTGCCAGGTAACTGGTCGCCCTCACGGGGTCTATCGTAAGTTTGGCCTGTGCCGTAATAAGCTGCGCGAAGCAGCTATGCGCGGCGACGTACCTGGTCTGGTTAAATCCAGCTGGTAAACGACCAGATGGTTTACGGAGAGTAATAGATTATGAGTATGCAAGATCCGATGTCAGATATGCTGACACGCATTCGCAACGCGCAAATGGCAGGCAAGACCGGTGTGGAAATGCCCGGTTCCAAGCTGAAGGCGGCTGTAGCCCAGGTGCTGCAGGACGAAGGTTACATCACGGGCTTTACCGCTTCCAACGAAGAGGGCAAGCCGCGCCTGGCTATCGAGCTGAAGTACTACGAGGGCAAGCCGGTGATCGCCGAGATCGACCGCATCAGCCGTCCCGGGTTGCGCCGTTACAAAGGAAAGGGCGAACTGCCCTCTGTACGTGAAGGCCTGGGTGTGGCGATTATCTCCACCTCGAGAGGTGTGATGACTGATCGCGCCGCGCGTGCTGCCGGTGTCGGCGGCGAAGTGCTCTGCACTGTCTTCTAACTTGTTATTGATTTAAAGAGCATTCCAAAATGTCTAGAGTCGCAAATAATCCGATACAACTGCCCAGCGGTGTAGAGGTCAAGCTCAGTGGCAGGGGCCTGACCGTCAAGGGCGGTAAAGGGTCGCTGGAGCTTTCACTGTTTGAAGGCATCCAGGTAAACCAGGATGACAACGTTCTGAGCTTTGCTTACGACAACGACAAGTTGAAGGCTATGGCCGGAACAACTCGTGCGCTGGTAAACAATATGGTCAAAGGCGTCACCGAAGGTTGGGAGAAAAAGCTGGTACTGAACGGTGTTGGTTATCGCGCCAAGGTCACCGGTAAATCAGTCAACCTTACCGTGGGTCTTTCTCACCCGGTGGACTACAAGTTGCCCGAGGGTGTTACCGCTGAAAGCCCCAGTCAAACCGAAGTGGTGGTAAGGGGTATAGACAAACAGGCCGTCGGCCAGGCAGCTGCCGAAATCCGCAGCTTCCGCCCGCCGGAGCCATATAAGGGTAAGGGTATTCGTTACGCTGACGAGTATGTCCGTCGCAAAGAAGCCAAGAAAAAGTAGGTACTGAAGATGAGTGCAAAGAATGATTCAAGGTTGCGTCGCGCCCGCCGCGCTCGCTCCCGTATGCGTGAACTGAGTGTCAATCGCCTCAGCGTGCACCGTACTCCCCGGCATATTTATGCCCAGGTGATTGCGCCTGCCGGAGACAAGGTGCTGGCCAGTGCTTCTACCCTGGACACTGACCTGCGCAACGGCAAGACCGGCAACATCGACGCGGCGGCGGCGGTGGGCAAGCTGATAGCTGATCGAGCGAAACAAGCGGGTATTGAGAAAGTCGCTTTTGATCGCGGCGGATACAAGTACCATGGACGTGTTAAGGCCCTGGCCGAAGCCGCTCGTGAAACTGGACTGGAATTCTAGGGTATAGATATGGCTTTTAACGATCAGAAAAATCAGCAGCAGGACGGTGACCTTCAGGAGAAGCTGGTTCAGGTTAATCGCGTGGCCAAAGTGGTCAAGGGCGGTCGAATATTCGGTTTCACCGCACTGACTGTCGTCGGCGACGGCAATGGCAAGGTGGGCTTTGGTCGCGGCAAGGCCCGCGAGGTGCCTGTCGCTATACAAAAGGCCATGGAAGCGGCGCGCCGCAATATGATTCAGGTCGAACTGAACAACGGCACAATCCAGTACCCGGTGAAGGCGGTTCACGGTGCCTCCAAGGTCTACATGCAGCCGGCATCTCAAGGAACGGGCGTCATCGCCGGTGGTGCGATGCGAGCTGTGTTGGAAATAGCCGGGGTACATAACGTACTGGCTAAGTGCTACGGGTCAACCAACCCGGTTAATGTGGTGCGTGCAACCTTCAAAGGGCTGCGCGACATGACGACACCGGATGACGTTGCAGCCAAGCGCGGCAAAACTGTTGAAGAAATTCTGAACTAATTATTGGGTCGGCTAGTCATGGCTAAAGCATCTATCAAGGTTACCCAGGTCAAAAGTGCCCACGGTCGCCTAAAAAATCACAAGGCGTGCGTTACTGGTTTGGGCCTGCGTCGTATTGGTCACACGATCGAGGTGGAAGATACTCCCTCGGTACGTGGCATGATAAACACAGCGCACTACCTGCTTAAGGTCGAGGAGTAAATCATGTCAGAAGTTATGCGACTGAACACCCTGAGCCCGGCAACCGGCTCGAAGAAGGATGCCAAGCGTGTGGGGCGCGGTATCGGCAGTGGCTACGGCAAGACTGCCGGGCGCGGCCACAAGGGTCAGAAGTCCCGCTCCGGTGGTTCGGTCAGGCCTGGATTCGAAGGGGGCCAGATGCCTTTGCAGAAGCGCCTGCCCAAGTACGGCTTTACCTCACGTGTTGCGCGCACCACTACCCAGATTCGCCTGGGTGAGTTGAACGCGGTAGAGGGCGATGTGGCGGATCTGGCGGCGCTGAAGAGTGCTGACCTGGTGCGAGACAATGTCACCCGCGCGCGTATTTTTCTATCGGGCGAACTGAACCGAGCTGTTACTGTCAAAGGCCTCGCCCTCACCAAAGGTGCCCGCGAAGCTATTGAGAAGGCCGGCGGGAAAGTAGAGGAATAAATGGCAACAGGACAGCTGCCCTCGGTAAATAAGGCGGGACTCAGCGAGCTTCTTTCTCGCCTCCGCTTTGTTTTACTGGCAATTATCGTTTATCGGATCGGCACACATATACCAGTGCCGGGGATAGACCCCGATCAACTGTCGGCGCTGTTTAACCAGAACCAGGGAACTATCCTGGGTCTGGCCAACATGTTCTCCGGTGGCGCACTGGAGCGGATGAGTATTCTGGCGCTGGGCATCATGCCCTACATCTCTGCATCTATCATCATGCAGCTGATGTCGGCCGTGACGCCGCAGCTGGAACAGTTGAAGAAAGAAGGTGAGTCTGGCCGCCGTAAGATCAGCCAGTACACGCGCTACCTGACGGTGGTGCTGGCCATAGTACAGGCCACGGGAATGACCGTGGGTATGGCCAACCAGGGTATGTCCTATGACGCATCACCGTTGTTTTACGTGATTGCCATTACCTCCCTGGTGACCGGCGCCGTATTTATGATGTGGCTAGGTGAGCAGATTACAGAAAAAGGTGTGGGTAACGGCATATCGCTGTTGATCTTTGCGGGTATCGTGGCTGGTTTGCCGGCGGCGATAGGCCAGTCACTGGAACAGGCTCGGCAGGGTGAACTGAATATCCTGGTGTTGCTGTTTATCCTGACCCTGGCGATCGCGGTCATTTATATGATCGTATACATCGAGCGTGGCCAACGCCGCATTACGGTGAATTACGCCAAGCGTCAGCAAGGGCGCAAGATGTATCAGGCGCAGAGTTCGCACCTGCCCCTGAAAGTGAATATGGCGGGTGTTATCCCGGCGATTTTCGCCAGTAGTATACTGCTGTTCCCGGCGTCTATCGCGCAGTGGTTCGGCGCTAGCGGTTCAGCCGATTGGCTGCAGGATCTGGCCGTGGCTATCGGACCTGGGCAACCGCTGAACATCCTGTTGTTTACGGTGTTTGTGGTATTTTTCTGCTTCTTTTATACGGCGTTGATGTTCAACCCGGTGGAAGTGGCTGACAACCTGAAGCGTTCCGGTGCCTTTGTGCCGGGTATTCGCCCGGGCCAGCAGACCGCCAACTATATCGACGGCGTGCTCACCCGGCTGACGGTGTTCGGCTCGGCGTATATCGCTCTGGTCTGTTTAATGCCGCAGTTTTTGGTGGTGATGTGGAACGTACCCTTTTACCTGGGCGGAACCTCGTTGTTGATCGTGGTTGTTGTAGTAATGGATTTTATGGCCCAGGTGCAGAGTCACCTGATGTCGCACCAGTATGACTCGGTGATGAAAAAGGCCAATTTGAAAAATTATGGTGGGTCCGGGGGCGCGCGTTAAGCCGCCTGGTTGTCAGACCACTAGTTAACGCAGTACGGAGTGGATGTTATGAAAGTACGTGCATCAGTAAAAAAAATTTGCAGGAACTGCAAGGTAGTTCGCCGCAAGGGTGTGGTGCGAGTGATCTGTGATTCAGACCCGCGCCACAAGCAGCGTCAGGGTTAAGCTGCGGTTGATTTTTAGTAACGATATCGCTAGAATGCTGCGCCTTTTGCGCTACCCCCGGTTGAAGTGTAGGCACATCAGGGGCTTGAGCAGTTTTTGCAGCACAGCGCGACGACAAATGATTGGAGAAAGTTGAATGGCTCGTATTGCCGGCGTCAACATACCAGATAACAAGCATACTGTTATCTCTTTGACATACATCTTCGGTGTAGGTCGCAGTCAGGCCAGGCGCCTTTGCGCCGACACTGGCGTGGCGGAAAACGCCAAAATAAGTGAATTGACCGAACAGGAAATGGACTCCCTTCGCACGAAGGTCGGCGATATGATGGTAGAGGGTGATTTGCGTAGGGAAGTCTCCATGAACATCAAGCGGTTGATGGACCTGGGCTGCAACCGCGGCATGCGTCACCGCCGGGGTCTGCCCCTGCGCGGTCAACGCACCAAGACCAATGCCCGTACCCGCAAGGGGCCGCGCAAACCGATTCGCAAATAAGTTAGTTTCACAGCGAATCCTTTTTAGTGTAGCTGCACCTGAGTGCAGTGTTGATATTAAAGCAGGAAACAAACTATGGCTAAGCCAGGTGCGAAAAGCACTCGTAAGAAAATCACCAAGACCATTGTGGACGGAATCGCGCATGTTCACGCGTCTTTCAACAACACTATCATTACTATTACTGACCGCCAGGGCAACACCCTGAGCTGGGCTACTGCCGGTGGTTCAGGCTTTCGCGGCTCGCGTAAAAGCACCCCGTTCGCAGCGCAGGTTGCGGCAGAGCGTGCTGGTGAGGCAGCCAAGGAATACGGTCTCAAGAATCTCGACGTGCAGGTCAAAGGCCCCGGACCGGGCCGTGAATCTGCCGTACGCGCGCTGAATTCCTGCGGGTACAAAATCAGCAACATTACCGATGTCACGCCGATTCCGCACAACGGCTGCCGTCCTCCCAAGAAACGTCGCGTGTAGCGCACACAGGAAGAATTGACATGGCTCGATATATTGGACCCAAGTGCAAGCTCTCCCGTCGTGAGGGAACAGACCTGTTCCTGAAAAGCGGAGTGCGCTCGTTGGAAAGCAAGTGTAAAGCAGAAGCAATCCCCGGACAGCACGGCGCTCGTCGCGGTCGTCTGTCTGATTACGGCGTGCAACTGCGTGAAAAACAGAAAGTGCGTCGTATCTACGGTGTGCTGGAAAAGCAGTTCCGCAACTACTACAAAGAGGCGGCAAGACTGAAAGGTGCGACAGGTGAAAATCTGCTGCAGCTGCTGGAAAGCCGCCTGGACAACGTGGTTTATCGCATGGGTTTCGGCTCCACCCGCGCCGAATCGCGCCAGTTGGTTGCTCATAAAGCGATCCTGGTGAATGATACTGTGGTAAACATTGCCTCATATCAGGTGAAGGCAGGCGATGTGGTTTCCCTGCGTGAGAAGGCCAAGAAGCAACTGCGTGTGCAGTCTGCACTGGCCCTGGCAGCCCAGCGTGGCGAGCCTGAATGGATCGATGTAAACAGTGAAAAGCTGGAAGGAGTGTTCAAGTCAGTCCCTGACCGTCAGGATCTGTCTCCCGAGATCAATGAAAACCTGATCGTCGAACTTTACTCCAAGTAGTCCACTGAAGGACTACCCTACAATACAGGTGCCCCAATGCAGACTGCAGTAAACGAATTTTTGACACCGCACGTGATCAATGTTGACGAAAAAAACAACACACGCGCCCAGGTAACCCTGGAACCCCTGGAGCGTGGCTTTGGGCACACCTTGGGTAATGCCTTGCGTCGTATCCTGCTGTCTTCCATGCCCGGTTGCGCAATTACCGAGGTGGAAATGGACGGTGTATTGCACGAGTACAGTGCAATCGAGGGAGTGCAGGAAGATGTCATCGAGATCCTGCTGAACTTGAAAGGCGTCGCCCTGGTTATGAACGGCAAGGAAGAAGCCGAACTGACCCTGACCAGGAAGGGCCCGGGTACAGTGACCGCTGGTGATATCCAGGTCGATCACGATATCGAAATCCGCAATCCTGAACATGTAATTTGCCATCTGAATAGCGATTCCGAGATCAGCATGAAGCTGACTGTGGCCAGAGGCCGCGGCTATTCACCAGCTGATTCGCGAGAAAATCCGGAAGAAGATACCCGCTCTATCGGCCGCCTGCAGTTGGATGCGACTTTCTCACCGGTACACCGCGTAGCCTATGTGGTTGAGGCCGCTCGTGTAGAACAGCGTACCGATCTGGACAAACTGGTACTGGATCTGGAAACCAATGGGACTATCGATCCGGAAGAGGCTATCCGCCGTGCCGCGACCATTCTGCAGCAGCAGTTGGCCGTGTTTGTCGATCTGGAGAGCGAGAGCGAGTCGGAGTCTGTCGAAGAAGAAGACGAAGTGGATCCAATTCTGCTGCGTCCGGTAGATGACCTGGAACTCACCGTACGCTCCGCTAACTGCCTGAAAGCTGAAAACATCTACTACATCGGTGATCTTGTGCAACGCACTGAAGTCGAGTTGCTGAAAACCCCGAACCTGGGCAAGAAGTCACTAACCGAAATTAAGGATGTGCTGGCGTCACGCGGACTGTCTCTGGGCATGCGCCTGGATAACTGGCCGCCCGCTAGCCTGAAAAACGACGATCGGGTTCTGCCCGCCTAAGCTGGTCACCCGAATCACTGCTTGCAAGTGCTGAGATAGCACAGAATATAGGATTGGAAAAATGCGTCATCGCCATAGTGGACGTCAGTTAAACCGCAACAGCTCACATCGCAAGGCCATGTTTCGTAACATGACCATATCGCTGGTAGAGCACGAGCTGATTAAAACAACCCTGCCCAAGGCCAAGGAACTGCGCAGCTATGCTGAGCCGTTGATTACCCTGGCCAAGAAAGACAGTGTGGCTAACCGCCGCCTGGCTTTTGACCGGACGCGCAGCAAAGAGGCGGTTGGCAAGCTCTTCACCGAGTTGGGCCCACGCTACCAGGAGCGCCCTGGTGGTTATATCCGCATCCTCAAGTGCGGCTACCGCACCGGTGACAAGGCCCCTATGGCCTACGTTGAACTGGTGGATCGTCCCCAGCCTGAGGGCTATGAGGACGATGAGGATTAATAGCCTCTAGTTCACACAGCACCATAAAAAAACCGGGCATGTCCCGGTTTTTTTGTGGGCGTCTCTTCAACCCCAGTCGCAGCTCTCTTTCGGAGCGCAGGGTGAGAGCTTTTGAATATATTTTGAACATTTATTGTTGACAGTCAATTAAAATGGGAATAAATTCCCAAATAAGAAAAATATATATAAATTACTGATCAACGACAAGAGTGTGGTGAATCTATGAAAAACCTGTCGCGCCGGCTGTTCCCGGCTCACTGGGGGAGTCTCACAATTGGAATTCTCAGAACTACCAGGACATGTTCGCCTGGTCGGAAAATCTGTTCGCTGACACATTCAAGTAGCTTGCTGGTGGGCGTTTTTCTTTGACAAACTCCATCAATGGGAATATCTTCCCATAAATGGAAAAGAAGTTAAATCAAGTACTTAGCACCGCCGTACTGAAACTATTGCGCCCGCTGGCGAGGGTGTTGTTGCGCCATGGTATGGCTTACGGGACCTTTGCCGAATTGGCCCGCAAGGCGTATGTGGAGGAGGGGTTTGCTCTCTCTGGCGACTCCGGCAAGCGAGCGACCGTATCCAGTGTCTCTGCATTGACCGGATTGACTCGCAAGGAGACCAAGCGCTTGCGAGAGCTGAAGCTGGTGGACGATGAGGCCTCGTCACAACGTTACAGTCGCGCCATTCGAGTTATCAGCGGTTGGACCAGCGACCCGCGTTTCCAGACCGCCGCGGGGGAGCCCGCTGTTTTACCGATGGACGGTACAGCGGCGAGTTTCAGTGTGCTGGTTAAGGAATTCAGTGGTGATATTCCGCCGGCGGCCATGTTATCCGTTCTTCAAAGCAGCGGGACGGTCGCTGCTGTCGAGCAGGGTATAGCACTGCAGGAGAAGGCCTACATTCCCTCGGCAACACCTTTGGAAAAGATCAATATTCTCGGCACTGATGTCGCCGAATTGATTGATACCATTGGACACAACCTGGGTGCCGCACCCGGGGAGCGGCATTTCCAACGCAAGGTCTCCAATGTTCTGCTGCATCCGGATGCGGTTCCCGCCTTCCGGGAGTTATCCACGCGCAAGTCCCAACTGTTGCTGGAGGAGTACCACAGCTGGTTAGCCAGCCATGAGGTCGGCCCCGAAGATGAGTCGTCCGTCCAGCCCCGCTATGTGGCAGTGGGAATTTATTACTCTGATTACCCCGTGACCGGGGAGGAATGATCATGACCAAAGCAGCCCTTTGTCGAATTATAATGCTGGCTCTCGCCGCTTCACTGTCTGGCTGTGGTGCGGGCGGTTCCGGTGGTGGCATTGCCGCGGCTTCCACCCAGGGTAGTGGTGGTGGCATAGGTGGCACCGGTGCCACGTCATCGGGCACTATCGATGGCTTTGGCAGTATTTTTGTCAACGGCGTTGAGTTCGACACCGATGAGGCGGAAATTGAGATTGATGGGAACAGTGCCAGTGAGGATGAACTGGGTCTGGGTATGGTGGTACTGGTTACGGGCACTGTGAATGAGGGCGGTGTCAGCGGCACCGCCACTCGGGTGGTATTCGACCAGGAGGTGGAGGGCCCCGTAGAGACTATCGAGCGCGACCAGGACGGCGACAGTATGCTGATCACCGTACTCGGGGTGAGTGTCATCGCCGAACGCACCGGTACCGTGTTCGAGGCTACGGGCTTTGACACCCTGGTGCCCGGTGATGTGGTTGAAGTCTCGGGCTTCCCCAATGGTGAGGGGCAGTTACGCGCCACGCGAATAGAAAAGAAAGCTGATTTCGTTCCCGGGATCAGTGAGGTTGAGGTTGAGGGTGTTGTCACTGGCTTGACTGAAACCCGGTTTACCCTGGGCGAGATTGTTGTTGATTACTCCAATGCGGACCTGAGCGGTGTGCCCGGCGGGGCCCTGGAGGGGGGCATGCTGGTGGAGGTCCACGGGACCCTGGAAAATGGGCTTATCGAAGCCTTCCGGGTGGAACAGGAAGGTGGTGTTGAGGACGCCTTCGAGGTTGATGAAGAGGTAAGTGTATCGGGAACTATCACCAGTTTCGTCACAATCGGTAACTTCGAGGTCAACGGCGTGACTGTAGATGCCAGTAATGCCACTCTGTGGCCGACGGACATGGTCCTGGGTAATGGTGAGATCGTGCAGGCTGAGGGCAGCTGGGACGGCAGTATTTTGCGAGCCAGGGAGGTAGACGCGCGCCGTGGTCGTATAGAAGTCGAGGCGGCCGTGACCGCTGTGGACGCTGCAGGCAATTCTGTGACTCTGCAACTGGCGGGAGGAACCGTACGGGTGCAGTTGGACAGCCGCACGTTGCTGGAAGACAACACGGGGCTGGCTGAGCCGATGACCATCGATGATCTTCGCACAGGTGATTTTCTCGAGGTAGAGGCCATCATGGTGGGCGATTCCCTGGTAGCCACGCGCATCGATCGAGATGATGCGGATGATGATGTGGTGCAGGCCCCGGTAGAGAGCTTTGCGACGGGGAGCAGTGTCACGCTGCTGGGTATTACCTACACCACGCAGGGAGCCGAATTCGAAAACCAGGATGATATGCCGCTGAGCTCAGAGCAGTTCTACGGTGCGGTGCAGGTTGGTACATTGGTCAAGATCAAGGATGAGCAGACAGCCGATGGCACTGCCGATGAGGTGGAATTCGAGTTTGAGGGTGCTCTGGATGGTGGGCTCGAATTCGAGAACGAGCCAAGCGAACCAAACGAGCCAAATGAGCCAAATGAGCCAAATGAGCCAAATGAGCCAAATGAGCCAAATGAGCCAAATGAGCCAAATGAGCCAAACGAGCCAAACG
>Ga0209834_10000732_pt1 | contig 19507 bp, 21 predicted proteins | sample Mar14236cmmetaG_FD_184134 | JGI IMG/M metagenome (GOLD analysis project Ga0209834, IMG submission 184134) | Marine hydrothermal vent microbial communities from Guaymas Basin, Gulf of California to study Microbial Dark Matter (Phase II) - Marker... ...
AATTTAACATACGCGGCTTGAAAGGTTGAAATCTTTGGAAAATAGTTGACCCTTCTTATGAAAAACCTTGTCAGCGGATTTTTATACATATCGCTCATGAATTCGAGGCCCATTATTTTTTTGATCTCTTTGACTGTGAGATCTCTAAAATCTCCTGTCAGTTTCAAGTCCCAGAGTATGTGTTCTTTCACAGTAAAAGTGATTATCCCACTTGGTGGCATAATCAATTCATCGTTCTTTATTTCAACATTCGCCTCTACATCTACAAGAAAGTAACCATTTTTTTGATAGAGATCATGGATGTTTTTCAAACTTTCCTGTACTTTTGTTACACTCAATGCCTTTTTTTGTTCCAAGACTATTTGTTTTTCGATCTCTTGAATGTCTATAACGTCGGGGCCTTCTACAAAGACCCTCCAACCAGTTACCGGTGGGTTTTCCTCTACTTCTATTATTATTCCTATCCCCATGAATATCTTCTTCACATTGGGGTTTATTTTTGTGAAGTATCCAAGCTTGAAGATTCGCTCCAAATCTCGTGCAAAAGCTTGTTCATTGAATTCGGATCCTATCTTTGTTTCTTGAATAGCAGCTAAAATTTCGGTTGAAGGTACTGTGAGGTTTCCTGTTATCTCTATAAATCGTACTTTTTCGGTGAATGCAGTGGTAAACATTAATACTGAAAACAAAAACATTAGTATGATGTACTTTCTCATGTTTCTTCCTCCTTGATAGACTTTTCAAGTTCTTCGATGAAATTTCTAATCATGTCCATAACCTTTGGATTTTCAAGCTCCTCATCTGAGAATCTTTTTTTCAAATCTCTGGAATCCACTATGTAAGTGTTTCCATTGTAACTGCGTTTTATAATCCAATCCACATCTTTCGCGGAAAACAAGAGTGTAAAAATAACCCCACTGATATCTCCCACTGGCTGGCAATCTATGTGTGAGGTTTTGAAAATTGCTTCTATTTCAGTTCCTACACCTTTTTTTGATGACACTCGTATATTTCCACCAGTAGCCTCACATGCGAACTTAAGCATGGGCAACCCCAAACCTACCCTCCGGATTTTATGATCTCGTGTTGTATAAAAAGGATCGAAGAGTTTTTCAATTTCCTCTTTGTCCATTCCTCTTCCATTATCCTTAACGATAAATCTGAAAATACCTTCTTTTGTGTTTTCTTCGATTACAACTTCAATGAATCTTGCACCAGCATTCACGGAATTTTGAGCTATATCGAGTATATGGTCAGCTATCGTTCTGAGGCTCAATTATAATTCTCCTTCCATCCAATCCTTTTAATGCTTTAAGTAACTCAACATAACTTCTACTTTCACATTCAACGATCATCCTTGGTTTAACTATTGAATCCAAGTTATGTGCATCACTTGAAACTATTATTGGTAATGAATTATCCAGGTTAATTGTATTGTGTTTCCTGAAGTTACTAATTTCTATCGCATCCACTTTTAGACTCTCCGGAATGAGCCCCAATTGATACACAATCCCGAATTCTCTGTATATATGCGCATAAGCAACTATAGCATTGAACTTCTTCAACTCTTTGACTACTTGCTCTAAAGTAAGGTTCACAGGGAAGGATAAATTTTTAAGCTCCCTGGCTATGTATTCATCTCTTTCATTAACTAACAATTGATAACCGAAATGCTCCTCATCTATCTCAAAATCAGGTAATTTGGAATAAATGAAATCACCAAAAGATTCCGCACTTTCAATACTTTCGAAATAGCCAAGCACATGAACTTCTTCCAGAGTTTGAACTTCAATTCCTGGTAAAACCTCTATCCCATACTTTTTCAAGGTATTTTTAAACACCCTAACATTTTTAGTTGAATTGTGATCAACTATCGCAATCCAATCAATTCCAACCTCTTGGAGTTTCTCACCCACCACATTTGGTACCATCGTGATATCGGCGCAAGGTGAAAGACAAGTATGTATATGAAAATCGCAGTAGAATCTTTTCATTTTATCCCTAATTTGTACAATTCTCCAGAGATAGTATAAGAATTCAATTTGCTCTTTAAAAGCACAACGCCTTCTTTTTCTGCTTTTTGAATGGTTTCTTGGGGATAGTCGTGATCATTTGCCAGTATTATGCATGACACACCGCATATGGTTGCAACGGCCACGATGTTCAAGTGGGATTGCACTGTTATCCACGCCGTTCCTTTTTTACAATTTGCCATAACCTCACTCAAGAGGTCGCATGTGTATCCATTTACCACGTCCACATCATCAAGTTCATTGGCCACTACTACATCAAGATTCAATTTTTCTATTATTTCTGAGAGCTTCAAGTTTCTTCCCTCCCAGTTTTTATGTTGAATAACATCTCAACTATCACACCTTTTCCTACTTCTGATACCACCACTATCTTATCGGAACACCTTTTCATGTTCACGAGTCCCATACCGGCTCCGAAACCGAATTCTCTTATGTAATCTGGAGCAGTTGAAAAACCCTCTTGCATTGCAAGCTCGAGATTTTCTATCCCCTTTCCGTAATCTTCAACTCTAACCTTTATGAAGTCATCTCTTATGAAGCAATATATCTTTCCTATGCTTTCACTATGTATAACAACATTAGTTTCAGCTTCATAGGTTGCTATTGCTACTCTTCTAACGAGTTCTTCGTTGAAACCTTTTGAGAGCAAGAATTCTCTCAGTTTAGCTGCCCCTACTCCCGCCATATTTATATCCGTGTAATTTATTTCGAAGTAAAAATCCGCACCGGATTTATCGAGCTTCTCACCTGTTATCAGAGAAATGCTGTGTAAATCAGTATTTTCAAGTACGTTCGTCATTCTCTGATCTCTTACATAAAGGTTCTTGAGTTTATTCAAAATGGTACTTAATATATCTGCTTTGGTTATTATTCCAATGACTCTATGAGTTTCCGTGTTCAAAACTGGAAATCTTCCAAACCCATACCTCGAAAACTTCTCGACTATATCTATCAATTCCTCATCTTCAGAGATCCACACCACATTTTTCGTCATCCATCTTTCTATTTTGTCATTTATATAATTGTTTTCAAGAGCTTTTATTATATCCTCGATGCTCACTATACCGACGAGCATTCCATTTTCATCACAAACAGGAAGGCCGGATATCTTTCTAAGTCTCATAAGTTCTTTAGCTTGATACAAGGTTCTATCTGGCATTATGACTACAACACTTGTATTCATAATTTCATGAGCTTTTATATTTGAAAAGATACCTTTAAGTTCATCTATAAGAATATCCAGTCTTTCCATATTGTCCTTTGAAACTGGATTCACAGTTTCATCTTTCTTTGTCATTCTATTATCCCTGCCACATCTTTAAGTTTCTTTTCATACAATTTTCCGCAGGCTACATACATTGGAATTGGTGAATGAAGAAGAGCTATGCCAAAATTCTTCGCGGCTTCTATTGTTTCAGATGGTACAACATTTTTTCTTACAACGACCACTGCAGGTATTCCAACGATATTGGCAGTTCTAATCACTTGAGGAGAGTTAAGACCTGTTATGAGTAACATTCCCGGTTTTGCAATAAGAAGCACATCGCTCATCATATCAGATGCTCCAACTATCTTAATATCGATTTCGTCAGCTTTATCCTCACAAGTCAGGATCTTTGCGTTCAATATCTTAGCTATTTCAGAAAGTTTCATCGTTGATTTCCTCCTTTTTCAAAGCATCACCTGAATATCTGTACTTCATGAAAGCTTCAAAAGTCCATGGACAAAGCTTTTTGAAGATCTCCGCTATTTTCACAGCGTATTGTCTTATTTCCCATTGTGCGTGTGAATCCGCTCTGAGATTCAAAAAATTCATCAAACTCCTGGCATTAACGGTCCAGTACCATTGTGTGTACATCGATAGGGGCAAAACTATCCTTGCAAGTTCTCTTGCAACCCCATTTTCCAATAACTCTTTGTACACGGAGTAGCTTTTTTCAATGCTTTCTTTGATTAAATTCAATATCTTAGCTTCATCCTTTCTTTCTGAAACGAAAACACTTCCTTGCTTATTAGTGACATCCGGTGCCCTTATGTTCTCAGGAATGTACCATTCATCTTTGAGTTGGGTATATCTACCGCTTATTTCGTTGTAACTCGCTATTCTATGTCTAAACCATTGTCGTGCAACGAATAACGGTGCTTTGATATGAAATTTGAAAACAATGTGTTCAAATGGAGTTTCATGACCATGTTTCATCAAATAGAAGATGAGTTTCTTATCCCTTTGTGGATCCGAGGACAATCCTTTACCATATGAAACACGTGCTGCTTCAACTGCTGAGAGATCGTTTCCCATGTGGTCCACGAGTCTCACAAAACCTTTGTCAAGAACCCTGTATTCAACGTTTGCCAACAAGCCGATTCCCACCTCTACGTATATGATATCAACTAAATTTTACCATAGCATCCTGATCAAATAATAAAAACTGCTGATCAGCAAACACAAGAGCATTACTGGAAAACCATGCTTCATGAATTTCAAGTAATTCGCTTTTGTGTTTAAGTGCTTTTCTAAGAGTCCGCTCCCTATCATGTTGGCTGCGGTACCAGTTATCGTGCCATTGCCTCCAAAGGATGCGCCCATTGCCAGTGCCCACCAAAGATCTTGAGGTAATCCCAAATTAACGAGTGCTTTCACAATAGGAATCATGACAGCCACGGTTGGTACTGCTCCGATGAACGCCGAAATGATTCCTGAAAGCCAGATTATGAGTATTCCCAGTATCAAGGGATGGTCCGAAAATTCGAGGATCAATCTGGTAAATACCCTTATTATCCCAACCTCTTCCATTGCATATGCGAGCGTGAAAAGACCTATAAAGAAAAAGATCGTATCCCACTCTATACTCGATGAGATTTCCTCAAAACTTTTTTGAGATACTATCAGAATCACGGATGCACCGAATAAGGCTATCAGAGCCATTTCGTAATCCATCATCTCGTGTAAAAGAAAGCCGATTATCACACCAAAAAAAACGATTAGAGACGATAGAAACAATCTTCTGTCCGTTATGACCTTTTTTGGATCCATCGTTAGAAAATTGTTCAACTTTTCTTTGTTGACTTTGAAATAGCTTTTGAAAAAAGCTGTATAGAAAGACAAAACGATTGCGAGCATTAAAAGTGCTATTGGACCCATGTATCCTATGAAATCTAAGAAACTTTTTTTGCTTGCACTTCCCACAAGTATGTTCGGTGGATCACCTATTAGTGTAGCTGTGCCGCCGATATTTGCAGAAAACATTGCCACCAACATGAAAATAGTCGGATCGATCTCAAGGGTATCAGTTATCAAAAAAATTAGAGGTGAAAACAGCAGAATCGTTGTTACATTGTCTAAAAACGCTGAGAAGACGAATATCGTTATTGAAAAAAATACAAAAATCAATCTGAAATTGGCCTTGACTAATTTCACGACTTTTATAGCAACGTACTGAAAAACACCAGTTGTCTTCATTACCCCGACGATTATCATCATCCCTATCAAAAGACCGATGGTGTTGAAATCAATTATCCTTCCAAGGTCCTGAAGATTGAATCCTTTGACTGCCTTTGATAGAATTATCAACAATCCCATTGAAAACGCTATCAATGAACTTCTTATCTTTCCACTAATGAATATAAAGTAAGTGAATACGAATATCGAAAAAACGAATATTGGTTCCCAACTCATTTCCAAACCCATTCGCAATCATCTTCTTTTCAGCATTTTCTCAAATTCTTCTTCCGTGATCACTTTGGTTCCCAGTTGCAAAGCTTTTTGGTACTTAGAACCAGGATTTTCACCCAATATCAGATAATCCGTCTTTTTGGAAACTGAATTACTAACCATGCCTCCTTTCTTTCTAATCAACTCCTCTATCTCAGAACGTGTATAGTTTTTCAAAGTACCGGTTACAACGAATCTCAAACCTTTCAATGATTTTTCTTCCTCCTCTTTTGCTTCTCCACTCATATTGACACCCGCTTTCTTAAGTTTTGAGATTATTTCTTTTGTTTTATCGGATAAGAAATATTCCACAATGCTTTTAGCGATTTCTTCACCTATCCCTTCGATTTCCATCAACTCTTCATAACTCGCTTTTGCAAGTCTGTCTAAGTTTTTGAAGTGTTCCGCAAGCACAGCCGCAGTTTTACTTCCAACGAATGGTATTCCCAATGCGGTTATCAATTTATGCAGTGGCGATCTCTTGCTCTTTTCAATCGCTTTCAATATATTATCTGCAGCCTTTGGCCCCATTCTTTCAAGAGGAATCAAATCAAATGGGGTTAAATAATAAATATCAGCTATATCTTTGACTATTCCTTTATCAATCAATTGGTCTATCAATTTTTCACCAATTCCTTCTATATTCATTGCTTCTCTCGAAACAAAGATTTCCACTGCCCTTTTCAATTTAGCTGGGCAGTGTGGGTTCAAACACCTTATGGCCACTTCATCCTCTTTTAGTTTGCCTACCTTTCCACCACACACCGGGCAACTTGTTGGTACTTCTATGTCTTTTTCCTTCCCAGTTCTGAGTTCTTTAATTGATTTCACAACTTGCGGTATTATTTCCCCAGCCTTTTCTATCAGTACTGTATCCCCTATCTTAATATCCTTGGCTTTTATATAATCAAAATTGTGTAGAGAAGCTCTTTTAACAGTTGTGCCTCCTAATTGAACTGGTTCAAGTTCTGCTACAGGTGTCAGAACACCTGTTCTTCCTACTTGAACGGTCACTCCCGTTATTTTCGTTCTAACCTGTTCTGCAGGAAATTTGAATGCTATTGCCCATCTTGGGCTTTTAGCTGTCTCACCGAGTAATTTCTGATACTCGATTTTGTTAACCTTTATAACCAATCCATCGATGTTGTAAGCGAGCTTTTTTCTGTTCTCTATCCAGTAATTCCAGTAATCTATTATTTCGCCTAACTCGTTTGTAACAATGTAATTGGGATTGACTTTAAAACCGATGGATTTTAGAAATTTCAATGTTTCACTTTGAGTTTTCAAGCCGTGACTCTCGGGATCTATCACATAATAGATGAAGGAATCCAAGTTTCTTCTTGCCACAACAGAGCTATCAAGTTGTCTCATGGTTCCGGCAGCTGCATTTCGAGGATTTGCAAAAAGCGGCAACCCTTTTTTCATACGTTCTTGGTTTATTCGATTGAATTCATCTTTTGACATATAGACTTCGCCACGAACTTCCACATTTATTTTTTTTCTTAACCTCAATGGAATAGATTTGACAGTTTTCAAATTTTCGGTTATGTCTTCGCCTGTTATTCCATCTCCTCTGGTGATTCCTTGTTCGAATTTACCATCTTTGTATCGCAATGCGACTGAAAAACCATCTATTTTCAGTTCAACTACATACTCGACTTTCTCGATTTCGAGTGTTCTCTTTATTCTTTCATTGAATTTTTTCAATTCCTCTTCGGAGTAGGTGTTATCGAGACTCAGCATCCTGATCGAATGTCTGACTTTCTTGAATCCTTCAGCGACTTTTCCACCAACTCTTTGAGTGGGAGAATCGGGGGTGACGAGTTCTGGATATTTCTTTTCGAGCTCTATCAACCGTTTCATCAATTCATCGTATTCTTGATCCGTGATCACAGGATCATTGAGTATATAGTATCTATAATTGTGATATTCTATTTCTTCTCTCAGTTTTTCGATTTCCTCCAAGATTTTTTTTGGTATCTGACTCATTCTATCCCTCCTTTATATGTGTATGATAAAATTTTTGGGGGTGACTTTTTGTGAATATAAATAAAAATACCTTCCTCATCGATAAATTTTACTCTCGACAAATAAAAATTCCAGAAATAGGCGAGACAGGTCAGATCAAAATCATGAGTTCGGCTCTACTCGTTAATACCTATGATACCATTTCAAAGGATGTTATATTTTTATGTGCATCGATAGGATTTAGAACGATTTTTTTACGAGATCCGGATGATTACAGGGAAAACTTGAAAATCAGGAATCCTTTTTTGAATGTTGAAAAGATCGAAGACTTGGATTTTGCAAAATTTGAGAGATTGTACATCATAGGGAACAATAAAAGGACCTCCTTTTTTTCAAACAAAGGTGTTTTCCATGTGAACTTCAAAAAAGATGATACAACAACGGTGGTATCTTTCTCAAAATATTTTGAATTTTGGAAGTATGATACAAAGAATACTGTAGACAAAAGAATGTTGGCCTGTATTTTGACATCGGAAATCGTAAAGCATATTGTAGACGATGAATTCGAAAAAGTTGTTGAAATCGAGTTCCCAGAGGTGTTCTTACAATGAGAATGGCGATAATAGGCGCAGGAGGACTCGGTCTTTCAGCATTGAAGGGATTGTTGGAGCTAAAAGTGAATCTCTCCAATGAAATAGTGATTTTTGATTTTGACCGTGTCGAAGAGAGCAACATACACAGGCAAATATTTTACACAATCAATGACCTTGGAAAAAGCAAAATCCAGGTCTTGAAGGAAAGATTTTCAAGTGTTGAAAATCTAAGATTCTTTGAAATGAAACTGAACGATGAAAATGTGGAAAACCTCAAATGTTTCAACTTAATATTGTTATGCGTTGATAACGCCGAAACTCGCTTCATCGTAAATGATTTTTGTGTAAAGAACAAGATACCTTTCATAGAAGCTGGTGTGGAGGGATTCATAGGAACGGTCTTCATTTACGTTCCGGAGGAGACGGCGTGCTATCGTTGTTTCCATCCGGTTAAGCCATTGAAGAAAGAAAAACCCGGAATAATAACTTTCACGAATGTTCTTGCAGGATTTTACCAGGCAAAGGAAGCTTTCAATTTTCTGAATGGGAAAAGCAAGTTGATTGGAAAATTGTTTCATTTCGATTTGAAGAGTAACATTTTCGAATATATTAAATTATCGAAAAATCCAAAGTGTCCAGTTTGTTCGGTAAGCTGATTCGAGCGAAGAATTTCCAACATTTTTGCACTATTTCAAAGCGTGTTTTCTCATCAACCAAACTTCTGAGACAGAGGCTCTACCATTTGTGGAAACGAATTCCAACCTCAAGCTGCCATTGGCGTATACATCCTTTGGAATCGAAAACACGTACTGCTCGGGGTTGAAAGATGGCAGTTCCAATTCATCATGAATCAAATGACCGTTGGCGTATAATTTCTGAAGAGTCCCGATACTCCATTCGTCAGCCAAGTATGTAACCTTGATTGTATACTCTACTTTGCTATCCACATCATTGTAGATCAAAACAATTGGTAACCCTTTTTCTGCCCAAGCGTGGGTATTCTGCGACAATCTAACTTCAGGATTAATGTTCTTCAGATTGACAGCGAATAGTACTCTGGAATCTTCCAAAAGATGTGGTTGTTTATCGAAATTCCCGAGATCATCATAGTAGCCTCCAGGACCTGGATCTTCGTATCTCAAAATCTTTTCAATTTCATCTCTCAGGTTGATTTTATCCCTGGATACCATTGCCTTTTTGAGTTCTTGAGTCATCCAGTCCAAGATTGTCATGTTCATATCCAAACGTTCCACAGAGGCATACAGTTTCATTCGATGTATTTCTTCTATTCGTTTGGCAATGTCAAGTAGTTGTTTTTTTATATCGTTGTACTCTTCTGTCCTTTTGCTGTGAACGGCTATGATATTATTGATAGTCTTCAGCAGCAGTTTCTCATGATTTAATGATTTTAGTATCAGTTCTTCGAATTCTGGCCTGTATTTTTTATCGTCATGAATTTTCGTTTGCATGTATTTGAATAAAAGAGAAATGAATTTTATCATATACCAACGCCAATTGTTCTTGACCCTGTTGCCAAGAGAAGAATCTACTTTTTCTATTATCATGTTCAATTCATCGATATCGTATTTTGAGTTTTCCAATCTTCGATGCCAAACCTTTTCGACGATGTTCATAGCTTTCGTAATATCATTTAGCATATCCGAACCGAAAAAGAGTTTACAGTACTCTTTGGCGATTGAATTGATATCTTTATATGGATCCCAATTTAATCTCAACCAGACTGCTTTATTAAAATCATCGTGGTTTCCTTCGGTGTAGGGAATAGATCCTTCAGCATAAACAGCGGTTCTATCGTGGATATCCTTCATATCAATTCCCATGAATATAGGTGCATCCTCGCGTCCACAAATCAAGGCTATTCGTCTATCCAGCTTGTTTATCTCATATTGGGCTCTATAAGGGTGTGTTATATCTGGATATAGAATTATCTTATACTTCGCAGGCAGTAATCTAAACAGTTCCTTTAGATACCTGTTCATCTCTCCAAATTGCATATACTCAAGTTTTGTATTCTCTCTTTCTGGATTGAGGTAAGTTCGCAGTATGTCTCCGCCCGGGCCATATACCAAAGCTTCCAACCAATCCGGGGCTTTTGTATTCAAATATTCAAAGAGTATTCGCTGTTGTTCATAATCGAGGGCTTGATTTGATATCCAAATTTTGGCTTTGGGATGATATTTTTGCAGTATCCTATATGTGTCTTCCACCAGCTCCAAATAAGTCTTCACCCAGGGATGACATGGACCAATTTTATCACATTTTTTGCATCCTCCTTCGTCTCCTGATGGTATAAAAATAAAATCCACATTGCTCAATGATTTGAACAACTCTTCACGATCATATAGAATCGTCTCTCGCGCCTGTGGTATCGATGGACAAACGTAAGGGTCTCCAAAGCTCCAATTTTCTTGTAGTTGGGCTGGAAAGATATCGTTGGGAGGAACCCATATACCATATCTCAATCCGTATTCTTTGGCAATATTTGGAAGTTCCAAATGAATCTTCCATCTGTATTCCCATTCTCTTCTTCGTTGTTCAGACACAAACCATTTCTTTTCTCCCCAGGGGATTACTCCGGGCCATCTTGCAAAATGAATCGGGTACACTCCTATGGTGTTTAACCCTAAAAGTATCATGTCCTCCAGGTATTCTTTCCAATGTTTGATATCCCAGAATTCGGTGACATTGTTTTGCTTATGGGTAGCAAAAAACATACCTCTTAACTCAAAAGCAGGGGAGTCAACAAATTCAAGGTCCTTTATCAAACCATCTTCATCGAATTCATAGCTCATCAGAAATTTTCCAAGACCATGTAATATTCCAAGACTATTTCGTGCGATTATTACTACATCGTTTGCATTGAGTGATTTTGAACATTTTACATAGAATCCTTCATTGGTCAATGAGGATAGTGTAGGTATCTTTTGAATTTTTTTACTGATCATTGGAAGATCATCATACATTGCGATGAAGAATCTGATGTTTTTTTTCTTGGGCATATCGATGCTGTTCAATGAGTTCAACTCATAAAACGTTATATTACACGACGAATCCAGGTGAGGACAAAACCTTCTCTTAAGAATTACTTCAATCTTTTTGGAAACATCGAATCCTGATCTTGTTGAAATTATGAATACACTCGTTTTGGAGGACATGCTGTTACTTTTAGCCTCCCTCATTTAAACTCGTTAAAAATACCTGATATCTAAGAATATCAATGCAATCACAAACACCAATATGTTGATCAACAGAGTGTTTTTCAAGAATCGCCAGAACCCCATCTTTTTTCTTTGAGATTTTTCGAGTATGGCTAAAGCAACGACGTTTGCTGACGCACCTATTGGTGTCAAATTCCCGCCAAGACAGGCTCCCAATGATAAAGCCCACCAGATTGGCTTCAAGTTCACGAAGATCTCAGGGTTTACCCTCGGAAGGGATTTTATTATTGGTATCATTGTTGCGGTGAATGGAATGTTATCGACGAAGCCACTCATGACAAAGGAAGTTGAGAACAAAGAGAGACCGAACATTCTTTCTGATCCACCAAAAGCTTTTTCTAAATATTCAGCGAATTTCTCCAAAACACCAGTATCCTCAAGAGCACCAGTGACTATGAACAATCCTATGAAGAAGAAAATAGTTTCCCACTCTATTTTTCCAAGATAATCGCCTGGCTCCTTGTCTCCAACGATCAATATAGCCAAGAATCCCATTCCAAGCGCTATGATGGAATTTTCCACCTTTATGAATTCTTGTATCGAAAATAGCAATATGGTTAATATGACCAACAGGAAAGATTTCCTTACCTTTTTTTCATTAAATCTTTCGGCGTTTTGAAATGTGGAGCTTTCGAATTTAACATTTAAACTTTTGAAATTGAGTAGGTATATAACAAATATCGATACAGTAAAGATGATTATTCCAGCTACTCCCGTGTTCATAACGAAATTTAGAAAGGAAAGCTTGGCAGCTGAACCTATCATTATATTTGGAGGATCACCTATGAGTGTTGTGGTTCCACCTATGTTCGAGCTGATTATTTCTGCAATGATCATGAAAGAAGGCTCTATTTCCACAGCATCCGCAATGGCCAAGGTTATTGGGACGAATATCAGTATTGTGGTTACATTATCGAGGAAAGCTGAAAAGGTGAAAACCGCAAAATTCAAAAGCAAGAAGGTTTTCTTTAACGAACCCTTTGATATCTTCAAAATCTTGAAGGCCACGTATTCGAAGAATCCCGTTTCTTGGATGGTAAAAACGAAAGCCATCATGCCTATCAGTAAGAAAATAGTGTTGAAATCTATGTATTTGGTAAAAACATCGGCTGGATTTTTAAAAACACCAAAGAACAATAACAAAACTGCACCAAGTATAGCAGGTATAACCCTATTGATCTTCTCGGATATTATGAAAAAATAGACAACCATGAATATTAAAATCGCTATTAGTGCATGCATTATATCGCTACCTTAAGATTTTTTTAAGGTTTGACTATACTCCCTATTCTATCATCAAGAAGCGCTTTCAGCAAAATATTCTTTTCGAAGAAATTTATAACTTTTATTGGGATCTTGTACCTCTTACATATGGAGAAAGCCTCAATGTCCAAAACTTCCAACCCTTTTTCCAATGCTTCATCGAAAGACAATTTTTCGAATTTCTTTGCATCTGGGAACCTCTTGGGATCTTTGTCGTATATACCATCTACTTTGGTGGCCTTTACTATCAATTCGGCTTTCATCTCAACAGCCCTTAGTGCTGCTGCTGTGTCAGTAGTGAAAAATGGGTTACTCGTACCTCCGGCGAAAATTATCACGAATCCTTTAGATAGATGATACTCGATGTCATCATAGTTGATGGGTTTAATTGCAGGCAGGTTGACTATCTGCGACATGATTATTACTTTCAATCCACTCTTTTCGAGTTTGTTTTTCAAGTATAAGGAGTTTATAACCGTTCCAAGCATACCTATTTCATCGGCTATTTCAACGGATAGATCCTTGAGTTCTCTCCCCCTGAGGAGGTTACCAGCACCGATCACCAATCCCAATTTCACATTGTTCTCAACAACTGATTTTATTTCCGAAATCAAATGTTCCAGTTTTTCCTCTGAGAATCCTTTGACTCCTTCACCAGATAATGCTTCACCACTGAGTTTCAAGAGTACTCTGGTGTACATCTTATACCCCCTCATAAAAAATAAAGGTGAGCCAAGGCCCACCTCTATTATTCCTCTCCTATTTGCAATCTGACAAATCTTGAAACCCTTATGTTCTCACCAATTTTCGCTATTGCTTCTGTTATTACATCCTTCACTTTTTTTGAGTCGTCCATTATATAATTTTGTTCAAGCAGGCAAACTTCTTCGAAAAATTTCTTCAATTTTCCCTCAATTATTTTCTCGATTACGTTTTCAGGTTTCTTAGAATCCTTTAACTGTTCTCTGTATATCTCCTTCTCCTTCTCGATGACTTCCTCTGGAACGTCTTCAATCGCTACATATCTCGGTGCCATCGCTGCTACCTGCATAGCAAGGTTGTTGCCAAGCTCTTTGAATTCATCAGTTCTGGCAACAAAATCCGTTTCACAATTGAGTTCTAAGAGTACTCCTATTTGCCCAGTAAAATGAACGTAGGAGAATATCAGTCCCTCGTTTGTTGCTCTCGCTGCCTTTTTAAGAGCTGTGGCTGCTCCTTTTTTTCTCAAAATTTCAACGGCCTTCTCAAAATCTCCCTCAGCTTCTTGAAGGGCTTTTTTACAGTCTAAAACCCCTGCTCCAGTCATCTCTCTCAGTTTCTTCACATCGTCCATTGATATTGCCATATATTTACTCCTCCTCCCATTTTTTGCGTTCCTTGGGCATTATATCAAAAAATGAAGAAAAATCAATCAAAGTTTTGTTAAGATGACATCAAAAACGCAAAGTTTTTTTCGAATCGATTCTTCTGATAAAATTATAAAAAATAAGTTGAGGTTGGTGGATGAAATGACATACTTGGTGATTTCGGATCTTCATATTCCAAAAAGACAGCCCGAGATCCCAAAAGTTCTACTGAAAATTCTCAATAGGGTCGATGGTGTGTTGGCACTTGGAGATTTCGTGAATTTGGACACGGTTTTACTACTTCAGCAGAGTACTCGAAATTTTTTTGCTGTTCATGGGAATATGGATCACTACGATGTAAAAGATTATCTTCCGGATAAAAAATTGATACTACTCTCTGGATTGAATATAGGACTTTGTCATGGTTGGGGTAGCCCCGTGGGAATCAGGAAGAAGATCTTGGATTCGTTTGATAATAAACCGCAGGTGGTGTTATACGGTCATACACACATCCCGGATAAAACAGTCGAAAATGATGTTTTGTTTTTGAACCCTGGTTATGCCATGTATGGAGGAACTTATGGTCTTTTAAAAATAAAAAATGGTGATTTGAATTTTGAGGTGTATAAAATTGAGTATTGATGAGTTGAAAAATGCCATAATCGAAGATATAAGAAAGACGTGTGAAGAGAAAAATGTAGTTGTTGCCTTTTCCGGTGGAATGGACAGCACCCTGGTATCGGTTTTGACTGTTGAGGCACTTGGCAAGGAAAGAGTCGAACTCGTGAATGTATGCTTTGGCCCCTTCGCGTATTCCAATTCAATTTCGAAGGTTCTCGAAATTTCTTCGAAGATAGGAAAGAGTGTAACATTCTTGGATGGTATAAAGGCTCAGTGGGAAATATGGAAACATGGGCCTTCGTGTAATTTGTGTACCAAGAAGATCAAGTTTGGAATAGTGAGTTCTTATGCTGGTAATCGACTGATACTCGGAGGAGCTAATAAAAGTGACAGCTGGGGGCAGTATGGTATAAAGCTGTCTGGTAATTCATATTCTCCACTGTTCAATCTTACTAAGAGCGATATAACGCAATTGTTGAAGTCTTATGGTTTGGAACCCAGAAGCTTGAAAATAGGTGAGAATAAGTCAAGTAAAGGTAGAGAGGGATGTAAATTGAAGCATCTTCTTAAAATGATGGCCGTTCCAAGATTTCATGGAAAGGCAGTGGCACTTTCAAATGAACTGCTCCTTGATTTTTTACAGTCCAAGAATATTGATTATTCCATGGCAAATGTGAAGATCATAGGACCTTTGAAAAGAAATATGGCACTTGTCAATGTTTTGCCACATCTTAAAGATGTTGAAAAAGAAGAGTTCAAAGAAATCTTGAGATCCTTGGATGTGATAAATGATGTATACTTTGTTGAAAAACCGATTGTATTGTTTGCAAAGGTGAATCCGGGTATTTACGTGGATGACAAGGCAAAATATTGGTTGGAAAAAGGAAGACTTCAAAGGGAGTTCGCCGCTCCGATAAGAATGGAATGGAGTGTTTCTAAGAACAACAAATTAAGGACATTTCATATTGTGAATTTCAAGGAGGTTGATGATTTTCAAGCTCTTTGAGTCTCTCATTTTTATTCTTTTTACCTTTTTGATCGTTTTATCTATTCAGAATTACATAACATTTGAAAGGAAAATGTTGAATCTTATCAAAATAAAAGAAAGAAACTTGGAAAATCTTGAGCTATACTCGAACTATCTATTCAGCGGTTTAGATGGTGATTCATCTTCATTGACAACCACCATTGAGATCCTTGATACTAACGAATCGAAGATTCTAAAATACTTAAAACTCGATGTGGGAAGAAAAGAGGTAGAAATCTTGGTATTAGATTTAAATTCTCCCTGATTTGTACCATTTCCATATCTCCACGGAACTGGTCGATATGTACTTTATTTTGCTTTTAAAAACTTCCTTCACATCCTGTGGATTATCCAAAAGTCCTGCTGCTATCACTTGTGAGCCCAATTTCATTCTTTTAATAACCCTAACTGCGGCTACTCCTGGAAGTATCTCTACGTAATCCGGTGAATAATTTCTTATCTGTTCAATTCCTTTCTCAACTGCATGAGAATCAATGGCGAAAAATCTTAAGACTACCGATAAGTTCATATTCTTTGCAGTTTTAATTGTTCTACCTTTGGTAGTTATGATACCATTTATCCCCATCTTTTTCAGGAAAATTAGTCCCTCTTCATCGGCTTGGAGACCGGCGATGAAATCCACATCGACAAACAAAACCCCTCCCACATCCTTGACCCGTTTCACCATATATGGGAGGGTATTTATACTTCCTTGAAGCAAGAACAAAGACTTCATATCGTATTTTAGAGCCTGCTCAAACAATTTGTTATCCCATATTGCAGCGATAACCTTTCCAAGCTTTACTATGTGATCAACTCCTTCTGAATTTTCTAATCCAACCGATGAGTATTGGACTTGCAATGTAAAGTGATGAATATGTTCCAACAACCACACCTACAGTTAAACCAAAGGCAAACGGTTTGAGTACAACACCAGCGAACAATAACAATATAAAAACAACAAAGAAAGTGGTTAATGAAGTGTTTATCGTTCTACTGATGACTTCGTTTATACTTTTATTGACTATTCTATCTATTGGATTACCGCGAAGGCGTCTGTTGTTCTCTCTTATTCTATCGTAGACCACGATAGTATCGTTCAAAGAATAACCAAGAAGTGTCAATATAGCAGCAATTACAGCACTATTAACCTCTATAGAGAACATAGAATAAAAACCGAGTGTGATCAACGCATCGTGTATGAGTGCAGCGATCGCACCGATTGCATACACAAATTGAAATCTCACAGTGATGTACACCAAAATCAAAATAATCGCTAACAATGCTGCATTCCATGAGGCTGTTTTCAATTCCTGAGCGGCTTGTCCACTGACTGCCCTGAAAGATAAGATTTCAACATTGTCTTTTCCAAAAATTTGTTCTGCCTTGTTGGTGAATTCATCTTTCAGCTCAGGTTTGTCGAAGAATTGTTTCAAGACCACCTGAAATTTTGCACCCTTCGTCGCTTCTGCAGCGCTGGTTATCTTTGTTATTCTGGAATTGGCATATTCTGGCTTTATTTCCGAAAGCTTGTTCCTCAAGTCGGCTATGCTTATACTTTCATCGTTGAACTTCAGAACTATTTCGGTTCCTTTTACGAAATCCACACCGAGATTGAAGCCTTTCACCAGGATCGATACTATCGAAATTGCAATCAATATCAAGGATATAGCTATGAATATTTTCCTCTTACCAACAAAATCGATTTCACGTTTCATTTTGCCACCCCCTCATTAGTTCCAAGTGCTTTTGAATACTTGTTCTTGATCAATGTGGAAGTCAAATCGAGTATCACTCTTGAAACCACCAAGACTGTGAACATACTTCCAATTACACCTATTATAAGGGTGGTGGCAAAACCCTTTATAGTACCCTTGCCAAGCAAATAAAGTGCTACACCTGCCAATATAGTGGTAAGGTTGGCATCAACAATCGTGGAAGTTGCTTTCGAAAAACCACCGGCTATTGAATTATGAACAGTTTTGCCAAGCCTCATCTCTTCTTTTATTCTTTCAAAGATTATTATGTTACCATCAACGGTCGTACCTATCGTTAAAATGATACCTGCTATTCCAGGAAGTGTTAGAATAGATCTGGTCAAAGCGAGAACACCAAAGAGTAAAAAAGTGTTATAAACCAATGCAATATCCGCGACCACACCCATCCAACCGTACACTACTATCATGTAGACCATGACAACTATTAAACCAATGATACCTGCTACGAGACTTTGAAGGATTATATCTTTACCCAATAATGGTCCCACACTGTTTTCTTCAACCTTTATCAAATCAACTGGAAGATTTCCACTCTTTATCAAAGTCGCTATTTCTCGCGCTTCTTCAATGGAAAATTTGCCAGTGATCCTTGCTTGCCCACCAGGTATAGCTTCCTTAACCACCGGTGCGACTAGTACATTGTTATCCAAAACGATGGCAAGCCTTTTGTTTATCATTGCCCTGGTTATATCCGCAAAAAGTTTTCTTCCCGTGTTGTTGAACGTTAAAAGTATTACGTAGCCTTCCTTTGGATCAAAAGAAGCCCTCGCATCTTTCACTTTCGAACCATCCAAATTGACAATTTTAGCACCTATTCTTATATCTTCTCTGACAAGTAACCACTCTGTCTCATTGTAATATCTTTGAGCCGATATGTTCTTTAACCACACAGCATCTTGATATTTGAAAGGTTTTTCAGTGGGTTTTTCCTCCTGAACTTTTGAATCGAGAACTTCTGCAAAATAAAGCTTACCTTTTTTCCCTAACAGTCTTTCAGCTTTCGAAGGATCGGAAATCTCGGGAATCTCAACTCTTATTCTAACTTTGTTACCAGCGAAAACCTTCTTTATAGTTGCTTCTGTATAACCAACGGAATCCAATCTATTCCTTAGAACCGCTATAACATCATTCGCAAGTTGGTTCTCATCAACATTCTCGTCCTCCGTGGCCATCGCAAACTCCAAAACAGATCCACCTTTTATATCAAGCCCAAGATGTATGTTTGAAAAAATAGCTGATAGACCCTTTGACGCCTTTCCACTTTGAGGAAACAATAGAAAAAAGAAAGCGGTTGCTATGACTACAATGGATATTATCAAAAGTATCCTATCAAGTCTCATTTGGATTACCTCCTGATATCACTTTTTCTCCTCTTCTTTGTTTGATTCACCACGTGCTTCTTTTTTACCTATCACAGACCCAATCGCCCTTTTCGTTATTTCAAGTTCCGTGGTGTTGGCTACCTTTATTTTCACAGTGTCGTTCTTTATGTCTATGACCTTTCCAACTATTCCACCGATGGTTATGACTGTGTCACCACGTTTTAGAGCTGAGATCATCCTTTTGAAGTCTCTATCCCTCTTTCTTTGGGGCATGATCAGAAGAAAATAAAACATCGCTCCAATGATCAGCAACCAAATGAGTAATCCCATGAATCCCCCACTCGCTGCAGTAGTACCCCCTCCACTGCTTGGAACTTCGCCTGGTGCTGCATATGCTATCCACATATTTTCAGTTCCTCCTTTCGATACCTTTTGATTTTGAATTTATTGTATCTTGATCCAATCTTGACATCCTCCCAATCCCTTAAAAGGGATGGAATTCCTTTTCAAGCGAATCCCATCAGAGATTGGGCTTCCTGCTTCACCGTGGCTTGACTTATCAGAACATGGGAACAACCCATTGTCCTGGCAGCGGTCTTCCACTC
>Ga0209834_10000735_pt1 | contig 19407 bp, 18 predicted proteins | sample Mar14236cmmetaG_FD_184134 | JGI IMG/M metagenome (GOLD analysis project Ga0209834, IMG submission 184134) | Marine hydrothermal vent microbial communities from Guaymas Basin, Gulf of California to study Microbial Dark Matter (Phase II) - Marker... ...
TGAATCATTGTTATGCTAGTACTTTGCAACGATATGCACCATCCCTCATCTTTTGTTATTATTAGGTTGTCTTTGTGTAATAATGAAAAAGTGCCATGCCCCTGAAAAAATTTTGGGAGTATGCATGAAAGATGATTAATTATTGACAATCTCACATCCAATATTGTTTTCACCTCGAGGTTTCTTTTATGATAAAAAAACATGTTTTTGGAAAAGATATTTATGAATATACGGGCGTGGTGCATATTCACACCGAGCATTCATTTGACGGACACGGCACATTAAAAGAAATAGTAGATATTGCTCAGCAAGAAAACATCGATTTTCTTCTCATCACCGATCATAGAAATATGAGTGTGAAAGAGGACTTGCTTTCTGTGGTTAATGATGATGTGATAACTATCATTGGTTATGAGATGAATGATGCCCAAAAGAATAACCATTATCTGATATTCAATGTTGATGAAGTTTTTCCCCTTTCTATGAAAGTGGATGAATATGTACAAGAAGTGCGGGAAAATGGTGGCACTGGATTCATCGCTCATCCGTTTGAGAAAAGGAGATCGAAGAGGACATTGCGTACATATGTGTGGACAGACTGGTCAGTTATGAATGTTGATGGAATCGAGATATGGAATTACATTTCAGAATGGACCGATAAACTAAGTATACCCTGGAATGTCATTCCCAAAGTATTATTCCCAAATTCTTCGATTATCAGACCAAATAAAGCAGCAGTTGAAAAATGGGATGAGTTTAACAATCAGGACAGAAGAATTCCTGCAATCGGTAGTGTAGATTCACATCAAAATAAATATTCCTTTGGACCTCTATCTGTATCCTTTCTTCCCCATAAAAAACTTTTTAGGACTATTCGAACCAATATCCAAACAAGAGAACCATTATTCGATGATAATCCCGATCAGACTGTTCTTAAAATGCTACGATCCGGCAATTCATATATTGTGAATTACACACATGCTGATCCGGAAATGTTCTACTGTGGAATTGATTCAGGAAAAAGCGGATTATCAGCACTCCCTGGCGAGGAGATATCACTATCGGAAGGTGAGCTTAGTCTTTATGTGTATGTGCCACAGGACTGCCATATAAAGATCGTCAAGAACGGATCTATTGTTCATACAGAATATCGAAACAAGGTTTCGTATCGGATTGATGAGCGTGGATTCTATAGGGTCGAGGTCTATCTTGGGCACAAAGCGTGGATATTCACTAATCCGATGTATGTTGTGTGAGACCTCATCCCTTAGTCCCTTCTCCTACTGAAGGAAAATAAAATGAGTATCTTTATAAGTTTTTACTCTGAAGCATTTAAGTATTGTAGGAACAAAATCAAACGTTAACTTGCGACTATGTAACTTTTGTTTTGACATATAAACTATATTTTTACTTTAGTGTACTCCGTGATATTCACGGCTAGAAAAATACCAAAGGAGTATTATGAAAGAAATATTTATCGAAGATCTTCGTTCACTTGAAGGCAATGAGATTACAGATTTCTTTGCGGTAAGTGAGAAGTCAATACGTAAAAGCAAGAATGGAAAGCCATTTGTGAAGTTGTCTCTTGTTGATAAAACAGGCACAGTGATCTGTTTTATATGGGACAATGTGAAACAACTGCAAGATTCATTTATGGCAGGCGATGTGGTGAAGGTAAAGGCGTTTGTCACGACCTTTGAGGGAAATATTCAGCTGACTATTCGAAATATCAGAACTGCCGAAGAACAAGAATATGATATTGCTGATTTCTCCCCGATCTCCTCAAAAGATACAGATAAATTGATCGATAGATTGTTTACATTTGTTGATTCTGTAAAAAATGAGTATCTCTCCAGATTGCTTCACCTGTTCTTTGATGATAAGGAATTCCTTGAGAGATTTGCAAAAGCTCCAGCTGCAAAAAATTGGCATCACAATCTTGTAGGGGGACTGCTCCATCATTCAGTAACTGTCACAACGATCTGTGATTCGGTCTGTCCTCTTTATGAGGAAATTGACAGAGATCTACTCGTGACCTGCGCAATGTTGCATGATGTGGGGAAAACCAAAGAATATTCTCTTGCACCATTTATACAATTTACAGACGAAGGTCGTCTTATAGGACATGTAGTAATGGGTAACAAAATGGTTGTTGACAAATGTGAAGAGATCAATAATTTCCCCAAGGATCTTCTTATGAAGGTGGAGCACTTGCTGCTCAGCCATCACGGTGAAAGAGAGTATGGTGCTGCAGTTCCTCCCAAAACAAAAGAAGCCCTAATACTTCATTATGCTGATAATCTTGATGCTCAAGTGGTAGGTGCTTCTGAACTGATCAACAAAGCTGCTGACCAGAACGCAGACTGGACAGAATATAATTTACTAACTAATAGAGAATATTATACAAAATAACAATTAAAGGGAATCAGCCAATTTTCTTGACTGGAATTTCCACGCTTTGGCATGTTACATGTTCAAAATAAATAGTAGTAACAAGGATACATCATGAATATAAAAATTACTTTTCCTGATGGCTCTCAGCAGGAGTATCCAAAAGGAATCACTCCTTTTGCTATAGCCAGCGGTATCAGTAAAGGGCTGGCTAAAGAAGCAGTTTGTGCACAACTCGATGATACACTCATCGATATGACCCGCCCAATTGAAGATGAAGGCGCAATTCTTTTTCACAAATTTGCAGATGAACAAGGAAAAAAGGTTTACTGGCACAGCAGTTCACATATTATGGCTCAGGCGGTCAAGCGCTTATTCCCTGAAGTTAAGGTTACAATCGGACCTGCAATAGAGCAGGGTTTTTATTATGATTTTGATAAGGATGTTCCCTTTACCGATGAAGATATTAAAATGATCGAGGCGGAGATGCAGCGTATCATTGATGAGAATTTCTTCTTTGAACGCAAAGTTGTAAGCAGAGAAGAAGCGTTGGAATTATTCGATGGTCTTGGTGAAGATTATAAAATTGAACTTATCAAGGAAATACCGGAAGATGAGACAATTTCTTTATATGTGCTTGGTGATTTTGTGGATCTCTGTCGTGGTCCGCATCTCACTTCGACCGATCAGGTTAAAGTTTTCAAACTATTGAAATTCTCGGGTGCTTACTGGCACGGAGACGAAAAGAAAAAGATGTTGCAACGCATTTACGGCATCTCTTTCCCCACCCAAAAAGAGCTTGATGCATATCTGGAAAAACTCGCAGAAGCAGAAAAACGGGATCATAGAAAGATCGGTAAAGAGCTTGATCTCTTTGGTTTTTACGAAGATGTTGGGGCAGGGCTTGTACACTGGCATCCAAAGGGTGGTTTGATGCGCAACGAGATCGAAGATTTCTGGAAAAAAGAACATCTCAGGGCAGGTTATGAGATCGTCTATACTCCCCATATAGGAAAATCGATTCTCTGGGAAACCAGTGGACACCTTGACTTTTACCAGGATAGTATGTATGCCCCTATGAAGATCGATGATGTTGACTATTACATCAAACCGATGAACTGCCCATTTCATATAATGGTGTATAAATCTAAATTGCGCAGTTATAGAGAGCTTCCAATTAAAACAGCAGAACTTGGAACTGTATATCGTTACGAGAGGTCTGGTGCACTTCATGGGCTGATGAGAGTACGAGGTTTTACTCAGGATGATGCGCATATCATTTGCACTCCGGATCAGCTTGTAGATGAAGTTGTGAAACTTCTCGATTTCTCGCTCTTCTTCCTGAAGTCCTTTGGATTTGATCGCTACGACATCTACCTTTCAACTCAACCAAAGAAATTTGTTGGCAAAAATGAAGATTGGATCAAGGCAACAGAGTCATTGAAAAATGCACTTGAGATCTCAAAACTTGAGTATAAAGTCGATCTGGGTGAAGGAGTATTCTATGGACCTAAGATCGATATCAAGATCAAGGATGCCCTTGATCGCTCTTGGCAGTGTACAACAATTCAATTCGACTTCAACCTTCCCGAACGCTTCGATATGACCTATATCGGTAAAGATAACGAAGCCCATCGTCCCTTCATGGTACATAGAGCTTTGCTCGGTTCTCTTGAAAGATTTTTCGGTGTGCTGATAGAGCATTATGCAGGCAACTTCCCGGTCTGGCTTGCACCGGTTCAGGTGATAGTCATTCCAATTAGCGAGCATCATATTGACTATGCTAAAAAGGTTATGTCGTCATTGCTTAAAGCAGATATTCGAGCAGATGTTGATTATCAGAATGAAAAAGTCGGGTACAAGATACGTGAAGCTGAGAAGCAAAAAATACCGTATATGCTCATTGTTGGTGATAAGGAGATCGAGAAAGGTACTGTAGCTGTTCGAAAACATCAGAAAGGTGATACAGGATCTCTTGACCTGGAAACCTTCATAAAAGATATTAAAATCGAGATAAAAGAGAAAAAGTAAATAGCTACTGTCATGAAACCTGATGCGTCTCTTCTCGAACCAATTCCGCGCAGCAAGGGAAGAGCTTCAATCGGATGGATTGAACCGGTACCTTTTAACGGGAAAGATTGCTGGAACGCCTATGAGTTCTCATTCCTTGATGAAAGAGGAGTACCGGAAGTTGCGATACTTAGGATTGAATATTCATCGGACTCGCCATATCTGATCGAGAGCAAATCTTTGAAAATCTACTTGAATTCCTATGCGATGTGTACATTCAAAGATGTACATGGAGCAATTTCTCAGATTATTCGGGATTTGTCTGCGCACTTAAGAGCTGAAGTAGATATCAATGCAAAAGATGCAAGAAGATTTTCTAACATGTTTACCGTAACAGACACCTTCTCGTTTATTGACGATCTGGAGAATTTGGAAGTGAATTCATATGAATATTCTCCTGAATTACTCAAAGCCACTGAATCCAAAGAATCCGAATACTTCCTTTACTCCAACCTCCTTAAGTCAAATTGCCCGCTCACTGGACAACCAGATTGGGCATCTATCTATCTGTATATTGAACCTGATAAGTACTCAATCGATTCAGCATCCCTGCTCAACTATATCGTATCTTATAGAACTCATCAGGAATTTCACGAAGAGTGCTGTGAGCGTATCCTCTACGATATTGTTGAAGTAATCAATCCTCAAAAAATTGCTGTTTTGTGCAAATACACACGTCGAGGTGGCATTGACATCAATCCATTGCGGTTATTTCCACGAGATTTCACCATTGCCCAATTACCAGATGATTTCAAACAGCTTATCTACACACGTGATTTCAGGCAGTAAATTCGTTGACAATGAACAAGCATTTTTCGATAAATATAATTATCGAATAAAAAAATCATAAATATATAGTAAAGATTTTAAAAATATTATCATGAAAACAAAATTAGCAGTTATAATTTTAGCGTTATTCCTCATCATCAGCTGTGATAAACAGAAACTTCCCCTCTTTGATGGTGAACGTGCCTACTCGTATCTTAAACAGCAATGTGATTACGGTCCGAGAATTCCAGGCTCAACTGCACATCAAAAATGTAAAGAATTCATATCCAATACCCTTGAAAGACTCGGCGCATCAGTTACACTTCAGAATTTCTCAGCAACCATCAGAGACAAGGAATATGTATTTACAAACATAATCGGTTCATATTATCCTGAGAAATCGAAAAGGATTTTCCTGGGTGCACACTGGGACTCTCGCCTATGGGCAGACAGAGATCAGGACAGAACGTTATGGAATGAACCAGTCATAGGAGCAAATGATGCAGCAAGCGGGATTGCTGTTTTGCTGGAAATAGCTCATATTCTTATGGACCATGAACCGAATTATGGTGTTGATCTGCTTTTCTTCGATGCCGAAGATTCCGGTGAGTACGAGAAGAACGAAACATGGTGCCTGGGATCGCATTATTTTGTTGATAATTATGAAGACCTAAAACCGGAATATGTGATCATTGTTGATATGATCGGTGATGCAGACCTAAATGTGCAGATGGAAGCGTTTTCCTATAAGAATTCTCCAAATCTTGTAAAAAAAATATGGGATATAGCAAAAAAATTGGGTATCAAGGAATTCACCACAAAAATGATTCAATTTATTTATGATGACCACTATCCCTTTTTAGAAGCTGGTTACGAAGCAGTCGATATCATAGATCTGGACTACCCATACTGGCACACTACCCATGACACACCGGACAAGTGCAGTCCACAAAGTCTGGAGAAAATTGGACGGATACTTGTCTACTTATTATATAGCTGATGTTAGAAAAATATTTCACCAGAGACGAACGAAACAGCATCATCTTTTTGGTGATCTTTCTTGCAATTGGACTCATCATCATCAATGTAAAAAATATCTCATCCATCCTTGATGCGGACTCAACTTCTGCCGTACAGGATAGCATTAAAAAAGTAATCGAAGTATCACGTACTCCTGTTAAGATCAACCTGAATACTGCTGATCTGGAAACTATCGCAGAATTACCAGGCATAGGACCTGCAAAGGCAGAAGCGATCTATTCATTCCGTCGGGAGAACGGAGAGTTCAGCTCTCTGATTGAACTGGTAAACATAAAAGGAATCGGCACGAAAACGCTGGCAAAACTACTTCCTCATCTTGTCATGATAGGCGATTCTACCGAAGTATATGCCTTTGTAGGTGAAAAATCAGAAGGTGATGATGCTGCGATGGATGTCATCGAAAGTGGAAGCATAAATTTGAACACCGCGTCGCTTCAGCAGTTGCAAACACTTCCGGGAATCGGTGCAGCAAAAGCACAGGCAATTATTGACTACAGAAGTGAGCATGGAGATTTTCAATCAATTGAAGATATCATGAAAGTAAAAGGTATCGGCGAAGGCATCTTTGCCAAGATCAAGGATAAAATAGAGGTGTAATATGGATTTTCAGGATGTTGCTGCGTCACCCACACTGGCAAAAATGTATGAAGAGCAAGGTAACTATGCCATGGCGCTCATAATGTACAAAAAGCTTTATGAGAAGAAAAAAGAAGATTTCTACCAAAAGAAAATAATTTATCTTGAGGGTCTTATCACATCAAGAACGAGTAAAGATCATAGCGAGATTGGTTCTTTTGTCATGAGTGATAAGGAAAAAGATGTGTTCAACATGTCCAAACAGGAGAAAGAGGAGTTACAAAAAAAGTTAGGAAAACCAGAAGATAAAGAGGAAGATCTCTCTGATCCTGAGTTGGATGAGATCATAAAAAAAAGCAGCACAGACATTCCCTACTTTCTTGTTGAAAAGTACGGTGAACTTACTTTAGAACAGTTCTTTGCGATCCTGGCAAGTCTGCTAGGGAAAAACCGAAAATTGAATGAGATTACATTATTCGACATCATACAGGCGATAGAAAGGATATGATGATACTGAAAGCAGCTACTCTTGAAAATGGGTCACTCGTGATCAATCCTGAAGTTATTAAACTTGTGATATTTGATAAGGATGGAACCCTCTCCGATCTGAACATGTGGATCGAGATCATTAAGCAGAGAGCACGGTTGTTGGGAAAACATTTTGATCTACAAAAGGAGAAAGTGAACGACATCATAAAAGCGATGGGTGCTGATCCCTTTTCAACCAAAATCCTTGATGTTGCACTACTGACTGACTCACGCATGACTACAGAGAAAAAAGTGATCATGAAATTAGTAGAATTTGGTTTTGATCAACCAACTGCCTATCAAGCTACCCATAAGATATTCGGCGAGGTAGACAGTATCGTTGATCTTCGGGAAATAGCCATGCCGCTTGGTGATATTCATGGACTATTCAAATCACTGAAGGAGCATGATATAAAAATCGCAGTTGCCACTTCTGACCTTGCAAATCGCTGTGAAAAAATTATGGAAGCATTTGATGCATTGGAATACATTGATGCAATATCCGGTGCGGACAGTACAGCCAACGACAAACCAGCACCCGATATGGTGCATTATGTATGTGACCTTTTGCATGAAACACCGGAACATACCGCGGTGATCGGTGACAGTACCTTGGATATGGATATGGCAAAAAATGCCGGCTGTGCACTGGCAATCGCTGTTCTGACAGGCAAAGATGACCATCCCACGCTTGAACCCTCAGCAGATTTTATTGTAAACTCAATAGATGATATTAAGGTTGGATAGATGCTTACAAAAGAACAAGTAAAAAAATATAAGAATCTAGGTAATTCAAAATTACAACATTTAGTTAATACTCATAAAGATAATAAAAATTTACTATTCATTTTAGAAAATCTAGGATATTTACCAAATGATTTCGATGAGAGTTGGGTTGTAGATCTAACATATAGTGATAATAAGAATATAAGATTTTGGGCTGTGAAGACTTTAGGAAAAACAAGAAAGATTGAAAATATACCAATATTAAAAAGCATTGCTAAATTTGATAAATCTAATGATGTCCGCAGAGAAGCAGTGTCTTCGATAGGTAGAATTAAAAAAGAGAAAATAATAAACGTGCTTATTGAATTCCTTGATGATAAAGATCCAAAAATTGTTCTCCAAGCTATAAGGGGTCTTCTAAATTTTAAAAACAAAAATATTGTTCAAGATAATCTAAAACCTTTATTAAAACATCCTAATGAAATGATTCAAACAGTTATTAATAAAGAATTCTTCCCCACAAAAGTTAAAGCCAAGAAAATACAACCACATACTCAATCATATGATTACTTAAAAAATGTCGTTGTTCTAGGAGATGTTAGGAATGTTTTAAAATTAATTCCCGACGAAAGCTTTCATCTTACTTTTACATCACCCCCTTATTACAATGCTAGAGACTACTCTATATATCAAAGTTACAATTCATATCTGTTATTTCTGGAGGAAGTTTTTAAGCTGACATGGGAGAAAACCAAAGAAGGTAGATATCTAATTGTTAATACATCACCAATAATTATTCCAAGGATAAGTAGACAACACTCGAGTAAAAGGTATCCAATTCCTTTTGATCTCCATTATTATCTCAATAAAATTGGATGGGAATTTATAGATGATATTGTATGGATAAAATCTGAAGCTAGTGTAAAAAACAGAAATGCAGGTTTTCTTCAACACAGAAAACCGTTAGCATATAAACCAAATGCAAGAACAGAGTATTTAATGGTATATAGGAAACAGACTGAAAAATTGTTAGATTGGAATATACGCCAATATAATCAAAGTGTCGTTGAGAGAAGTAAAGTTAAAGGGAAATATGAAACCTCTAATGTTTGGGAAATTGAACCGAAATTCAATAAAGTCCATACAGCAGTTTTTCCAGATGAGTTATGCAAAAGAGTGATAAAATTTTATTCATATGAAGGGGACTTAGTCTTCGATCCTTTTGCAGGTAGTGGAACATTCGGTAAAGCAGCAATCGAATCCAATCGTTATTTCTTTTTAACTGAGATAAATAATAAATATTTCAATTACATAAAAAACAATTTCATAGAATGCAATATTTTTGACCATAAAAATATTTCTTTTTTAACTATAAGTAATTTTGAGGAGTATATCAAGAATGACACTAACAGAACAAGTAGCTAAAAAGATTATAAAAAAATTACTTGCCGGAGGAGATTACAGGATAGAAATTATTACTCTTCTAAATGCTGAATTTCTACAGTTTGCAATTGATTTTTTTAAAAAAATAGTACAAGCAAAACTCAATGATGAAGAAATAACAATACAATGGTATAAAGATTCCTTCTTAAATCCATCTCTTCCAAAAAATGAATTAGCAATTAATGCTGGCTTAAATATGAAATCTATTAGCAATATGTATAATACAACAAGGAAAGAAATTGTGATAGAAGTGTCTAAAGATCATTTTGAAACACTTTATGCTTCCATTCAAGAACTAATCGAAAATGATGATGGCATCGATCTTACTTTAACAGTTAAATTTAAAGGAGTGAGTGTAGATCTAAATGTTAGTGAAAGTCTTATTGTGATAAATTCTTTGGCTGTTAAACGTTCAGCTTTAAGAGGTGGGCTGTGGAGTACTGCGGGTAAAAGAGTTGAGAAACCTTTAATGCAGACTTTGTGTAAACTGTTTAATGTTCCAAACAATAATTACTGTATTCAATATCATGGTGGTGATGTTGAAAATTTTACAAGAGAAATAGATTTTTATTTAGTCAATAATGATACTTACTATAAATGCGAAGTTAAGCTTATGGGAAGAGGAAATCCAGAAAGCGCTGATACAGTTATTGCCCGAGACAGTAAAATCTTTATTGCTGATAAATTATCTAACACAAATAAAGCACAACTAAATAGTCTTAATGTTGAGTGGGTAGAATTGAGAAATGAATTGGGTTTTAGAAAATTTGGAGAAGTTCTAAAAAATTTGAACATTCCACATAAAACTTTAATAGAAGAAAATCTATCAGACAAAATCGAATTAATTTTAGATGAGGTGCTGAATTAATGCGCAACATCAATCTACAGAATGAAAAAGAAAAGGTCATCACCTTTATTCGGTCTTATTGTCAAGATTCAGGCTTCAGCAAAGGTATCATCGGTTTATCAGGCGGTGTGGACTCCTCGCTGGTTGCCTACCTTGCCGTAGAAGCACTTGGCAAAGAAAATGTTATCGGGGTAATGATGCCCTATAAGACCAGCAGAGATGATAGCTTAGAAGATGGAAAACTCGTTGCTGAAACACTTGGTATTAAATACTACGTTAGAGATATCACCCCTATGGTGGATGCTTATTTCGATACTTATGAACCAGATGCTGACCGATTACGAAGAGGTAACATGAAAGCCAGAATGCGCATGTGTACGATCTATGATCTTGCTGCAAAAGAACACGCACTTGTCCTGGGAACTGGCAATAAGACAGAGCTCCTTCTTGGATATGTCACGCAATTTGGTGATGCAGCTTGTGCACTCGAGCCACTCGGTTGTCTGTATAAAACAGAGGTCTGGAAACTTGCCGAGATGGTTGGCGTTCCCCAAAAGATCGTTGAGAAAATCCCTACCGCTGATCTCTGGGAAGGACAGACTGACGAAGGTGAGCTTGGAGTATCTTATCAGCACGCAGATGAAATTTTATACAATATCACAGAAAAAAATATATCTATTGGTCAACTTGTAAAGATGGGATTTGATAAGAACGACGTGATTCACATTATCGACATCATGAACAGAAATCGGTTTAAACAGACCGTACCCCCCAATCCTGAAACCTACCTGACATAAGAAAGAATTACTATGAAAACCTATTTTGGAATTTTCCAGCCCAAACGCTGCCAAGCATGTAAACTGCATAGAGCAACAAGAACCTGTCCCAAACTCAAGCATGAGATTGGTTTCCATTGCTGCAACGAAATACGAGTCAAAATGACCTGCCCCCCAGACTGCAAATATGCCATCAAAAGCACGCAGGATCAGAAGAATCTGCAACTGAACAACTACTCAGAATCAATCGCAGAGCAGCAGGAATTACTGGATCTTTACCTTGCAAAATGGTTGAAAACTGAAAATCCGCTCTTTGACAACACAACACCCAAAGCATTTGCTGAGACAAAAGAAGGTAAAAACAAGATAGATGATTTTCTGAATGCCCATGAAGATAAACTGAAAAACACATTATCCTATAACTTTGTTCGAGAAAAACTAGGAATTCCCATCAAAGAAAAATCATACTATACTCATGAGGACGTTGCATCAAGTTATATCGAATTATCAAAAGATCTTGAATATGATAAAATATTCCCGATGCTCCTTCATCATGAGATATACAAGAATGAGAAATTCCGCAAGAACTACTTGCGAAGAAATCTTGAACTGAAAGCATTCAAAGCATTGAAAGAGTTCGATCTGATTCGGTCGGCACTCAGCAAGGAGCAGGATCAGGCAATCGTTGAATTTGAGATAAATGGTAAATATTCCCTCTGTATTGTACTCCGGAAAATCGATGGTTCGTGGTTCGTCAAAGAGAAGGTGTTCGGGGAATCTGGCATGGTGCTCTCGGAAAGCGAGTTCATCCAGCGGATTGGATATAAATATGCACAACGTGATTTTAACGGAGCATTCAAGGATCTAAAGAAATATTCTGAGGTTTTCCCGGATTCTGCTGACCTTTACTACTATTTTGGCATCTATCACTCGACAAAAGGCAAAATGGAAAAAGCTAAAGAAGCATTCTTCAATGCAATGGAACTCGATCCCGAGTTTATCGAAGCAAAATATAACTATGCTTTTTTATTCCAGGCAGAAGGCAAAATGGATATCGCGCGGGATCTGTATGAGGAGATTCTTGAACTGAAAGAGGAGCCGAAAACACTTAACAATCTGGCGGTTATCTACGAACAGGATGAGCGCATTGATCAGGCGTATGTGCTGCTGAAAAAGGCATTGGAATTGGACAAAAACTTCGAGCTGGCAAAGAAGAATCTTGAAAGGATCAATGAGAAAAGGACTGCTGCTTCGGACGCTTCCGAAAATAACTAAACACCTCCTCGTCAATAAACCAATAAATTCTGTTACGGAGATCAAGGTAACGCGCTTATGCAACCAGTGTTGCAGGCAATGCAATATTCACGAAAATAGCGAGGGAAATCCCTATATGAGTTTATCTGAATATGAGATTGTTCTGCAAAGACTGAAAAAATATGGCAGTCTCGTGGGCATGATAAGCGGAGGAGAACCACTATTACATCCTGATATTATTGAAATCCTGAAAATGGCAAAGGAAACCTTCCCCCTATCTGTCTCTCTTGTGACCGGTCTCTATTTTGATTATGAAAAAATTTTTAAGATTATCGATTTCTGCTTGGAGCAAGGCATCAACATTCAAACATCTCTGGATGGTCTTGGAGAAACAGGAGCATATCTGCGCGGTGTGGAAAAACATCCTGAGATCGTACTTGCCAACATGAAGAAGATCACCGAGAAAAAATCGAAATTGGGATCGTCATCCTTCACCTATGTGAATTGTGTACTTAGTGGAAAAAATCTCGATCAGGTTCCGCAGATCATCCAAACAAGCAAAGAAGCAGGATGGGAAGTAACAATCGGGCTCTATCACTCACTACTGGATACCACAAAAGAAGATGATGAAATGAAGATCACTGACGCAGAAAAGTTACATCAGACTGTTGATTTCCTTACAGACAATCCTGCGATCCTGAATTTGAATGCGTTCATCGAGGGTATTCCAACAATACTTACTAATGATTTTCCCGACTATTGTCCTTTCGTTGATGGAAAACGAACTGCAACACGCCTGACGATCATGCACAATGGAGAACTTCATCTTTGTGGAGGTGGAGCAATTGGAAACCTTTTTAGGCAAGATGTCAAAGACATTTTTTCAGGAAGAGAATATCTTAATCGTCTTGAAGAATATGAACGATGTGATGGTTGCTGGAGTAGCTGTTATACACAGAAATATCTGTTATTCCATCCAAAAGGACTTAAGCAGGCATCGGAACATTTGAAAAAATTGTTAAATCTTAAGACCGCAGCAAAGGATCGTGTATGAAATCATTTCTTGAAATAGCGCTGGAAGCCGCAGAAAAAGCAGGTAGGATCATTAAAGAGAATTTCCATAAGAAGAAAGAAATTGATTATAAAGGGCGAATTAATCTTGTGACAAATGTGGATAAAGAAGCAGAGATAGCAGTGCTAGACACAATAAAAAAGTACTATCCGAAGCACAACATTCTTACCGAGGAAACTGAACATAAGCAGGACGCATCACAGACCTTTCGATGGATCATCGATCCGCTGGATGGCACCACCAACTATGTGCATGGATTCCCTTTTGTGTGTGTTTCGATTGCTCTTCAAAAAAATGAGGAGAGTATTGTTGGAGTTGTCTATAATCCCATCCTTGATGAATTGTTTTATGCTGAGAAAGGCAAGGGCTGTTTTAGAAATCAAGTACCAATTTCAGTGTCGGACAACACCGATTTCTCAAAATCCCTCCTTGCCACAGGATTTCCGTATGACATGCTGAATGAAGAGAGAAATAATATTGATTATTTCTCAAGAATAATAAAAAAATGCCGGGGTATTAGACGTCCCGGCGCTGCTGCCCTTGATATGTGTTATGTTGCCTGTGGCATCTTTGATGGGTACTGGGAGCTTGAACTTTTTCCATGGGATACTGCTGCAGGATTGATCATTGTAGAACAAGCAGGAGGGAAAGTAACGAAATTCGATGGCTCGGAATTTTCAATCTTTGATAAAGAAATCGCTGTGTCAAATGGAAGAATTCATAGAGAGATGTTGAGGGTGTTGGGTATTAGGAATTAGGATATTGGATTTAATCGATTATAAGTAATATTCCACAGTGATAATTATTAACAAAAAAAGATTGTCATTCTGAGGAACGTAGTGACGAAGAATCTCCCAGAAACAATGAATCAATCTTATTGCGAGATCCTTCGGAGCAAGTACTTACTCCTCAAGGATGACAAATTAATAGACAAATGGTTTTGAGTACTTGGTCGCGGGTGTTAGATTACTGAGTATTTGTAGGAATTGATTGGAAATTTTATTTCAATTTTATATATATTATTCCCCTAAAGTACGCAGATAATTATTAATTTTCACACCAATTAAATTAAGTCTTGTAATGAAATCATCATGTTGAATATCAGAAATCAGGTTTCTATTATGAGCTTTCGTTAACCATGTGATAGTTTCAAATAATGATCCTCGAGAATAATAACTGAAATTTTTCGTTTCCTTATAGTGCTATCTTCCCACTCCTTCACTAAGATTTGAAGAAATAAAATCAACTGCTTTTATAAGCTGCTTACCTATTGTGTCCTGGTTAAATAATCCCACTCCCTGACAATCGTTAAATTTCTTCGGCAATATTTATTGCTAAATGATACACTTGAAAATCGTCTAATGATTTTATCATAATGCTTCTCCTCTACAATAAATATCTATTAATATCTATAAATTCCAAAATAAATCCGCTTTTTTTCTTCCCTTTCTCGCCCTATCGTAAATCCTCTATATGTCCTTTCCCTACTCCTTTTACTTTACATCCAAGTTTCAAATATTGCGCTATCTTATCGTCACTTATAAAATTCGAACAGTCAATGATGAGAGGTTTCCCTTCTGACATCTCGATCACATCTTTTGGTTCAAGCTTGATATAGTCCGAATGACCAACTGCAAAAATTATCACATCAGCTTCCTTTAATGCATCTTCCAAATTCTTCTCTATTGGCACATTTTCCATCTCTGGCCAATATTCGACATAAGGATCATGAGTTTTGACCACTGCCCAGTATTCATTCAGGAATTTGATCAATGTCTCGGATGGTGAGTGACGGGTATCACCAAGATTTTCAAGATAGGAAACTCCAAGCACGGCGATTTTCACATCCTTCAATTCCGGATATTCTTCCTTGATCAAATCAATCGTGTGAAGTGGCATGGTATCATTGATATCAACAGAATGGATTGCCATTTTGAGATCCTCATCGATGTGGAAGATCGCATCCATCGCCCAGTTTGCGAGTACGGGATCTTTAGTAAGGCAGTATCCTCCCACACCTAAACTCGGTCTGAGGAGGTTATCATGTGTCCCTTTTCGTTTACGAATTGCAGCCCGGACTTTATGAAGATCAACACCAATTTTTTCAGCACATTTTGCCCATTCAAGTGTAAGTGCTATATTCGTTGCTCGATAGGAATTCTCCATGACTTTTGAAAGCTCTGAAGCGTTTGTATTATCCAATTCGGTGAGAGGAAAATTTTCAGTATCAAGAATATTGTTGAGAAATTCACGTGCTGTGTCCTTACTTTTTTCATTCACTCCTGAGAATACTCGCCAGAAATCACGAATAGAACTCACATACTTTGCTCCGGGCATGACACGTTCGTAGGAATGTGCAATGAGGGATGGATGTTTTTCTATATCTATCCCCCTCTTGGTGAATTCTTCCTCAATAAGAGGTTTGACCACATTCTGGCAGGTTCCAGGTGGGACTGTTGTTTCAACGAGTATTAAGCAATCGGGAGAAATATGTTTTCCTAGTGTTTTCATTCCATCTCTGAATGCTGACATGTCACAATATCCCTGTGATGCATCTCCAAAAGCCGGTTTTGTTGCATCCAGTTGAATATCCACCACTACAATATCCGCAACTTCATAGGCATAATTAAGCCAGGTTGCTCGAAGGGTTTTCTTCTCAACAACAGTACGATGGAAGATTTCCGGCACCTCTGCGTCGGATGAACTCACCGGAGGAACGCCAGTATTAATGACAGGAACCTTCCAGAAAGAGCGTGTCGAAGCTCGTTGCTGACCATGAACAAAGTATAGGGGATCACCCTTTTCATCAACTGCATCTGCAACTACTGCTGCCATGACACAACCCACAAAGCCCATTCCTTGTACTGCAACGATCTTTCGTCCCAGTTTGCGTTGTTCTTCTGTTATTCTTTTGAGTTCTTCCAGTTCTTTAGCTGATTGTTCTTCTGTTGGAAGCTGATACTCAACTCCACTTGGTGAAAGAGAGACGTTTTTCATTTAGACTCCTGTCTTAAAGGTTAAAGGATAAGGGATAAAGGATAAAATGGAAAGCATTATTTAACCTGTTTTGATGAAATTGATCCTAAAATATTCATTAATTCAATTGACTCTCTAAGAAGTCTATCCAACTCAGCTGGATTGCCAAGATCAGAATATTTTAGAATTAAAAACCAATATTTTGTTTCCCTAGATTCCTTTAGTGATATCTTTATTTTGTTGTAGAAATCTGCTTTTGATGAAGCTGCTTGAGATTCCTCATAATTAGCACCTATCGAAGTACAGGATTTTGCTAATTGATGCTTTATTACATCATTCTCTATTGATCTTGGAATTGTCCTCAGAAATTTAAGGACATCGACTGCAAATTTTAGAAGCCTTTCACCAAGATCTTGATTCATCACATTTTTCCTTTATACTTTTTACTTTAGCAAAAAGGGATATGTTTTTCATTGATTACTCCGTAAATTTATTTTTCATCTAACAAAACCAACAAAAACTAACGAAGAGAAAATATCTTATATTTTTTAATTCAGAATAGTTCTTGCTGGTAAATGTTATTTTAAATTATTCTTCTCTCTCTTCACAAATGAAATTCCGCACTCTTTCAATTTCAAAACCGATAGATTCATTTGGGAAATTTATTATAATACCTAATTTATATCCAGTAGCTTTTAGGTAATTCAATATTTGAAGCTTATGAATTTTGGTTATCCGCTCACAAGTTTTCAATTCAATAATGATTTTATTATCAACGACAATATCTGCATAATATTTCCCAATAACTTCATTTTCGTAGTAAACCACCAACTCTTTTTGAGCTTCTATTTCAAAACTAAGGTTACCCAATTCAATAACTAATACATTTTCATATACTTTTTCAAGAAAACCATTGCCAAGCTTTCTTCTGACTTGAATGCAAGCTTTCTTGATTTTATAAAATTCTTCTTTATAAATTAAATCCATAATATGTTTAGCAACTAACTCCAATTGAATAGAAAAGAATATTCAACGGAGCAGGCAAACACTAAAAAAAGAACATTCTTCAATATCATTTTTTTGTCTTTTGTTTGCATTGTTCGTGCTGTTCGTTGATAATTATTTTTCTTCTTTCTTTTTTCTTGTTCGCATTTGTTCGTTCCGTTCGTTGATAATGGATTTCTTAACCAAATACTTTTTACCCTATACCCTTAATATATTAGCTCTATTCCCGAATAAACATAATTCTTCACTTTATCATCTTTATTCTCATATTCATATCTGAGATGAAACTGTAATTCCGGTGTAAAATTATAATTTATTGAAGCAACAATATTTTGAGTTCTGCTGATTTTACCGGCTAAGAATTTCGTATTGGGCTGAGGTTCGAAAGGATCATTGCTAATACTGCCCTGCTGCATATTTGAATATATCACTTTGCATTCAAGACCAGGCAATAAATACTGAGCTTGCATTGCAAGATTAAGTTGATTAGAGCCATTTGGGTAACCGAGCAATTGATCTCTATGACTGTAAACTAAATTCCTGCGGTGACAATATGTTCTCGGTCCAATTGCTGTCCCTTCAAAAGTGATATTCAAAGGAAACTTTTCAAAAGAATAACTTACACCAAGTTGTTCTGCGAATCCGGACAAATATTTATCAGTTGTTAATCTACTCAACTTCACATCATCAATAAATAGATTATTATACACCATGATGCCATTAACCGGCACATAGCTCGCCATAATGAAGGCATTTACATTATCTCTCGATTGATTCTCAAAATCCACCAGCTTGTACATAATTAATGGTGTGGAATATGAAATATCAAAATTCCTATCACCATAAATAGCGCATTCACCAATTGCTAAAGCTAATTTATCAGTCTGATAAGAAAGCATCTGAAGGGCATAGGATTTGGATTCATATTCTGTTTCATTTTTTAGACTATCCGGAACTAATTGGCTATATAAAGACATATATAAGAAATTACCAAACTGTTTTGAAACTTTTATATATGGAAAAGGTGAAATATCCTTGTTGAGAATAATTGAAGAAGTTATTCCTCTACCAAACTGAAAATTTCCATATCCAACAGAAAAATCCAATAAATTTGTTTTTAAAAAGCACTCTGTCTCAATCTCTACCTTTTCAGGATTTTCCCAATTATCCGAAACGAGTTGTACAGAATCCGCACGAGTAAAATAAGCATCACCGGTATAATGACCTTTACGGAATATTGAGAATAATCCAATATCCTCAGATATATTACCACCAAACTCCAATCCATAATATTTAAGCATACGATGCTTATCTTCAGCATCTGATTTTAATATATCATAATCAATTCCAATGATACCAGAAAGAAATAGATTGGTACCCCCTTTTTTAAATTGTAACAATCTCTTTTTTTGAGAATGATTTGTAAATATCGAGATGAAAGATTGAGGAATTTTCTTAATCGGATAGAGTGCTGATTTAAAGCCGTTAGAAGTATCAAGAGATAGTCTTTTTAAATGATATTCAGCAATTTTCTTATAACTTGCAGCAATGTCCAATGAGAGCATGTGAGTAAGATCTTCGATGATCTCATCATGGTATTGGGGATATGCGGAAGTTAACTTTTCTGAATAACCCAAGTTTTGTGCAGTTTCGAGAAATGAATAGACCGGATCCTCTGGTGGAATGATATAATCTGCAAAGGAGATTGATGTCATAATAAAGAAAAAGAAAATAATTGCATTGCCACCGATATACACTGATCTGTTATTTATAAAATACTTCATTTGCTAAAGACCTATTTTTTAATAAATTAATCTTTGAAACTCTAAACGATTTTCATGGCCAAAATTTAATAAATTGTACAACTAATCTTCTTGACTAACTGAGATACATTATTGAAATAGTGTCTCACGAAAGGAGAAGACAGATGGATA
>Ga0209834_10000736_pt1 | contig 19398 bp, 14 predicted proteins | sample Mar14236cmmetaG_FD_184134 | JGI IMG/M metagenome (GOLD analysis project Ga0209834, IMG submission 184134) | Marine hydrothermal vent microbial communities from Guaymas Basin, Gulf of California to study Microbial Dark Matter (Phase II) - Marker... ...
TATTAAGGAGGTATTGAACCATGGCAAAAAAATTAGCAAAACCAGAAATTATGAAGACCAGAGCTACGCCCAGGACAGAAGAAGGTGTCGTGGATATGGTAAAGAAAAGGGAACAGGCAAAGAAACAGGCTCAGGAGAAAGCGAGGGCGAGGACCCTTGCAAGGCAGCAGGCCATGGCAGAAAGGCTTGCATCGGCTGTGGAGGAGATGGTCGCTTCTTTAGAGGAATTAGCATCTGCTTCAGAACAGTTAGGAAGGAATATGGCAGATATTGCTTCAAGGGCCGAGCAGGCATCCGTGGCCTCTGAAGAGTCAAGGAAGGCCATTGAAGAGATACAAAAGGGTGCCAAGGTATCCTTTGATAGGGCCGAGGAGTCCCTGAAAAAGGTGACGAATCTCCAGGAATTAGTAAAGACTGTAACCAGTGACATTGAAAACCTGATCCAGGGGGTCAACGATGCCTCTGCCAGAAACATGGAATCAACAAAGCTGATCAAAGAATTAGAGAAGTCCTCCGAAGATATTGGGAAGATTGTTGGGGCGGTGGTTCGTATTGCCGATCAGACCAACCTTCTGGCCCTGAATGCAGCTATTGAGGCTGCCCGGGCAGGGGAACACGGCCGCGGTTTTGCGGTGGTGGCCGATGAGGTGAGAAACCTGGCCGAAACCTCGGAGAACAGCGCACGGGATATCCGAAACGTGGTGGATGAGATTCAGCAGCAGGTACAGCAGGTGGTTAATGATGTGGAGACAGCTGCCAAAGATAGTCTTGAAGAGATGGAAAAGGCCAAGACCATCACCGCCGCTCTTGAAAAGATAACCAAGGATATGGGGGAACTTGTTGAGGTTTATGGCGAGGTCAGCAACAATGCCACCGATGCCCTCAACTGGTCCAATGAATTTCTGAAGGCCGCCGAAGAGATAGCAACCGCCGCAGAAGAACAGAGCAGCGCATCGGAAGAGGCGTCCAAATCGTTGCAGGAGCAAAACAAGGCCTTTTCCGAGATGCAGACCGCTTCTGACGATCTGGCAGGATTGACCGAGACTCTTAAGAACGCCACCGATATCCAGAAATCGGCCGAAGAGGTTGCTGCTTCGGCAGAAGAACTCTCTGCCAATATCGAACAGTCCCTGAATTCCGCCAGGGAGATCATGACCGCTATCGAACAGATCCGGGAGGGGGCCGAGCGGCAGGCAGGTGCCTCAGAAGAGAATCGAAAACTCGGGCAGCGCCTTGAAGCGGCAGCCAAAGGGATGGCTGAGAGGGCAGAAGTGTCGGAACAGAAGATCGAATCCTTAAAGGAGCTTTTTGCGAAGAACAAGGATAATGTGGATAACCTGATTAAAAATATTGACAAGGCCGCAGAGGCCTCTGTCAAGACAGAGGAAAATGTTAGGGTCCTTCAGGACAAAACCAACAACATCGACAAGATCATCGATCAGATCGTCAATGTGACCCTCCTCACCAATATGTTAGCAGTGAGCGGTTTTGTGGAGGCGGCTCGAGCAGGCGAATACGGGCGGGGATTTTCCGTGGTCGCTGAGGACATCAGGGCATTGGCCAATGAATCTTCTGAAAATGCAGATAAGATCAAAGAGATGGTTCGGCAGATGCAAGCCCAGATCGTTGTCGTGGCAAACGATATTGAGCAGGCCGGCAAGTTGGCTGCCCAGGAGGTGGAGAAGGCCAAGAAATCGGCGGATAACCTCAATGCCATTGATACAGAGATTGATGTGGTTCAAAAGGGGATTCAGGAGATCAACAGCGGTGCCCAGGAGTCATTGGCTGCTCTCGAACAGGCCAATAAAGCGGTGGCCGAGATTGCCGAGGCCGCCGATGTTGCCGCTAAGGCCGCCGAAGAGGCAGCCGGGGCTGCGGAACAGGCAAATAAGGGATTGGAAAACATTTCCGAGGCCATTGAGGATATTGCGAGCCAGGCGGATGAGATGCAGAATATGCAATAATTTTAGGTCACATAGTTTGTTGGGAGGTAGAAAATGGAGACAGTTGCAACAGACAGAAAAATAGCCGGTGCGAAGGTGACCTCGGACGAAGAGCAATTAGTGGTGTTTTGCCTCGGTGAAGAGGAATTCGGTGTGGAGATCAACCGGGTCAAGGAGATTGTCCGTCTGCCGGATATTACTCCCATCCCCCAGAGTCCTGACTATGTGGCCGGTATCTGCAATTTGCGGGGAAATGTGCTACCGATCATTGACACCCGCGCACGATTCTCCATGGATAAAAGGGAAGTTACCGACGCGACCCGTCTATTAGTGGTGGAAAGCGAGGGCTTGAATACTGGTCTTATTGTGGATGGTATGAGGGAAGTGATGCGGATGAACAGTGCTTTCGTAGAACCCCCGCCGGCCGTGACCAAAGGGGTGGACAAAGCCTTTTTGAGCGGCGTCGTGAAGATGAATGAGGGCAAACGCCTGATCCTGACCCTCAATCTGGAGGAGGTAGTCCGGGTTGAAGGAGGCGATTCTGCCGATAAGGTTGACAGGTCTGCGAAGGACGTAAAGACCGGTGCAGAGGCAGTCCAGGCCGAAGATCAGTCCGAGGATGAAAAACAGCTTGTTACGTTTCAGGTGGCAAAAGAGGAATATGCGTTTGATATTGAGGTGGTTCGTGAGATCCTGAGAGTTGAAGAGATCACAGCCGTTCCTAATGTCCCGGAGTATGTGAAGGGATTATTTACCGTGCGCAACAAACTGATACCGGTTCTGGAGCTACGGACTATCCTTGGGATCTCCAGTCTCGTTTCCGAACGTATGGCCTTAATCGATAGAATGATAGAGGACCATGAAGACTGGACCAGGTCCCTGAAGAACGCACTTACTTCGAGCGCTTCTTTCACGGAAGTCACAAATCTCAGGGAGTCTTTATTTGGGAAGTGGAGTGAAGACTACAAGACATCCATTACCGAGGTAGAAAGCATACTAAAACGACTAAAACATGATTGCGGCATTTTATATCACAAGGCCACAGAGGCGATTGATCTCTCCGTATCCAGCAGGGAAGAAGCCGTTTCCCTTTTTGATAAAGAGATCAAGCCCCTTGCGGAGACCATAAGCGGGACCTTTGCCCAACTGAAGGAGACTATGGCTAAGAGAATAACAGAGGATCAGAGGGTTATAATCGTGGAGGCAGGGGCCATGCATATCGGTTTCCTCGTTGACTCTGTGAATGAGGTTCTCCGTATCCCGACGTCAATCATAGATGATACTCCCTATGTAGCCTCTTCCGGGAAAAAGGAGCTCAAGGGGGTAGCAAAGTTAGATGATGGAAAACGCCTTGTCATGATCATGAATGAATCATTACTCGTATCACAAGAGGAATCAGAGATTTTGTCCAATATCAGCAGAAAATCAGGAGAAACGAATGTAGAGGAGGATATCTCCATGGTCCAGCAAAGTTTGGACGAAGAGCAACTGGTCACCTTTTCCCTGGGCAATGAAGAGTATGGGATCCGTATCATGCAAGTGCAAGAGATTAACCGCGTTGAGGAGATAACGAGTGTCCCAAAGGCCCCTTATTTTATAGATGGGGTCACCAACCTGCGCGGCAATGTCATCCCTGTGATCAATGTGCGCAATCTTTTCGGTCTTGAGTCCAAAGAGAGGGATGACAGGACGCGGATTATCATCGTGGACATTGCCGGAAACAAGACGGGCCTCTGTGTGGACCATGTCAATGAGGTACTCAGACTCCCGAAGCGGGATATTGACGAAACCCCTTCCATTGTGATCAGCGGTGGGGCCAACCGGTTCATGGAAGGTGTCTGCAAGCTAGATGAAGGAAAACGAATGGTGGTTCTGATCAATGTGGAGAAGATCTTGAATGAAGAGGACTTAAAGACACTTGCTGCAGTGGGGGACAAAACCAGGGAAGCAGAAGAGAAGTACAAGATAGATATTGGTCCTCGTTCAAAGAAAAAACCGGAGATAGAAAAATAAACCCCACTCCTCTCCCCCTCGAGGGGGAGAGGCTGGGTGAGCCTGCCTGCCGGCAGGCAGGCCTGCCTGCTGCAGGCAGGGGGGTGTCCGGGCTCCCGCACGGAGCATTCCTACGGGGTAAAGATTGTATCGAAAAGGAGTTTAAAGAAGGATGAGCAGGATTGGTGTCCTGATATGCGATGATTCCGCCCTGATGCGGCGGGCGCTGAGAAAGATCATAGAGTCGGATCCGGACCTTTACGTGGCAGGGACCGCAAGAGACGGCGAAGACGCTGTGGCTAAGGCGAGGGAGTTGCAGCCGGATGTTATCACCATGGACATCAACATGCCGGCCATGGATGGGCTCACAGCGCTTCAGATCATTGTGGATGAAGGTATCGCCCCTGTCTTGATGGTCTCATCCCTTACACAGGATGGCGCTGTTGCTACCTTTGAAGCCCTGGCCCTCGGCGCCTTTGATTATATTTCCAAGCCCGGCGGGACCGTATCTCACAGCATGGGCCCCGTTTCCATTGAGCTTATCCGAAAATTAAAGGCCGCCACAAGAAAAGGCACCCTGAAGAAACTGGCCCGCAAGGGCCTGGATATGCGAAGGGCATCGACCAGAAGCCGGGAGCGTCCCCGAAGGCGAAGAGGGTCCGCATCTAGGGGCCCCGGCTTTAAGGCTGTGGCGATCGGCGCTTCAACCGGAGGACCCAAAACGATCTTTGAAGTCCTCCCCTTTCTCCCGGCTGACCTTAATGCGGCAGTGTTCATGGTGCAACATATGCCGCCTACCTTCACGCGGTCTTTTGCGAAACGGATAGATGCCAATTGCCATTTCCCTTGTGTGGAGGCAGAGCCTGGCATGACTGTAGAACCGGGGAAGATCTATCTTGCAAAGGGCGGTTACCACATGACCCTGTTCAAGAAACTTACAGGAAAGGTGGTGTTACGGACAACTACAAGACCGAAACATCAATTCATGCCATCAGTCGATGTGATGATGAAATCGGTCCTGGATGTTTTCGGGTCAGATGCCATCGGGGTGCTGATGACAGGCATGGGACAGGATGGAGCTGAGGCCATGGTCGAGATCACCAAAGCGGGTGGTATGACTATTGCGGAGAGTGAAGAGAGTGCCATAGTCTATGGCATGCCCAGGGAGGCCATTGAGCGGGGCGGTGCAAGGATTGTCGTCCCGAGCTGGGAAATCGCCGATGAGATTGTGAAGGCCATTGAAAATTGACTATTGAAAATTGAGGATTGACGAGCCTTAACAATCAATTTTCAATCGTCAATAGTCAATTCCCAAGGGGGTAAAAAATGGATGAGCTTATAAAACGACTGAACAGTCCTGATGAGGCGGAGCGGCTTTACGCGGTCGAAGATTTTTCTGCAAAGAGCGGCCCGGAAGTCGCCGTACATCTCGCAAAGCGGTTGGCGGTGGAAGATTCTCCGCTGGTTAGAGATGCCCTTGTTTTTTCTCTCAAAAAGAAAGATTGCACCCTGGCCTACGACATCCTGTTTGAGATGTTTGTCTCCCCCGATGCCTATATTCGAAATGCGGCGGTCGGTATCTTTGGAGCGGGGGGAGACGACGCTGTGGCGTTTCTGACATCTAGGCTTGACCATGCGGACAAAGAGGTTCGAAAACTGCTTCTTGACGCCCTTTTTGAGACTGGTACCCCGGATGCCCTGCTCGCGATCAGGGCGGGTCTCCACGACCCTGAACCGAACGTGAAGATCACGGCGGTGGAATATCTCGGCGCCTTGGGTGACACCGAGAGTATCGATGAGATGATGAATCTGTTCAAAAGAGACTCCGAGCCCATGCTGAGGGCTGCCATATTGGAGGCCTTTTCCAGGATGGCAAAGGGGGAGGGCGTTGATAAAATTTTGGCCATCCTCAACCCGGAGGGCGATCTGTATGATATTGACGCCTTCTATCTGCCCCAGTTGTTGGATCTGATGGCAAAGTCAGGGGAGCTGGAGGATGTCGTCAAGGTCATGAAGGCCCTTCCTGTTAATCTTTATGGTGAGGGTATTGTCAGGGCTGTTCTTGAACTGAAAAAGCGGTTTGGAGATGTCTTAAAAAACAAGGACATCTATGAAAAGGTCGTAGAGATCATAGAGAACAAAGAAGCAAAGGAAGAAGCGCGTTACAATGCCGTGGAATGCCTGATCAGCAGTGAAAGCAGCCCTGTGGATGCCCATACCCTCTATTCACTCGGTCTTGCCCTTGTTTCCGAGAGTGGTTTCATGCTTTACCCCGGCGTCAGGCTCCTCTCACGAAGCGGCCTGGAAGATGCCAGGGAGAGGATCAAAGAAATCTGTGAGACCACGGAGGATGACGACCTCAAAGAATTCTGTATGGAATTGATCCGGGGAAATTGAGGAGGTTTACATGGGTTTTGAACTTGACCTTGACGAATATGAGAGACTGACTGACCTGATCTATCGAAAGGCAGGGATCCGTTTTGAGAACAAGAAGTTATATTTTCTCTCAAAAAGGGTCCAAAAGCGGATGGAAAGCACAGGAATGGATACCCCTTTGGAATATATCCGGTTCTTAACGTTCAGGGACCGGGACGGCTCGGAGATGCAGAGTCTTTTGAATCTCTTAACCATCAATGAGACCTATTTCTTCAGGGACTTCCCCCAGCTTCAGGCATTTGCGGAACACAGCCTTCAGGAGGTGCTGCAGAGAAAGGCCGCTAAGGGGGACCGCCGGTTGCGGATATGGTCAGCTGGCTGCTCCAGCGGAGAAGAACCCTACACCCTGGCTATTATTTGCCTGGAGATGATTGAGGATCTGAACCACTGGGACGTGGAGATTTTAGCCACCGACATTGATGACATTGTTCTCAAAAGAGCAAGGGTTGCGGCATATAGCGAGAGAAGCGTCAAAGATGTCCCCAGGGAGTATCTGATGCGATATTTTGACACTCGCTCAAACGGCATATTCTACCTGGCTCCTGAAGTGAAGCGGATGGTCAAATTTGAACACCTCAATCTCTTTGATAAATACAGGCTCAGGGAAAAAGGAGGATTTGATTTTATTTTTTGCAGAAATGTCCTCATCTACTTTGATGATGTTTCAAGAAAACAGGTGGTTGACCATTTTTACGTGGCCCTGAACAGTGGAGGGTACATATTTCTTGGCTCAAGCGAGTCTGCGGGACGTATCACCACAGCATTCAAGGTCAAAAAGGCAGGGGATTATCTGGTTTACTTTAAGGAGTGATCGTTATGAAGAGGATACTTGTTGTGGATGACTCTCGTTTTGTGAGGAATTTCCATATTAATCTTTTGAAGACCGCTGGTTTCAAGACAGACGAGGCTGCAGATGGGGTGGAAGCGCTGGAAAAATCCCTCTCCACCTCATACGATCTTATCCTCTGTGATATCAATATGCCCAACATGGACGGCCTCCGTTTTGCAGAAAAATACCGGGAAGAGAAAAAGGAAACACCCATTATCGTCATATCCACGCAGGAGGATGCGGTCCACAAACAGAAGGCCGTGGAGGCGGGTGCGAACCTGTATATCGTCAAACCGGTGAAACCGAACAGCCTGATCCTTCACATCAGGATGCTTTTAGGAGGCTGATGATGAAAATCAGTAAAAGGAAAGGTAAATTGAATGTTACCCTTGAGCCGGAGTGTACCATCATAGATGTTGAGGAAGATACTGATAAGATCAGGTCAAGAATGAACGATGTGACATCGATCGTAGTAAAGGCGGACGGGGTGACCGAAATGGATACAGCCTATTTCCAGCTCATCTTATCCCTTATGAATACTGCTGATGAATTGGGCATTGAGTTTTCTATTCCGAAAATGTCAGAGGAGGTGAAGGGTCTGTTTGATACGTATGGGGTGAAGCGGATTAATTCCCCGCCCCTTGGGGCGGTTAAGATGGTTTCCGATTGATACCCCGCTGCTTGCGGCGGGGAAATTCATCTTTAGAGACAGCAGATTTTAGCTTTATTTAATCTGTTTGGAGATTATTATGGCAAAATGCGTTTTAATCGTTGACGATGCAGCATCCATCCGGGGCCTTGTCAGTATGACCCTCAGAAATGAGGGCTATGAGGTGGTCGAGGCAGTAGATGGTAAGGATGCCCTGAACAAGCTGTCAGAAAAGCGGGTGAATATGGTGGTGAGCGATCTCAACATGCCCAACATGGACGGCATTGAACTCCTCAGGATAATGAAGGCAAACCCAGTCCTTAAATTTACGCCGGTTGTCATGCTGACCACCGAAGGGGCGGATAAGAAAAAACGGGAGGGACAGGCCGCAGGAGCAAAGGCATGGATGGTCAAACCGTTCAAACCGGATACGTTAGTGAAGGTGGTTAAAAAAATTATAGGCTGAACGGCCGGCAGCTTACAACCTACGATAGACTGCTGAAACGGAGATAAAACACATGGCCGGAGATGCGGAATATTACAGGAGAGAATTTTTTAAGGAAGCAAGGGAGATCCTTGAGGCCGTAAACAATGACATCCTGCGGGCGGAGGCAGAGCCTGATAATAAGGAGCTTCTGAATGCGATTTTTCGTGGCGTCCATACCATCAAGGGGAGCGCCGGGGTTTTTGAGATGAATGAGATCTCAGAATTTGCCCATCATCTTGAAGGAGTGCTGGATGCCTTGAGGGGGGGCCTGCTGAAAGTTGAACCTGATATTGTGGACATGGTGCTTGCCGGGGCCGATCACCTGGAACGTATGCTTGATGATTATGAAAAAGGGAAAATACCGGAAATTGATAAAGATCTGGTTGAACGCTTTAAGACATTGTGTAATGAGGTCAATGAAGAACCAGTTGAGACTGACACCCAGTCCAAAAGTCTCCCTGATAAATTGGGATTTCCGCTCCGCTTCAACAATCATCAATCAACAATCGTCAATCCGGAGATTGATGAACGGCTCCGGCAGTTGGGATCGGAAGGCCTGAATGCCTTTAAAATCAAGGTAAATTACACCTCAGAGGTCTTTGAAAACGGTTTCGATCCAGTCGTCTTTTTAAGGAATCTCAGGGCATCCAGCCGGTTTTACCGGGCGATTACAGAAGAAAGAGCGGTGCCTCCCATCCATGATTTTGAACCGCTGAACCTGTACCTTCATCCAATGGTCTATATCGGGACGGAGCTTTCACTGGATGAAGTGCGGGATTTGGCCTTTGATCCCGACCTTGTGCAGGTGGACGCGCTGATGTTTGAAGCCTCTGACCAATTGGGTTTGGAAGGGGATATCCCAAACATTGACAAAGAGGACCTTGATGAGTTTGTTCTCGGTTCTACTGAAATCATTTCATCTATGGAGAAGGCGATTATTGATTATGAGAGAACTTCTTCCTCTGATGCGCTCAATTCTATTTTTCGCGGTGCCCACACCCTCAAGGGAGATTCCGATTATATTGGGTTGACCAGTGTCACCACATTTGCCCATGCCTTTGAAACCCTCCTTGAACGGCTCCGCAATGGTTCTTTGAGAAGGACGCCCGAGATTGTCGATTTGATCCTGAAGGCCATCGATGCCTTAAAAGACAGCATCTCCAGGATCAGCAAGAGGGAATTCAGCATAGATCTATCCGACATCCAGGTACAGCTTGAGAATGTAGGATCGGGAGCCAGCGTGAAAGAAAAGACTCTGGCTACTGATGGGGAGAGAGGCGATCCTCTGCAAAACCTCTCTGATGAAACAAGAGAAGTCTTCATGGAACAGGTCCGCCAGAATCGGGAGATCCTTTCAAGTCATCTTAAGGCCTCACCTCTGGAACCTTCAAAGATGAAAATCGTCATGAGATCTCTGAACGGGTTGAAGATGGCATCGGAATTTGTGGGTGCTGCGACCCTTAGCGCCTTAATTGACACTGCGATCAGAGACATTGAGAAGAGCGATGACAAGGTCCTGTCGGAGGATCTGACCAAAATAATCACTTTCTTAGAGGGATTAGAGGATAACCGGAAGGAGACCGGTGAGATCCTCGTTGATAAGGTCAAGGTCTCTAAGGATGATGTGGATGAGGTCCTTAAAAAGCAGGCGGTTACGGAGGTTGCAAAGCAACTGACGCCTGCCCCTGCTAAGCAGGAAATCAGGACCATGAGGGTGGATGAAGGGAAGATCGAGGACTTCTCCAACATGATCGGTGAGCTTTTAGTTGCAAGAAATACCTATGAATATCTTATAAACAAACTTGTTAACGCTGATGGTAATCTGCGGGAAGTCATTAAATTATTCAAGGACAACCTCCACCTCTTTACGAGGCTCACGAATGACCTGCGCCACGGCATTATGTCTGTGAGAATGATACCCATCAAAGGTACCTTTCAGAAATTCAACCGGGTCGTCAGGGACATATCAAGGAGACAGAAAAAATCCATAGAGTTAATCACAGAGGGAGAGGAAACAGAGATTGATAAAAAGGTGGCGGATATCCTCTCTGACCCCCTTGTCCATATTGTCCGGAATGCGTGTGACCATGGTATTGAAAAGCCACAGGAGCGAATTTCAGCAGGCAAGCCCGATAAGGGGACCATTCTCCTTAGGGCATTCCATGAGGGGAACAATCTCATCATCAAGATCATTGACGACGGCCGAGGGATCAATAGACATGCTCTTTATGAAAAGGCAAAATCTCTGGGTATGGATTTCAAATCCCCAGACGACGATTCCCTTCTCGACCTGATCTTTATGCCCGGTTTTTCGACGAAAAAAGAGGTGACCGACGTATCCGGGAGGGGTGTGGGGATGGATGTGGTCAGGGCATGCCTGGATTCCCTGAAGGGAGATGTGAAGGTTTCCTCTGAGGAAGGCAAAGGGACGGAGATAACGCTTACCATTCCCATGACCATGGGAATCAGTAATGTGCTTCTAGTTGAGTCCAATGACAAAACCTATGCCATTCCCTTTGAGTCAGTTATTGAGACCATTAAGATATCCCCTGATAAGTTTGTTCGGGCAGGGGACAGATTTATTTTTCACTACAGGGGGAAGGTTATTCCGGCTGAGGCCCTGGAAAGAATTCTTGGAGAGAATCACACGACGATTGATCTACAGGACACAGATTCCGTGGAGAGATGGTCTCTGGTGATATTGAAGAGCGGGACCCGGACCTCTGGGATCGTCGTAGATAGGTTTATCGGGAATATGGAAATGGCCGTAAAACCGGTACCTCCAGTCCTTTCACATATAGACATCATAACAGGTGTCAGCATCCTCGGAGATGGCAGGCTTGTGCTCGTGCTGAACCCTGAGAAACTTGCAGGTTAATATGTATCCTTTTATGAAGAGGATAAATCAACTCCGTATTCTATTTTTTGGATCAAGAAATCCCCTTTCCGGCCTATCAAATCGTCTGAAGATCTTGGCAGAGTCTCTGGATGCGACATGCAAAAGCGTTGAACCTGAGTTTCTGCGACTCATCCAGGAGCTTCAATCGGTTTATTCCGATGCCTCAGAGTTGACACAACAAGTGCTTGAAACCGTCAATCTAATTGGCGGGGACTCGGGTGAAGGCGTGCTGAGCAATGTCGAATCGCTTGCCAAAGGGTCACTGGCGCAGCTCAACCATTGCAAAGATGAAGTGACCGCCAATCTGCGCCGTCTCGAAGCTATTGACCGGCATCTGGGCAACCTGTCCGGGCTTTGTGAGATGATAAAAAAGATCGGTCGTTTTCTAAGGGTGGTTGGCTTGAATATGGATATTGAGAGCGCCAGGTCAACGGAGTCCAGGGAGATGTTTAGAGCAGTTTCCACGGATACCAAAAAACTTGCAGGCAGGCTCATTGCACTTGCCGAATCGATCCGTGAAGACACCCAATCTGTACGTTCCATCCAGATTGGGGCTCACGTTGAGATATCCAAAAACATGAATCACTTAATCGAGATCACAGATGATGCGGATCATGCTGTGCAAAAGCTTGTCCGGGAGATCGAGCAATTCATTGGCCGTTCCCTCGAGGTCATGGAGGAGGCGGGCACGCACGCCCGGGAGATTTCGCGACAGATTGGCGAGATGGTGGTGGGCATTCAGCTCTATGACAGCATGACCCAGCGGATCGAACACATCGTGAAGACCCTTGCCGACGCTGAAAGGCTTTGCGCGGAAGCAGCCTCGGCCAACGAATCCGGCATGTCCAGGTCAGCAGGGCCAGAGGAGGAAACCCTGAATTCAGCTCATGCTATTGTGAACCTCCAGGCTGAGCAGATAAGGCGGGTGATATCAGAGGTCGAGGAGCTCTATGAGAAGGGAATGCAGGCCTTTGGAAGGATCGGCAAGGAGGTCAGTAGCCTTGCGCACTGCCTCTCATTTATCAAATCCCAAAACATAGAGGTTGCCCCTGCTGGCGAAGGGGCAGGAGAAGATCTGTTTAAGGCCCTCCAGTCGGCCCTTGGACGCCTCCACCTGCTCCTTGAACAGGTCCTTGAACAGGGGGACAGCCTGCTTGACAGGGTCAGGATGGCGGAAGAAGCCGCGTGTGAGGCAGCGGCCCGCATCTCTGATCATACGGCAGATGTTCGCGGCATCAGCCTTCAGACACACTTCCTGGCCCTGAATGCCATCGTGAAATCCGCACATATAGGTGAAAAGGGAAGGACATTTGATGTGCTTTCCCAGGAGGTAAAGAGTCTTTCAGATCAATCCATCGAGTTTATAACAAACGCGGAGGAGATCCTGGTATCCATCACCACAGAGAGCCAGGAAATGAAATCCAGGCAGGGGGCGGATGCCTCAGACCTTTACAGCAGGGAAAGCGTGTCACTGGAGTCCGGCATCCATGACGTCTCCATGGCATACGAACGGTTCACGGAACGCTCGGCGGATGTCTCTCAGCGCGCCGGGGTTTTGAGGGAGGAGATCTCAAAAATCCACGCCGGTCTCGATTTTATCCCGGCGCTGGCAGAGGCATTGCGCGAAGAGCTTTGCCAATTGGAGGAAATCGTTCAGATCCTACGTCCCTGGGCTGGCCTGAACGACGTGGTCTCGCGAGACAGGCTGGATCAACTGGCTGAAAGATATACGATGCACAAGGAGCGGGATATCCATGAAAAGGTAATTAGTGATGGGAGTTACGATGCCACGCATACCTCCCTGGAAGGTCTGGAACAGGGTGACGGAGAATATGAGAGAGAGGTGGTGTTTTTCGAAACTGACGATGAAATGACCCCTGGAGTTATGGAGAAAAAAATAGCTGAAATCGTCCGTACTAGAGAAGATAAGGGAGTCAGCGGAAATAGTACATGCGCTGCTCAGGAATTGAGGCAAATAGACCCCTCTTATCTTAACGCATCGGAGAAGACCATGAAAGACAATGTCGTGTTTTTCTTCGATACTAAAAAAGAGCATGTTGATGAAATAGAAGATGATAGTGTGGAATTTTTTTGAGAGGCAGCCATCTGATTAGATCTGTCCACATTTTTACGGGGTACTAATGACAAATTTCAGAACATGGCACCCACTATTTACAAGAAACCCGAATAGGATACCAAACGGGGGTGACTATGAAACATAAAGTTCTTGTAATCGATGACAGCCGGACGTTCCGACAATACGCCATGGAAGTACTTGATCAGGCCGGATTTACAGCACTTGGCGCATCTAATGGAGTAATGGGACTCAGATTAATCGAAAAATACGAACCAGAGGTGGTTCTTCTTGATATTATAATGCCTGGTCTGAGCGGGCTGGATGTTTTGAGGTCATTAAGGCAAAAAAAGGTGTTGGTTTCTATCCTGCTGTTGACCAGTAAATCCGGGGTAGCTGAAATAGTGGCAGGCCTGAACGCGGGCGCGGACGATTACATTGTCAAGCCTTTTGAGAATGAAGAACTCGTGGCCCGTGTCAGAATTGCTGCACGAAGAATTGCTCTTGAAAGGAATCTCGTAAAATTGGTCGAGGTCAGGACAAGAGACCTGGTCAAGAAAGAGCGGCAGGCCATTTTCGGTCAAATGGTGCAGGGCATTGTTCATAACCTTAGAGGTCCTCTTATGGCAGTTTCTGGTTGGGCTGAAATGGCCCGGATGAAAATCCGCGCGCACACGGAGCCTTCAGGAGAGGGGTTTATAGATAACTCTCAGGAATTGCTTGAAGGTATTATGCGTGACCTGGATAACGTACTATTGGGTGTGGAAAAAATGAAATCATTGATCGACAGCCTCCTTATGAAAAGCAGATATGAGGCAATTGGACAACGTCAAAAGATTAACCTTAATCAGATTATTGAGCGCGAAATCGAATTTTTGGACGCTGATAGGGATTTGAAACATGGTGTTAGGAAAACGCTTAACCTTGATCCTTCGATTCCTGAGATGTGGGGCATCTACACGGACTATTCTCAGGTCATCTATAATCTGGTAAAAAATGCATCTGATGCTATGAGAAATTCGTCAAACAAAGAACTGACTATTTCCACCAGACATGATGATGAAAATGTTTATGTTGAGTTTCAGGATACCGGTGTAGGGATACCTTCGGGCGATTTAGAACGGATTTTCGATCCTTTTTTCACAACTAAACGTTATAAAGAATCAAAAGATGAGGGAGAAAGAGATGGCACTGGACTGGGGTTGTATACCTGCGTACAATTGATGAAGGCATACGATGCTGATATCTCTGTAAAAAGCAAAGTAGGTGTTGGAAGTATTTTTACACTAACCATTCCCAAGAAAAATACCTGCAGGTAATTTAATCGGAGTAAACCCCCGGCTTTGCCGGGGAGACAAGCAAAGTTTGACAATTTCGGGAAAATAATAAAGCCTCCGGCCTGTGAACCGCTCAAGGCTCACGGGAAGGAGGCTTTAGAGGGATTGAATCTTCCGGTAAACAAAGAGAAAAGCGGAGTGTCGGAGGTCAAAGGCCTCAACAAATATCTCCAAGGCTGGTTTGCCTATTTTGGGATTCAGGAGTTCAAGAAGTTATTCGGAGATTTCGATACATGGATCAGAATGAACAAATGGCAGTCGGTTCACCGCAGGACTGTGCGCTTCCTTATGAACCTAAATTGGTTCAGAAAGCAGGGCTTGATCTTTTTAAATCATTTCACCAAGCGATCTCTTGAACAACCTTTGTTCAGTCGCTAATCGAGGAGCGGCTTACCTGGCCGCTAAGGCCACTCCCCACCCCGACTCTTCTTATCCGTGGCAACGAGAAAGTTCATGTAATCAAAATGTATTACGCCTGTTGGCCTGGTTGGCACTAGATGGTACCCGGCCTGTTACTGGCTGCAAGTGCCTGCTCAAGGTTGAACCTGGCATCGTTGTCTTTCGGGTTTATATCTAGCGCCTTGCGGAAGGTCCTGATGGCAGATTCCCTTTCCCCAAGTTCCCATTGTATTACACCGAGGTCATTCAGAATGCGGCTGTTTAGTGGATCAGACATGAGAGCCTTCTTGAATATGTTTACAGCCGAATTGAGCCTTCCCATCTCGTGTTCCATCTCGCCCATGCTTATGAGGGCATCAAGCCTGTCCTTGGGTTCAAGCTTGACCTTGTAGCCGCCGTCTTCCATTTCTACTATGCCATGCCATTTCCTGGCAAAGTAGTCCCTGTTTTTGTCAAGGCTGGAGTTGTAGTCTATGTTGTTCCCTTCAAAGGTCTTGCTCCCATAGTGTTGGATAAACACGTCTTTTAAGATTACGTGCCTGAAGCCTGCAATGAGAGACCTCAGGCACAAGTCATCGTCTTGGAAATTGCCACTCCCGTAGTTTTCATCCAGGGCCCCTATCAGGTCTATCACGTCTTTCCTTATAAGCAGGCAAAAACCAACGAGTCTCATGACATTTTCGATCTTACCAGCATTCTCCCTTGCTATTCTTCTGGCAAAGGCATGTATATCATCCAGGTTGGAGCCCGAAGGGACGTCCTTAACCTTCTGCGGGCCGGAGACATTGTTTGAGAGTGGGCCAACCATGCCTACATCCGGGTTTGATTCCATGTAGTCCACCATTCTCTCAAGCCAGCCTTCGGTGACCACCACGTCATTATTTAGGAGGAGTATGTAGTCGCCCCTTGCCTTTTCAATGCCCTGGTTGTTACCTTTTGCAAAGCCCAGATTCTCCTTGTTGAGTACAAGGATCACGTTTTTGCGACTCCTGGCAAAGTCTTTAAGGAAGTCAGTTGTGCCATCTGTGGAACCGTTATCAACGAGTATGAGCTCGTACCTGGAGTCTGTGTGTTTCTCTATGCTTTGAAGGCATTTCCTTGTATAGTCGAGCTGGTTAAAGGTAAGCATGATTATAGATGTAAGGGGAGGGGAAGGACGCGTTAATTTGTTTGAAGGCCTGAACCAGTCCATGCCCCATAGTTCCTTGCTGGAAGGCACCTTGCCCTTACCGTAGTACTTCTGTAACTTAAGGTAAAGGGTATCTTGACTTTCCTGTGTGAGCCTCTTCATCTTTTCCTCGGGCTCGGTGGTGAAACTGGCCTGTGCCTTGTGGTATATAAAGGTGTCTGTGGCAACAACAAGCCTGTATCCATTTTCCCTGAGCCTCCATGAGAATTCCAGGTCATCGCTCCCCAGGAACAGGTCTTCATCGAGCATGCCCACCTTGTCAAGTATCTCCTTCTTTGTCATCATGCAAAAGCCTGTTAGTAGTTTTGTTTCCATGGATTTCCCCGTGTTCCATGTGTATAGCTTCTCAGCGAGCTTATTTACATCGATTTCTCCAAGGCTTTTATCCTTCATGTATAGCTCGTATCTTTGCAGGCCTGCTGCATATTTGGATACAGGTCCCACTGCACCAACACCTTCATTGAAGTGGAGCATCATGTGCCATGCCCAGTCCCAGGTGACGACTGTATCAGGGTTTAAGAATACTATGTATTCGCCTCTCGCTAACTTAATCCCTTGGTTCGTGGCCTTTGAGAAACCCTTGTTCTCATTGTTCAGTATAACTTTCACATTTTTCAGGCCCTTAAGAAAGTCCCTTGTCCCGTCACTTGAGTTGTTGTCTATTACTATGACTTCGTATGGAATAGGGGTTTGAGTCTTTATGCTATCAAGACACTTTTCAATGTAGCCGAGGGAATTGTAGGTTACTATTACAATGCTAAGAACAGGCTTGAATAATTCCTCGTGGTATACCCATTTTTTCTCTCCACCCGGTGTTTCCTCGATCCTGAAGCCGTCCTCCATGAGATATCTTTCGTAGTCAGGTTTTACCCTGCCTCCCCACCTGTTAAACAAGATCTTGGTATCATTGTCCATCTTGTCTTGCCTGCCCTCTGACTTGCACTCGAAATGGGTGAGCACGCACCTGGGATTGTAAAAGACCCTCTTGCCTGACTCTCTGATCTTGAAGCATAGGTCAACGTCCTCGTAGCCGTTAACATATGCTTCGTCGAAGCCACCCACATCGAAGAATATGTCTTTTTTCACTAGCATGCACGCACCTGTCACCACCTGGAAATCCCTTGGCTTGTTTGCAGGTGGAAAGTCAGAAGGACGCCCCCTGTAGATATGCCCCGGTAGTATGCTGTCAGCGATTGCAACGCCTGCGTGTTGTATGGTGTTATCAGGAAACAGAAGCTTGCTTCCTACCACGGCAATGTCCTCATTTGCATCAGCCACCCTGACCAGCTCATCGAGCCATCCTTTCCTGGGTATAGTATCGTTGTTCAAGAAGACCAGGTAAGCACCACTGGCTTCCCTTGCACCCTGGTTGCACGCCTTTGAAAAACCCAGGTTTTCTTGGTTGGTGATGATCTTTACGTCACCTTCAAGGCATTTAAGAAACTCTTTTGTGCCATCGGTTGAACCGTTATCTACAATAATCACCTCGTAGAGATCACCTGGCGTATTTTTTATAAGTGCCTCGAGGCATTTCTTCGTGTACTCAACCTGGTTGAAGACAGGGATGATGATGGAGACCTTGAATATTTTCTTCGCACCTAACGATTTCACACTTAGTGGCTGAGCCGATAATTGTGGCACAGAAGGTTCAAAAAAACCCATTCTTTTTGCATCAAACAGAGCATCCTCCCAAGCTAACAATCCTTTTTCACGCATTCCCGGTTGTTGTTGCGTTTGTTCTTTATGCAGCCTGAAGCTACTTAATGATTCTGCAATATATATACAGTTTCCTCTACTTAATAGTTTCATCCATATTGCAACATCTCCATTCATTACAGGTTTTCTACCTGCAAAAGATAAAATATCTGGATATTCATCAATCAGATCTTCTTTTCTGAACATTACAGTAGATGGTTCCCCGATAAAATTTATACGACTAGTCACCAGTGCTTTTACAATTGCAGATCCATTTATCAAAGCATCTTTTTGAACAATTCTTTTAGTTGCATTAGTATCAGGTAATTTCCGTCCTTTCGAATCTATCAATTGTCTGTGTGAAGTAACAAGAGTTACACTTGGATGCTTATTAATATATTCTACCATCCGCTCAACACACCGAGCTTCTAAAAGATCATCATCATATAGGGGTTTAATCAATTCTCCTTTTGATTTTGACAAACAGGTAATAAAAGTTTTTCTTTCTCCCTGCCCAGGCGAAGCATTTCTAAAGTAGTATATCTTTTTTGCAGGATATTTTTTTTTTGAGACTCTCTACAATATCTTTAATTTTTTTACTATGACTGTCATCACAAATAATTATTTCTATGTTATCATAACTTTGATTTAACGCGCTCTCTAACGCGTCAGAAAAATATCTGTACTTATAAGCAGGGATTAATATACTAACTAATGGCTTGCCAGGTTGCTTTTTTATTTTTCTTTTTTGAGCTTCAATGATTAAAAAATTACCGACTCTAGACTCTAAGTTATTAAACATAGGTAATGATTTGCTTATTCCGCTTTCACAGCGTTCAAACTGATAAAATCCAGCATACTTTGCCAATCGGACAAGCTCTGTTTCGTCATAAAGCCATTTATGTGCCCATTCGCGCATAGCTGTATTTAAATATTCGCAAGGAGTATTAAGCCATCCAAAGCCATAAGTATCTAAATTGGTTTTTTCCCGCCAGTCATTATTCAGATATCTTTGAATACAATTACTTAAATCAGGTGTTGAAATTCTAAGAATTCCGTCATATTTCAAAACGCGACGACACTCCCTTAAAAAAGCAACAGCCTCGCTCTGGCTAAGATGTTCAATAAAATGTTCAGAGTAAATCCCCTTTACTGAATCATCATCAAAAGGCAATCCGTTTCTTACATCCAACTGCATATCTGCGGTTGGTTCAAGATCAATATTGATAAACCCATCCAGTTTACGATTTCCACATCCAATATTTAGTAATATTTCATCCATTACTTAACTTGGCCTCCTTGGCAATAATCTTAGTGCGCAAGTTTAAAGGTGTAATGCAGATAGTAAGGTAGTATTCCAAAGGTGATTAGGAAATTTAATAAGTCCAAAAGTCTAAGATTTCACCAATTTTCAACCCGCAGATTTTCATTTCAACCCAGAAACCCGCCAATTTTTCGACCGAATCCCT
>Ga0209834_10000737_pt1 | contig 19381 bp, 21 predicted proteins | sample Mar14236cmmetaG_FD_184134 | JGI IMG/M metagenome (GOLD analysis project Ga0209834, IMG submission 184134) | Marine hydrothermal vent microbial communities from Guaymas Basin, Gulf of California to study Microbial Dark Matter (Phase II) - Marker... ...
AAAGGGCAGTGAAGAGGATGTGGAGAGGATTCAGTACATAAACGAGGAATTGACACAGATGCTTGGGTAGGCCATTTACTCGTCCTTTGATGTGTCCCATCTTTGTAATAAACCAGAAATGTTGAGTTCCAGCATTCGTTTTGCTCTTGGGCCTTCATATCACTTTAGCTTCGGAATGCTCCAAGCTATTCTTTATATTGTCGCTTTTGCTTGATTGCCATGTAAACCCTTTCTGGCAATAGGGGAAGCTCAAACACCCTTGCACCCACCGCATCGTAGACTGCATTCAATATAGCCGGGATAGTAGGCATGATTGCGCCCTCGCCCACCTCCTTGGCACCAAAGGGTCCATTGGGTTCATTGCTTTCCACGATTATGGTCTTTATCTCCGGAACGTCCAGGGACGTGGGAATCTTGTATTCGCTCAGGTTTGGGTTCAATATTCTCCCATTTCTGTCGAATTTTACTTCTTCAAAAAGTGCCTCACCTAATCCCATAGACAAAGACCCTTGCATCTGCCCTTCAACGGATGTGCGGTTTATTGCAAAGCCACAATCATGGGCGTCGGTCATATCGTCTATGACCACGTGGCCGGTTTCCAGATCGACCGTAACTTCCACAACTTCTGCCGAACATCCGTAGGCAGGGGATGTACCAACAGCAGCACCCTTGAAGCCTCCCCCCAGCTTTGGGGGCTTGTATTTTCCTGTACCGACTATCACACCTTTCTTAAGATAGGCCAGTCTGGCGGCCTCCCGAAAGGTTAAATAAGGTCCTTTGGGATGATCCGTCCACCCGCGGTGTTCCTTGATGTAACGCTCCCTTATTGGGGTAAAGTCCACATCACCATTTTTGAAAATGACCTTTCCTTCCCTGACATCAATGTCTTCTGGCGACAGCCCCAACTCATCGGCCACACTTTCTACCACCTGTTTTCTTGCAGCCTCTGCAGCTTCTTTAACCGCGTGTCCACTCATCAATGTCTGTCTACTGGAATAGGCTCCAAGATCAACACCAAATTCAGTGTCCCCAGAATATACCTTTACGTCAGTTAGTCTCACCCCGAGGGCCTCTGCGGCAATCATTGCAAGCACAGTGTCAGAACCCTGCCCAATCTCCGCTGATGCCGTATAAAGGTTGACCGTGCCTCCATCTTCACTGAGTTTTATGGTGGCAGTGGAATGGTACGTCTCAGAGCGATAAATGGGATAACCCGCACCTGATACGAAGAATCCGCATGCCATCCCGATACCCTTTCCTTTGGGTAGCTTCCCCTTTTTCTTACTCCATTGTGAGCCTTCTCTTACTGCCTCGATGCATTCCTTCATCCCCAGGCTGCTCATATTGAGTTCATTACAGGTCACGTCTCCCCTGCTCATCACGTTTTTCAGCCTCAACTCAATGGGGTCAATGCCCAACTCCTCGGCGATAATATCAAGCTGTTGTTCAAAAAGGGCACGTGCTGCCACAGCACCGTGGCCACGCTGAGCACCGCAGGCAGGCTTGTTGGTATAGACCCTGTAGCCGTCATATTTCATATTGGGAAGCTTATAAGGTCCACCCAGCATTGAACCTGCATAATACACAGTGGCAATACCAAAGCTGGTATAGGCTCCTCCATCCAAATAACATTTGTGCTTCAAGGCCATGAGAGTTCCATCTTTTTTTACACCAAGGGTCATTTCATGGATGAACTGGTGGCGGGATCTGCCGTGCATAAACACTTCTTCCCTGCCATATACCACCTTGACCGGTTTCCCCGTAAGTCTGGACAGCAACGCGGCGCTCATTTCAGCCGGAGTACCCTCGGCCTTGCTCCCAAATCCGCCACCCACATAAGGTTTGACCACCCGCACCTTGCCCACAGGAATCCCTAACACCATGGCCACTGTGCGCATTACATAGTGAGGTGTCTGGGTTGAGGTATAGAGGGTGAGGTTGCCGAGGTAATCATAGTCGGCTATGCATCCATGGGGCTCCAAGGCCGCTGATTCCTGTCTCTTATTAATGAATTTGTCGGTACGGATGAGGTCACACTCCTTAAAGGCGGCCTCCACGTGGCCAAATTCCTGGTGTACTTCTGCGCAAATGTTTCTTGGAAAATCCTCATGGATCACCGGCGCGCCCTCAGCCATGGCCTCCTCAATAGTAAACACGGCTGGCAGTTCCTCATAATCTACCTCTATGAGAGAGAGGGCCTCTTGAGCAGTTTCCATGTCAACAGCAGCAACAGCGGCTACCTCATCGCCCACGTAGCGGACCTTATCGTAACAAAAGAGGGTTTCATCGTATCGCGCTGGACTAACCCCATATTTGACCAGACCCGCTTCTTTTGCAGTGACTACTGCCTTTACTCCTGGCAGACGGGCTGCCTTTGACGTGTCTATATTTAATATCTTTGCATGTGGAAGCGGGCTGTGAAGAATAGCCCCATAAAGCATACCGGGAAGCGTCAGGTCATCCACGTATCTCGCCCTGCCAGTTGCCTTGTCAGGGGCGTCCAGGCGCGGCGCCCGCTGGTTAATTACGCTGTAGTCCTTCATGTGTTTGCCCCCTTTACTCTTTTATTGGTTAGCCATATCTTGTGAAGCCGCTTCAATGGCATCCACGATCTTTTGATACCCCGTACACCTGCAAAGATTCCCCGAGATCGCCTTGCGTATCTCTTCCCTGTCAGGCCTTGGGTTATTTTCCAGAAGGCTCTTTGCAGTAAGTATCATGCCTGGTGTGCAGAAGCCGCACTGGATCGCGCCTTTGTCCACAAAGGCCTTTTGGATGGGATGAAGCCCTTGTGGGCCTTCCAGCCCCTCAATTGTCTGTATTTTCCTTCCATTGGCCTGAACCACGAGCACCAGGCATGAGTTCACAGGCCGACCATCCATTAGCACTGTGCATGAACCACAATCGCCAACCTCGCAGCCCTTTTTGGTTCCAATGAGATCAAGCTCGCCGCGGAGAAAATCCACAAGGGTTTGATTGGGTTTTACTGCCACCTCATAGACCTTCCCGTTAACCGTAAGAGAAATAAGTTTTTTCATGGTCCATCCTCTCTGTAAGTTCTTTTGGTTAGCCCTAAGACCTCACGGCTACCTCATAGGCCTTATCTAAGGCCCTTCTGGTAAGCACTGCCACCATGTCTCTTCGGTATTCCGCCGATGCCCTGAAATCATCAATGGGCTTGGCATCAGAGGCCGCCGCTTCACCCCCCTTCTCAAACAAGGCAGGAGAACCGCTTTCCCCTTTTACCACCGATTCGGCCGAAGGGGCCCTAATTGGCGTGGGAGCCACGGAACCTAGAACGACCCTGGCTTCCTGAATGTGTTTTCCGTCTCCATCCAGTTGTACAAAAGCAGCCACGTTAACAATGGATATCTCCAGTGCGCTTCTAACCCCCAGCTTTATATAGTGTGCGCCGTACATACCCGAAGGCAAAGGCACGAGGATTTCATGGATTAATTCATCCGCCTCTATCACCGTCTCACCCGGGCCACGAAAAAGCTCCTCCACCTTCACTAGCCGATCGCTGTCTTTCTTCTTAAGAACAACATTCGCCCCATAAGCCATCAAGGACGGAGGCAGATCGGCTGCAGGCCGCGCTGAACCCAAGTTGCCAGCTATTGTCGCAAGATTGCGAACCAAGGGGGAGCCCAAATTCTGGGCACCCAATGATAGGGCACCTAGCTTGCTCGAAACCTGCTCAGATTTGGCAATCTCTGCTACCTTTTCGGCAGCTCCAATTCTAATGGCCCCATCGGAAACGTCGATTCCCTTCATTTCACCCAACCTTTCAACACAAACTACGTGTTCAGGGCTAACTATCTTCTTCTTCATGTTAACCAGGAGATCAGTGCCACCAGCCAAGGCCTTCGCCTTGCCTCCTAACTCCGCCATGAGCTCGCATGCCTCCTGGAGCGTTTGTGGTTCGTGGTACTCGAACTGCGGTAGTAACATATTCAACCCTCCCTTATGTTCATTATCAGGGTGCCCAAAGATATTGCTTTTCCATCAGCTTTTCTTCTTCGTTCACCTGGTTCCATCCGGGGACAGCCGCCTTTCCACCTTCCTGCCCACCTCTTTCAAATAATTTGCATAGGTGTGCATTTCTTGGTCCCTGAGTTGGCTGCTCAAACCAACCACCCACAGCGCAGATGGTGCGGAGTTTTGTCCATTGCGGACAGGAACGGCTATTGCCCTTATCCCATCGATGTATTCTTCTTTATCCAGTGCAAAGCCTTGTCTTCTCACCTCCTGAACAATCCGAAGGTATTTTTCGGGATCTGTACAGGTATTGGGCGTGTACCTCTTGAGCTTCTTGCGCCGCAATAAATCCCTTGCCTTTTCTTCGGCCATCTGGGCGAGCAAGACCTTACCAGTAGCACCTGCAAACAGCGGGATTCTCATCCCTATTTCTGAAGACACCTTTATATCCACAGGCGAGTCCACCTTGTCGATTATAACGATCCACCCCCTTGATAGAGTACCCACAAAGGCCGAAAGCCTTGTTTCCATAGCCACCTTTTCAAGCCAGGGATGCGCAATGTCAGCAAGATTGAAGTTCTTGGCCGCCTTTGTACCCAACACATAAAGACCTGGCCCCAGGACAAAGCGGTTGTCCCTATTGTTTTCTAGGATCCCGAGGGAACGAAGCGTATGCACTATGTTGAATACCGTGCTTTTATTGTATCCAAGGACCCGGGCTGTCTCACTGATACCCATGCCCCTGTCTGACTTTGAAATAGCCTCCAAGATGCTAAAGCATTTGTCTATAGCGGGAACTCGTTTAAATTCAACTGTCGGCTTCATTTGGTGATTTTGATCTCCATAGAGAACTTTTGTTTTCTATAGCAGTCGCAAATATTCTTGTCAAGAAAAAAGCCGCTCCAGAATGCCACTTATTGGTCAATAGGGAACCCGCATCTTGAAAGCGGGTTCCTGGTTTCTGGATAAATCCATAATAGGGTTAACAGGACGGGTAGGCCTAGTACATGAGATTTGGCAGAAACAGGATTAACTGTGGAAATGCAATAAGTATGATCACGCCAGCTATAACCGCTAACAGAAAAGGGAAAATGCCCTTGAAGATGGTTTCAAGTGGTATTTCTCCTATTACACTCCTTGCCACACCGAACACTACATAGACATTAATTCCAACAGGTGGGGTTATAACGCCCATTTCGGTAACCATAACAATTATGATCCCAAACCATATGGGATCATACCCAAGGCTGCTTACCAGGGGAAAAAACACCGGAACAGTGAGCATCACAAATGCCAGGGCATCCATGAAGCAGCCCCCCAGAAAGTAGATGAGAACGATAATCCCCATTATCATGTAAGGGGGAAGGTCAAACCCTCCTACCCAGGTGGCTATGTTGAAGGGGATTCGCGTAACGGCCAAGAACTTCCCGAAGATGACCGCCCCTGTTATCAACATCATCACCATGCACGAGGTTCTAAGGGTCTCATATAAGGATTTTACAAAACCCTGCCAAGTAAGTTGCCTGCGCAGCACAGAAAGGGCAAGGACCCCGAACGCCCCCACGGCAGCTGCCTCAGTAGGCGTGAAGATTCCAAAAAACAATCCCCCTATCACTAGGATGAATACCGCAAGGGTCTCACTCATGTACCACAAGGAGCGTAGCCTTTCACCCCAGGAAAATTTCTCTCCTGGTGGGCCTTGAGCAGGATTTCTCCGACACCTGATGTAGATGGAGATAATGAACAAGATCGTCACGAGAATGGCCGGAACGATACCCGCCACGAAAAGCTTTCCGATAGATTGTTCTGTAAGGATTCCATATACGATCAAGACAATACTTGGTGGCATGATCATCCCAAGCCCACCACCAGAAGCAACAGACCCGGTAGCTAGCTCATTTGCATAATTGTATCTCTTCATTTCTGGCAGCCCGACGGTGGCCATGGTGGCTGCGGTAGCCGGTGAAGAGCCACATACCGCCCCAAATGCAGTGCACGCAGAGACCGTTGCCATGGCAAGGCCACCCCTAATGCTGCCCAGATATTTATAAGCGGCATCATAGAGTCTGCGGCTTATCCCACTATTAAAAGCAAGTTGGCCCATCAAGACAAATAGTGGAATAGTGGTGAGGCCATAGGAAGAGAAGACCTCATAAACGTTCCTTGACAGGAGTGCCAATCCCCCTTTGAAAGATACCATGATGCTGAATCCTACGTATCCTACAAGGGCCATCACAAAAGCAACTGGCATCCTTGTCAGGAATATGATCACCATCACAGTGATTCCGACTATACCTACTGTTGTTGCATCCATAACTGATCAGTCTTTCAATTTCCTAATATTTTCTATTACATCTGAAATAATTATCATTACAAACACAAGAAAACAAAAAGACACCACGTACACAATGGCATATTCCGGGAATTCCAGATTCATTGATACCTCTCCCGAGCGGTGAAGGTCCCCGGCATAGACCGCTATTCTCCAGGTGATAGCTGAAAATAAACCCAAACTCAGCAGACTGGTGATTATATCCAAAACCGTCTGAACCTTGGGCTTAAGCAGCCGAAAAATAATCTCAACCCCTATGTGCCCCTTTACCTTCTGGGTATATGGAAGGGCCATGGCTACGGAAAGTGTTGACATGTATCCCACCAACTCAACGGACCCAAATATGGGATGACGGAAAAATCTCCCCACCACATCCACACAAGTCAGACCCATCATGCCCACGAGGCAACACGCCCCTATGACCTTTTGCTTATCTAATATCCACTCAATGATGTTCCAGAATCCCCTCATGGCTCACTCATAAAAATGGGGCCGGCTTCAGTCTTACCGGCCCCTGTATCGGTTATCCTATTTCAGGCCTTCCAGCACCTTGACCGTGTAGTCCACAATCTCCTTGCCATTAAAGCCCTTCTTGTTCATCCCATCTACATATTCCTGAATCACAGGTGCTGCAGCCTTTTTCCACCTGGCCTGCTCCTTCTTGTCCAGACCTATGATCTGGTTACCCTGGTTCAGGAAGAAAGTGATACCAGCCATGTCACTGCTATCCCAGGCCTCTCCGTGCTTTACGGCCCATTCCTTGTTGATCTCCTCGATAATATTCTTGACATCAGCGGGCAGAGAATTCCATTTATCCTTGTTCATGACCACAAAAAATGTGGTTGTATAGGCTACAGAATAAGCCGCGATACCGTAATCTGTTACCTCACCTAGCTTCCACCCTTTGTTAGCCTCAAACGGGTAGCATGCTCCATCGACAACACCTTTTTGCAGCATCTGGTAACATTCAGGCATAGGCTTGGGTACAGGCACAGCTCCTAGGGCCTTCATCACCTTGGCGCTGGTTCCATGGGACCTCATCTTAAGCCCCTTCATGTCTTCAATCCTGCGCACAGCCTTACCCTTCGTGAAAATCAGTCCTGGTCCGTGGGCATGAAGGTACATGACCTTGGTGTCCATTAGCTCTTTTGGCATAAAATGCTTATAAACGGCATTGGCCACTGCCGTTGCAACCTTCCCACTCGTGTATCCCATGGGCAGATCTACCACTGCCATGACAGGAAATCGTCCTCTAGTATAAGCAAGACATGATAAGCCTATGTCCGAAAGGCCTGTCACTACGCCATCATAACACTGTCTAGCCTTTGTGAGAGTCTGACCCGGATAATATTCAACCTTGACACGCCCATTGGTTCGTTTTTCAACTTCTTTACACCATGCCTCGGCTAACTTACTTTGAATATGGGTTGGAGGGAAAAAGTTGCTGTAGGTAAGTTTGATAGGACCGGCGGTAGCCTTTGTTCCACCTACCGTCATAAATGCCACGCCGATTAGAAGAACTAAAGCAAACATGAAAAACCTTTTTTTCATCGTCATTCCTCCTTATTTTGTATGGATCACCACCAAAAATTCATCTCATACCGCCACGGCTCCAGTCTCACCCCCTTTCAAGGCACATTCTTAGCAGTCCCTCTTTTGGAACCACTCTTCGTCAGGCCTCTTACGGCTTTTGAAGCCTCTATTATAATAAATAGACTCGTAAGACAAGGAAAAAACACAACCAAATCAGGGCACTTCACACGATCACGGTTGACAGGTATTTAGCGATAGCAGCATCATATTCAGAGGTCAATTTAAATACCTTTCGCGCCAGTTCAAATCGCATTCCAAGGCTGGTCTGTCCTCCACTGTTTTTCATCTCCTCCAAAACGCGCTGATAATCCGCCGGATCAACAATTACAGTAACATATTTGAAATTTTTGGCTGCGGATCTTAGCATTGACGGCCCGCCGATATCTATATTTTCTATGGCCTCATCTAAGGTCACACCTTCCTTTTGCACGGCCTTTTCAAACTGGTATAGGTTAACCACAACCATGTCAATGGGCCTTATATCATGATCCTTCATGGCCTTTGCATGGTCTGGGTTATCCCTTATGGCCAAAAGCCCCCCGTGCACCTTGGGATGAAGCGTTTTTACTCTTCCGTCCATCATCTCCGGAAATCCAGTGTAATCGGAGATATCCTTAACCTTTACCCCTGCCTCCCTGAGCACCCTTGCAGTGCCTCCGGTTGACAAGATTTCGACACCAAACTCGCTGAGCTCTTTAGCAAATTCCGCGACCCCGCTTTTATCCGTGACGCTTATGATAGCCCTTTCAATTTTTGACATCCGTTAAGCCCCCTTCCCCCGAGTGATTATTCACAGTGTTGCTTACTTTCCTGCCCTTATAGTCCAAAACAAACGTTGAATCAAGCCCGCTTGGATACCTTCGCTGTTTGTTTTGGGGCTTAATGCTTTTATTTTACGTCAAGCCATGCTATTTTCACCCTACTGTGGAGTGATAATTTCATAATACGTTAGAACTTATCAAGAAAAGAAACATATTGGAGGTGCCATTTGCAACAACAGGGTAAGGTAATTTCATTTTATGAGGGAAAATTAGCTGTACCGAATTATCCAATCGTGCCTTTCATCGAGGGAGATGGAATAGGTCCAGACATATGGCGAGCCACAAGGCTGGTATTGGACACCGCGGTTGCAACACTCTGGGGCGAGGGTAGAAAAATCATCTGGAAAGAAGTCCTTGCCGGTGAGAAGGCCTACAAGGAAACTGGACAATGGTTGCCAATGGAAACCCTTGATGCCATCAGGAACTACCGTGTAGCCATAAAGGGACCTCTCACCACACCCGTAGGTGGTGGAATACGAAGCCTGAATGTAGCACTGCGTCAAGAACTTGATCTCTACGCCTGCGTGCGTCCTGTGAGATACTATAGGGGAGTCCCAAGCCCTGTAAAGGAGCCCAACAGGGTGAATATGGTCGTATTTCGCGAAAACACCGAGGATGTGTATGCTGGTTTAGAGCTAAAGGAGGGAACCTCCGAGGCTGAATCACTTATCAGATATCTGGAACAATCCTACGGATGGCGGATACCCCTTGATTCGGCGATTGGCATAAAGCCCATTAGTCGGGCCCGAAGCAGGAGACTGGTAAAGGCTGCCTTGCATTATGCCATCAAGCATCGCAGAAAAAGTATCACCCTTGTGCATAAGGGCAATATCCAGAAGTTCACCGAGGGTGCCTTTAGACAATGGGGCTATGAGCTTGCGGCAGAACTATATCCTGAGGACACTATTAGTTATGAAGACTGTGACGGAACCCCGCCGGAAGGCAAGGTGCTCATTAAAGACGCTATAGCCGATATCTTTTTCCAGCAAGCACTTACCAGGCCCGATGATTTTGACGTGGTAGCCACTACCAATCTGAACGGTGACTACATCTCTGACGCCCTCGCCGCACAAGTTGGGGGAGTGGGTATGGCCCCTGGGGCAAACATCAGCTACGAGAAAGGTTATGCCTTGTTCGAGGCCACTCATGGTACAGCTCCAAAGTACGCTGGCCTGGACAAGGTTAATCCTTCATCCTTAATACTCAGTGGTGCAATGATGTTTGACTACATTGGCTGGAAAGAAGCAACACAGCTTATTGAAAAGGCCCTTGAGAAGACCTTTGTGGGGAAAAAAGTAACATACGACCTGGCTAGATTAATGGAGGGTGCCAAAGAAGTTTCCTGCTCCCAGTTCGCAGAACTAGTGTGCGAGAGCATGGGGCAAATCAAGGACCTTTGATAGGTTAGGCAATGCCTGTAGCGTTTATTGAGGGGATTCTAGTTGGTCTTTTTATCGTCTTTCTTGGGAAAGGGTATCTTGAAAAATTCTATACCTTCATCTTTCAGGATCTTTTCCTCTTCTTCAGTAGCAGAGCCGCGTATATTTTTTGGTTCCGTGACGCCATAATGCATTTTCAGGGCTTCGGCAGCAAACTTAGGACCCACGTCTTCAAAGTTTTCTTTCACGTACCTGACCACCTCTTGTGCCAAGCGCTTGTAATCGATTTCATTGGAAGTTCCCTCGTCTGTCTTACGGGGCGTATTCGCCCCCTTTTTCAGCGCCACTGGGGACAAAACCCTCCTGACCTGCGTGTCCCCGCACATGGGACAACTCACCAGCCCCTGAGAGTTTTGCTCATCAAAGGCATCAATGCTATCAAACCAGCCCTCAAAACGATGGCCCCGCGAGCATTCCAGATCAAATACGATCATCGGGAAATCCCACCTCGTTATTTTTCCGCATACAACACGGCCAGTATACGTGTGGTTTCAGGCCCGTGGCACTTTACAAGGTGCGGTACAGTGGAATCATAGTATATAGCATCACCTGGCTCAAGAATATGAACTTCGTCCTGAAGCCTCACTTCCATCCTTCCTTCTAACACATAAATGAATTCCTGGCCATCGTGGGATGATCGCTCCTCCTCGGTGGCTGAAGGCACCAGAGTTACCAGAAAAGGCTCCATGTGCCTGTCTTTTTTATGTGGAGCGAGGGACTGGTATTCGTACCCGTAATATTTGCCTTTTGTTGAATCAAAGCGAGAAACTAGCTTTCGCTCTTTTTGCCTAACGATGGTATAAGGCCGATTTTCCTCGCCAGATATAAAGTAGCCCATTTTCATTTCAAGGGCCTTAGCCAGCTTAATGACAATACCCAAGGGAGGGGATACTTCTCCCTTCTCTATTTGTTTCAAATAGGGAGGGTCAATATCAGTGCGCTGTGATATATCTTCCAGGCTCAGGCCTTTTTGTTCGCGTACTTGGCGAACCCGTTCACCAACCTTGATTTCACCAGCCCCTTCCTCGCCTTGGACGTCAAGACTGTCGAGAAAGGCATCTTCTTCTGTTTTTCTCTCGAATTGGCTACTAATATCACTCAAAAAATCCTGGTATGGATCTCTTCTATTCTCATCTCGTTTATCTGTCATTTCTTGCTCCACATAATAAGGCAAAATATTGTAGCTAATTTTCAGTTATTTCTTAATAATACCTTCCTTTGCAACCCCCTGGTCGCCTACCCATTAGCTTTCCAATAGAAAAATTACTTCCATTCTGACCCGATATTCTTTGATTTCTCCGTCTTCTACTGACACTCTCTGCTCCAAAATCCTCATGCCCGTAATATTCCGCAATGTCCGATTGGCTCGCCTAAATCCAGCCTTGATAGCCTCTTCAAAGCTAATTGGTGAGCCTGCAATAATCTCTGAGACCCTTGCAATTCGCTCCATCACATTCCTCCCGAAAAGATCGCTGGTTAATGCCAATCAATTCCTTGACAGAGTCACCTAACCCACTTATGATCGCCCAAATATGCCAAGAGGCTAAACGATAACCAATGAAAAATCAACGAAATTTTGGCTGCTGGAAAGGCCTTGAATGCCGCAGGGCAAAAAGGCGGGCTACCTATGAAAGAAAGGCAATATGTAGTAGATGAGCTTACACTGAAAGATACCTGGAGAATGTTTCATATAATGGCAGAGTTTGTTGAGGGCTTCGAAGTAATGCCGGAGGTTTACCCTGCTGTCACCATATTTGGCTCCGCAAGGACTGGCCGCAGAACCAAACTTTATAAAACAACAGAGCGTATTGCCAAAATGCTGGTGGAAAATGGGTTTAACATCATTTCTGGTGGAGGCCCTGGGATAATGGAGGCGGCCAATAAGGGAGCCGCCGGAGCAGGGGGAAAATCTGTTGGGCTGCACATTGAACTTCCCAAAGAACAAAAGCCCAATGAGTATGCAAATGTACGTCTTGCATTCAAATACTTTTTCATAAGAAAGGTTATGTTTATCAAATATGCCGTTGCATACGTGATTATGCCTGGTGGCTTCGGGACACTTGATGAGCTGTTTGAAGCTTTGACCCTCATACAAACAAAACGAATCCGTTCATTTCCCGTGATATTATTTGATTCCAGTTTTTGGTCAGGTATGGTCAAGTGGTTGAACAAAACCCTTTTGAAAAAAGGCACTATTTCGGAACCTGACTTAGATATCTTTCAGGTAGTGGATAAGCCCGAAGAGGTTATAGAAATAATAACCAAGACGGTGGTAGTTTGATAGCGCGTCCTTCACCCCTCGATAGATACAAGTCTTTCTTTGAACAATACTCTGTCCGCCTTTCCGCATCCCAATACAATCAAATTCACAGGTATCTCGATGAGCTGCTGCAATGGAATAAGGCATTTAACCTCACTGGCCTTTATAGTATGGATGAGGTCATCAGGCATCTTTTGCTGGACTCCCTCATATGCGCAGCAAACTTGCCCAAATCGGGAATGCTTCTAGACGTGGGATCAGGCGCAGGGTTTCCTGCTATTCCTGTAAAGATCTATTCTCCTGGGCTCCACATGTACCTTTTAGAGCCAAATAGAAAAAAGGCCAATTTCCTTAAGCACATGAAGAGGGTATTGTCCTTGCGAGGCCTGGAGGTTTCAAGGCATAGGCTAGAAGAGCGCCAAGTAAGCAATGGCGGCATGTATGATGTCATAACGGCAAGGGGCGTCATGGGCCCGGCAGATTTACTCAGGGTAGCAGGCCACCTGTTAAGGGACAGGGGGGTCGTTGCACTGTTCTTGGGTAAAGACACTAACAAAATAATGAGTGTGTTCGAAGGCCGAGCCAAAGAGGCTGGCCTGAGGCTTCGACAGCAACTTGAATACACACTGCCAGGCCTCAAAACCAGTCGAACTCTGTGTTTTTTTGAAAGGGTAGGAAAAAGGCTTCTTACTTCCTGAGTGCCCGCATTATGGTTGCCAATTGAAGGTCAATGTAGCTGTCTAAGGTAAGCCTTTTCTTGAAGTGCCACCTCTTTAACACCCACATGTGGGCCATCATAATGATATTGTAGGCCATGAGGTCAACGTCTACTTCTTGAAAAACCCCCAGCTTTATCCCTTCCTGGATAATTTCCCCAAATATCTTGCTTACATCCACTTCCAGTTGCATTATTCTAGTCTTGGATGCCTTGTGGAGGGAACTGGATTTCTGATAGATTAGCAATGCCTTTTCTCTCTGTTGGTCAACCACACGGAAATAGAGCACCAAAGCAATAGCCAATTTTTCTTCCGGGTCTTCTATACCCTTAATCTGGCTCACCAGGCTGTCACGAAAGATGTTAATAACATCTTCCATTATCATTCTCATAATCTCGGATTTGTTCTTTATGTACTGATAAGCAACGGGGAGAGCAACTCCTGCTTCTTCGGCAATTTCTTCGATGGCGGTTGCCCGAAAACCCTTCTTGGCGTACAAGGCACTGGCTGCGTCGATAATTCGCCGTCTTACCTTATCCTTGGAAGTAATCTGGTCAAGAACCGTCAACCTGCTTTTCATGTTTTCCATTTCGTTCCCTCTTTCTTGAGCAAATGGAAAGAAATAAACCCGGGGGAGTATAAACATTATTCCTTCAAATACTTAAAAGATACGTTAACCCTTGCTCTGTAGGATGTAACTTTACCGTTATCAATTGTCATGTCCAGTCTTGTGATTTCCGCAACACGGAGATCCTTTAGGCTCTCTGATGCCGTCTCAATTGCCGTCTTGGCTGCGTCTTCCCAAGATGTATCACTTGTCCCGACCAACTCGATAATCTTATACGTGCTTCCCATGGAACTTCCTCCTTTTTTGACTAGAAAAATTATTGTCTATGAAAAATTACCCTCCATTTCCTAACCTCTATCACCTCCCCTCTACAAAAAGTCAGGCTTATACAGATCACAAAAACCCTTCTGAAGCATTCCTTCCAGGTGCCGATCACCGCAGATCCATGGGAAGTCCAGAGCCACTTCATGGGTGAGTTTGGATGGCGGGCAATAGCATTTCATGGTGTTCGTGAACATTAGGTTCCTTGTACTTGAGCGCCCTGGTGAGGTTCTTAAAAACAAACAGAATCCTTATCTGATTATATTTTGATACGGAATAAAGTCAAGAAGTACTTGGAAAAGTCCGTTATGCTCATTGAACATAAAAATATTTTCTTTGCTTTCCATCCAGTTCATTCAAAGACAACTATAATGAAAGGAGAGATAATTCACTGCTTAAAATTAACACGCTTAGTTGTTGCATTAGTAATGATTCATCCATCAATCTTCATTTAATCGCACATATTTTCTTGACTCTCACGCATTCATTGCTTATTATAGTGTGCTAAGGGCAATATGATTAACCATAAACTAAAGGAGTGCGTATGGCTACTGTTAAACAAATTCAGTACAGGTTGCAGCTTGCCAAGAAAACATTAACTAAGCTGAATAAAGACGTCAAAGCTACCACCAGCAAAATTAAAAAATTAGAATCTCAGCTTAAAAAAGCAAAAGCGGCTGAAAAGGCAGCAAAGGCCAAGAAAGCGAAGGCCAAAAAACCTGCCAAAAAGGCCCCTGCCAAGAGAGCCGCCAGGAAGAAATAAGCCTTAGTTCTTGGCAGTTTCTTTGTAATGCACTCACCTGGGGAGTGTAGGGTTATATCTGTACTCCCCAGAGATGGAGTTGCCTTTCCATTCGCTTCCTATGGCTGCCGGGCCAATAACAGCGCCCACAAGATGGGCACTGTCGTACTGAATTACCACTTTTATGAATAACATACTCAGGCACGCGCTCGCTCAGTGTGTCGTGGTCAACCCTTATGAGCAAGGTGTTACACCTTATGCACCTGCTAAACGGTATTGGCCTGGATGACAATAGACCCCGGGCCTTTAGTTCCTTAATTTGCTCACCTATGCGCTCTGAGCCAAGCAGAATTGCGGTTGGGACCAAGAGGGATAATCGCTTTTTTCTGGTGAGCAAGACCCTATCACCCTTAGCTAGTCCTTCTAACTCCCCGGGCAGATAACGGGGTTGATAATAGGTATTATAGCCCATTATCCTCAACCACTTGGCCAATCTCCCGAGCATGGAATCCGCAAGAAATCTTGTGTCGCTCACATTTGCCTCACGCGGCTTTCTGCCTAGACATTAACATAAGCCTGCAACGTGTACTTCATACTATCTCCTTCTGAGCAATATTTTCAAGAAATATGGGTCACCCAATTTCAAGATCCTTACTTGAAAAACGCGTTGACTGCTCTCCACAAATTGCGGTACACGTATTAGCGGCTCACAGAATCATTTCAACAGAAGTTTCCTAGTTATGGATAAAATTCTTGTAGAAGGCGGCTATCCTCTGACAGGAGAGGTAAGCATTAGTGGGGCAAAAAATGCTGCCTTGCCTATCCTTGCAGCATGCCTGCTTACGGAAGGGGTGAGCCTTATCCACAATGTTCCCTCCTTAAGAGACATCGATACCATCAAACGGATTATGGGTCTTCTCGGCGTAGAATTCCAACAACAAGGCAGCAGTCTAGCGGTAAACACTGGGAATGTGCAACATCATGTCGCCCCGTATGAATTGGTCAAAACCATGAGGGCTTCAATTCTACTTCTCGGCCCCCTTGTTGCAAAACTTGGCAAGGCAAGGATTTCCCTTCCCGGCGGCTGCGCAATAGGTGCACGGCCCATTAATCTTCATCTTAAGGCCCTTGCCTCCATGGGGGCAAACATGTACCTGGACAAGGGCTATATCAACGCCAAGGCCAGAAGGCTCAAAGGCATAGAAATATTCTTGGACATTCCCACCGTTACTGGTACTGAAAATATAATGATGGCAGCTACCCTGGCTGAAGGGACAACAGTTATCAAAAACGCGGCTAAAGAGCCAGAGGTTCAGGACCTCGCTGAATTTTTGCGTTCAATGGGAGCTACAATATCAGGCGATGGCACTGATACCATCATCATTGAAGGCGGCAAAGAACTCCGTGCCACTGAGCACAGGGTCATACCAGATCGCATTGAAGCAGGCACATTCCTTATAGGAGCTGCCATGTGTGCAGGGGATGTGACGATCAAGAATTGTAGACCCGAACACCTCACTGCAGTAATTGAGAAGGTTGAGTCTGCCGGAGCACGAATCCGTGTCCACCAAGACCACATTACAGTCCAGGGTCCCGAAAGAATTGAGAGCGTTGATATAAAAACCATGCCTTATCCGGGCTTTCCCACTGATCTTCAGGCTCAGTTCATGGCCTTCATGTCTGTAGCAGACGGTTGGAGTATGATCCGCGAAACCATATTTGAAAATAGATTTATCCACGTGAGCGAGCTTCGGAGGCTAGGTGCAGAAATAGAGATAAACGGTGCCCAGGCCCTGGTAAGAGGCCAAAAGCAGTTGCTTGCAGCCCCAGTAATGGCCACGGACTTGCGAGCTAGCGCCTGTTTAGTGCTGGCCGGCCTTGTGGCAAGGGGTGGGCTAACTGAGATACACCGAATATACCATCTAGACAGGGGCTACGAGTCCTTGGAAAAAAAGTTCCAGAGATTGGGTGCCAGGATATGGAGGGAAAAGGCGTAGAATGATCCGGCGCCCCCTGGTGCTTATACTTCTTTCCCTGATAGCCGGAATCCTCCTTGCGCCTCACCAACCTCACAATATACTCACCATTATGACACTCCTCACTGGTATTATCCTGCTTTGCGTGGTTTACCCTGTGAGGCCTTCTCCACATATTGAGGCACTGGCAATAGTTGCCACTTTTTTGGCCACAGGGATTATTATCTCTGAGCACAATGGCCCTGACCCACTTGTTCTTAGTATCATAACAAAAAACAAAAGACAAAAATTTGAGGCAACCGTGCTTGACCCGGTTGTGGTAAGAAAGGGAGTGGGTCGACTCAATGTAAGAATCCAACGCGTTTACGTAAGAGGAAAACCTGAGAATATAAATTGTAAGGCCAGGGTAACAGTTTACAATAACGTTCCCCCGATTTTTCCCGGTCAGAGGATCCTATTCTCCGCGAGACCGCGAAAGTTTAGGAACTTTCAAAACCCTGGAAATTTTGACTATCAAGGCCATATGTTGCACAAGGGTTTTGCCTTTTCTGCGCCTGTTTCCGACGGAAGAAGGATCGTCCCTCTTGGCAAAGGATATCTGCCGTTCCCTCGCAATGTTGCGGAACAGATGCGGAGGCCTGTAAGAGATTTCCTCAATTCCACCTTGCAAGGGCCAGACCTTGCTATTTACTCAGCAATAGTGCTTGGTGATCGTAATCTAATCAGTTCAGAGTTAAGAGAAAGGTTTTCCAGGGCTGGACTTAACCATGTGCTTGCTGTCTCTGGACTTCACATTGGTCTTGTGGCCTGGATTGCCTTTTTTCTTATCAGGACAGTTTTATTGTTCTCTCATACCTTAAGCCTGCGACTCGACGTTAGAAAGGCTGCCGCTTTATTTACGTGCGTGCCCATCTTAGCTTATGTCAGTTTGTCGGGTTTCCAAGTTTCTGCTACACGGGCCATGATTATGGCTATGGCCTTTCTGTGGTCGTTAATATTAGGGAGAGAAAAAGATATCTGGTCTACCCTTTGCCTTTCCGGCCTTGTCATTCTATTTATTGAGCCCGACGCCCTTTTCCAAATATCGTTTCAGCTATCATACCTGGCGGTAGTGGGACTTATCTGGCTTTGCCCACGCCTTTTCAGCACGGTTAATCCATTAGTAGATAAATATCTGCCTACTCTTCCCTCTGTGATAAAACGGTCATGCCTCTACATAATCTCCCTTGGCATCATAACAATTACAGCTACTGTCTTTCTGCTTCCCGTAACTGTGTATTATTTCAATCGAATATCACTGGTAGCCTTTCCTGCCAACTTTGCAGTAATACCTTTACTCGGCCTGGTGGTCATCCCTTTGGGCCTGGTCAGTGCACTGGCTTATCCAGCGTTCCCCGGCCTTGCCAAACTAATTTTGCTAATGGGGGCAAAAGGAATACACGCCATACTCTGGATCGTGGAGACTTTCGACATGATCCCTCTGGCCAGCATATGGTTTGTTACGCCTAGCATGCTTGAAATAGGCCTATTTTACGGTGCGCTTTTCTTCATTTTCTTCAGAAATAGGAAAAGATGGGCAAAGCCAGCCCTTGTGGCTATTTGCGCTCTTGCCCTTGTTGATGCCGGATATTGGGTTGCAAGGGTCAAGTACAACAAAGAATTAAGAATATCTTTCTTAGACGTGGGACAAGGAAATTCGGCCCTTGTGGAGTTACCCGGTGGAAAAAAGATGTTAATAGACGGCGGAGGATTTTACAGGGAAACATTTGACGTGGGGAGGATGGTGGTCGCGCCATTTCTTTGGAGCCAAAAGATCTCAAAAATAGACTACCTGGTGCTCACACACCCTCAATCTGATCACATGAATGGGCTTAGGTTCATAGCTAACACATTTGACCCTGAAATATTTTATTTTAATGGCGACCAAGTTCAAAAGGAAAGCTTCAAGCAATTAATGCAAATTCTAAAGCATAAAAGGACCAAGGTTATCGTCCCTCAGCACGAGGCTGAAAAACTCAAAGTAGGCAATGTTCTGGTTAACTTTCTTGCTCTACGTCCTAGCGATTTTCACAATCCCGTTTCAGCGACACTCAACAACCGCTCTTTGATAGTATTGATCAACTATGGCAATTATAGAATAATGTTTCCAGGAGATATTGAGAAAGAAGCGGAAAAGATATTGGTGGAAAGAGACGGGTCAAGGTTGAGGAGCCAGATTCTTTTATCCCCACACCATGGCAGCAAGACTTCCTCTTCATCTGTTTTCCTAAAAGCGGTTCGTCCCCAGGTTTGTGTTATATCGTGCAGAGGCAATTCACGCCTTGGATTCCCCGACAAGGTGGTATTAGATCGCCTCGCAAAAATGGAATGTATAGTTCTAAGAACTGACAACGATGGAATGGTTAGCATCATAATCAAGGGCAACAGGCTTGAGGTAAAAAGCTTCAGATCTCACTTCAAAACAATTTACACATTGACTTCTCACGGCGATCCAGGTAAAAGATTTCATATCAAAATAGCTGATAGTTTTAATCTCTGAAGTCTCAGGGTAGCATATTCAGGGATAATTGATTTCATGGGGAATACAGTGAGTTCAATGTTGTTATACCGAAATCCTAATGGCACTTACTTTTAT
>Ga0209834_10000739_pt1 | contig 19338 bp, 12 predicted proteins | sample Mar14236cmmetaG_FD_184134 | JGI IMG/M metagenome (GOLD analysis project Ga0209834, IMG submission 184134) | Marine hydrothermal vent microbial communities from Guaymas Basin, Gulf of California to study Microbial Dark Matter (Phase II) - Marker... ...
TGTTTGGAAATGACCTCATTCGCCCTTTCGATTGCCGTATCAAATCAAACATAACAGATGAGGTTCTTTTCAATTTGCTCGATTTTCCTATCAATAACTACAGTTTAAGGCACATGTCGGTAATCAGATGTTTCTTCTATCATTTGGAATTGCTAAATGATCCTTTTATTTACTCCGTAACAAAACAGCTAGCTCATCTCTGTACACAACAGTCCATCCCTGCAATATCGCATTTCTGCTCAAGCAAGAGTCTTTTCTGAGCAGGAGCATATTCAGACTGTATTTTTGAAGCACCTCTTCCCAATTGTCCTCAACCTGCATGACCGCAAGATAATCATTCAAAATCTCGTCACCGTACAGATCTGTCCTTCCATCGACAAACACCGGCACTTCGGGTAAATGATATATCAGATATCCTCCCCAATTGTAATCATTGAACACCCGGAAAGATTGTTCCTGGGTTTTAAACCACTCAACTGCCCCAGCGGGGTAAATCTCTCGCTCTGTCCTTGAAACAAGCTCTGGTCGGTTTACCTGAACCGTTTTTACGACACCAACCGCTAGCAGCAGCATTATTAACGCCGCATTCAACAGATTCCTTACCGTCGGATTGAAATCTTGTTTACTGCGCTCAGCGGATTGGAAAATTTTTTCTATGGCTGGGAAAGATGTCCTCGCCTTAGTGATCCACGTCCCCAACACTGAAGAAAGCTGCTCCGCCAATGCTGGTGCGCTTACGATCGCGAATGGGCCAAAATTGCGTCTGGCAACGAGAGCTGCCCAGGCAAAAAACAGGATCGGGATCAAGCGATATCCCCTTAGAGTTTTTCCGGATATTCCCAGAGCCCCCACTAACCCCAGCAACATCCAGAGAATCGGCTGTTGAAATGCCTGATGAAAATCAGGCGAAGCCCATTCGTTAATCAAGTTTTGAAGAGTTTCAATGCCAATTGTATTAAAGGGTATTTTCCACATCGCTAACCCGAATGGGTTTGCAATGACCAGCACAAATCCCAACAGCGTTGAAAGCGCAACGATTCCGATTTCCTTCCAGGAAAGTCCTTCCTTGTCATCTCGTAATAAGATCTTATCCAGCAACTCTCCACATATAAAAGCACCAAGATAGATCAAACCCAGTACATATCCCGCGTGCAGGTTGCCCCATAAAGCGAATATCAAGGGAATCCCCACTAAATAAATCCGTTTTCTATTATTCCGGTAAGAGAAAAGGATCCAGCTAACCAACGCCAGTAAAACCAAAGACATGATTTGCGGCCGTGGTGACCAAACCACGCTGGAAACCATGGCGGCCAGGATTAACACCGCGCCCCGCAATAATGGGTGCCCATCCATTTGCAGGAACACCAATCCCAGGGATACAACAGCGCATACCCCAACCCAAATTGAAAGTGCCGTGAATTTACCTACACGCAGCAAGAAAGCCATCAATACTTGCGACAACCAGCTGTGATTGATCCAACTCACCCCGGTTCGCGTGGATGAAAAAGTGTCAGTACGATAAATATTCCCTGAAGCCAGAGTCGCCTCGCCTGCCTTTAAATGCCACCACATGTCGCTGTCCATGGGCATGCGAACCGCCATGCTAAATATCAATAGCAGAACCAGCACTAGGTACAGCTTCTCTTCTTTGATCCAGGGCATATTTTTCTCCGTTTCCTGGAGGACTTATTCCTCTTCTATTAAAATCAATATTTTGGCGGTTTGATCGCTGTAGCTCATCTCCCATTTTCCGCTCTCAGAGAGGAATTCCGCAGCGGGGGAATTGGCGGGCAGAATCGCCCAACGGATTTCATGCTTTAGGAAGGTCTGTTTCCATCCAGGCTGCAAAGTGATCACCTGTTCGTATTGTCTGGTTAGCTCTTCCCCATAAAAATCAGTTTGCCCATCGATGAAAACCAATTGCTCGGGCCAGAGTCGGTATAGCAGATACCCTCCCCAGGAAAAATGGTTGAATCCGTTCCCTTGAGGTTGGTTAACCTCCAACCAATCCGCAGCCTTTACAGGAAAAACATCTTCAGAGAAAACATTCCCTTGGTTTTGAAAATCCAATCGCACCCCACTCATCAAGAGGCTGATCGACAGGATCACAGTAACCAATCCGATCATCCCTCCCCGGATATCTTTTTCGGTGTTAGATATCCTATCCTGGAAATTCAAGAGCCAATCCACAACCCCATCCCCCCTTCCTTCCTTTATTATTTTTGCTGTTTGATCACATAAGATGGGAATGCTTACTGCAACATATAGGGGTATATTTCTGGCTGAATACAAAGCCATCGCTGTCCAGCTACCTAACAGGAAAAGGTGGGAAAAATTCATCCTTCTCTGGTTCATCCCCAGAATTAGCACGGATAACCCGATCACCGCCAAGAATGGCCAAAATGCAGGGTTTTGAAAATCTGGTGGCAAATATTCTGCCGTATGGCTTACAAGATACTGGTTTCCCAGGAAGCTCATTCCCGTTTTCCAGATCCCCAAACCGTCAGGATTAAGCAGGCTTGCCAAGATTGAACTGGGCCCAATCCAAATTAAAACACGTAGCTGGTTCCAGTTTTTCTGCTTTTCTAGCAGTTCTCCAAGAAAAACTGCCGCCCAAATCACCAATCCGACTATAAATGCCCCGTGTAAATTAGCCCAAGCAAACATCATTACCGGGAAAATCACCCACCCTTTTTTCAAACCTATTCTGACCTTCTCGAGTTCCATGGACCAAAGAGCAGTTAACAGGATGGTGAATATATGCGGACGGGTAAGCCAGTGCATGCTTCCCGCTGCTGCTCCGATTATGCCACCCATTAACGCCAGAACACTCATATTGCTGAGATTGAGACTATGTTTATAGATCAACCAAAACGAGAGCGCAAGGACCAGAGCAGTAAGCCAAATCACGCCATCCAGGCCGGCAACCCGATGGGCGAGGGACAAAACCACATCCGCCAGCCATTCATGGGGAGTAAGCGGATCTCCAAGCTTTGAGAAAGAGAATATGTCGTTGGTGGGAATTTCCCCAGTTTCTATAATATAGCTGCCAAGGGTAATATGTCTGCCTAGATCTCCGTCTACGTTCATCATCTGGGGTCCCAAACCGATCGCAGCCGCAAAAATAGCCGCGAAAAACACTTCTCCCAAGCGTGGTAAAACAAACTTTGCGATCTTCCGGGCAATTTTCTTGGTATTCATGGTGTTGTTGTAATCCCTAATCCGATCTCTTCAACATGAATAGGGGCTGAGAGTTGATAATATACAGTATAATCCCCAATTCTCTCCTGCTTCCAGCTAATCTCCTTGTCCACAAATTGGTCGACAAGGTATTTGTCTAGTTCGGGGTGATGCGTTGTTATATAGGCCACTTCAGAGGAAGAGCTGACAAGTGCTGTGTAAGGTCGGTAGCGGTCATCCCGGGAGTTATACCGGAAATCTTCGTGATACGGCAAACGAGGTACGAAAATGATCTCCTCCTGAGTTAGAAAAGCCAATGGGTAGGATACCCAGTAATTACTATAGCCTGCAGTGATATCATTGGTCTGCAAAAAATCGATCAGCTCATCCATCTGGGAGTGATCCACCTGGGCGACTGGATCGAACTGGGTTGTGAGTCCCGGCGGATTGGTTTTTACGGATTGAATTATGCCGCCCAGATTATAAAGAAGCAGGAAGCAAACCAGGCCAATCTCTAATATTCTTCTCCCTCCCAGCTGAGTAGCGATCAAATCTGCACCGTACAGGCTCATGGGCATCAAAAGAGGCAAAAAATACCTTCCAGAAGGATCATCTCCGTAAGGTGAAAAAATAAATCCCACCGCTAAAATCAGGCCGATAAGGCCCAGAAGAGACAAATCTGTGGTCAATTTAAGCGTAATCAATTTCCGCAGACTGTAAAGAAAAACGGCCAACCAGTAGACCAACAAAAACGGCATGAGAGGAAGCATTAACCAGGTGATAGACCATGGAGGTCTTATCCCAGTTACAACGCTGCCGCCGAAAACAATCAAATTGATGGTTCTTTTAAAGGGTTGGATTATCCAGCTCCCCTCTCTCGCACCTGCGATAGCCCCACCAGCCAGCTCAGTCAATACCGCCAGGTTTCCATCCAGGATCGCGGTTCCCCACCAGGGAGAAGATCCTACTAATCCTCCCCCCGCAAGACAAAGCAATCCTTTGATGCTAACCGGTTCTTGACGCTTAATCAAATGATAGATAATGCCGATTAAGATAGGTATACTGTAAACCAAAGACAAGCCCAAAACCCAGAAAGCAAATCCTGCCCCAAAACCCCAGGCGGCCAATCCCCAATAATGCCGCTTTGAGAGGAACTCCGCTTTCTTTAACCACTCGATTGTCTCCAGTCCGCCCAGAAGCAGGAAATTTCCAATCAGCAGCATTTCTCCGTATCCACCCAGACTTACTGTGCTGTACAAAGCCACATTTACTGTCGGGATCGCTACCAGCAAGCCTGCATACAGGGCAGCTCGCGTATGTTTTAATACCCTGGAGGCCAGCATTATTGTTGTCGCCACGGTTCCAAGATATAGGGCAGACTGCACCAGTCTGATAACCCAGACATGTTCCCCGAAAATTCGAAATCCCAGGGCAACGATGATCGCGTCCAGGCTCCCCATATAGTATTGGCCGTAAAAGAAAGCTGTTAATTGTCCCTGATTGATATGCCGGGCCATGAGAGCGACTATCGCTTCATCAGCGTTAAAAGGCGTGACTTCGGTAGGCCAGAGGAAACTTTTCAGTACTGCTGCCAATAACAGTGGAAGACCATATAAGAGCAGTTTTGGTAGTTTTTTGTCCATAATCAGGTAGTTTAACCTGTTCAACTTGTATTTCAAGAAAGATTTTTCAAGTAATGAGGGTCAGAATTGGATCATGCTGGAATTATAGCAGGAGCTGGTGTCATCAGGCGGTTATCCGCTTGAGAATTATGTTAGCTCCCTGTTTTCTGTGCGTCCGCAAGGTAAATTTGAAATTGATCTTCTCCTATATAGCTTGATACATTCTGTGCAAATATAATCTATCTACTCTCTTTAATTTACTTCTGGACTGGAACAATCATGCTATTTCTTGAAAAGAACCAGAAAGCACTCAATTTTTTTCCACCAGCATAGAAACATTAAGATTCACTTTTCCCGCCATCGCTCGCCCTTCAACATAACAGCGGTTTGCCTGGGTTTATTATCGTCAATTGTCTGCCCGAAGACTCAAAACCTATCCTGGATCCATCCCAAGAGCCGCTTATCATTTTTCTTAAGACAGTCCCCAAGCCTTGCGTAGTAGTTTATAATAAATCCTAATAGGATCAATCAATTCGTACTGCCAGGCGCCTGGTAGATACATATTTAATACTCTCTAGGGAGAGTTTTGGATGAGTACACTTTCGTTGCGGGCCTACAACAGGGAGATCGATTCGTTAATCGAGCAGAATCGTCTTGACGAAGCTATCGGTCACTGCCGCCATATTCTCTCCAAATTTCCCAAACACATAGATACTTACAGGCTGCTTGGTAAAGCCTATCTCGAAAACGGCCAAAACAGCAATGCAGCAGATATCTTCCAACGTGTTCTTTCAGCAGTTCCAGATGATTTCATAGCCCATGTTGGCATGAGCGTGATTCGTGAAGAAGAAGGCAACCTCCCAGCCTCTGTCCTTCATATGGAAAAGGCTTTTGAGCTGCAGCCATATAACTCCGAAATCCAGCTTGAGCTCAAACGGCTTTACGGGAAACGAGATGGCCTTGAACCTCCCAAAGTACGCCTTACACAGGGAGCCTTAGCTCGAATCTACGCCCAGGGAGATCTAATCAAACAAGGCATTGCGGAGCTTCGCTCAGTCATAAAAGAGAATCCCAACCGGTATGATTTAAAATCGCTTTTAATGGAATCCTACATCGCAGGAAACCAGCTAGCAAATGCAATTGACCTGGCAAGCAATATTCTCAAGAAATACCCCTACAATTTGGCCGCGAATCGGATCTTGGCTCGCTCACTAAAAACCCATGATCATCCAAATGAAATGTCCATTTGCACAAAACGCCTGTATGCACTTTCCCCTTATGAAGCTTATATATCAGAACACGCACCTACCCTAGAACAAGTTCCGGACCGTGCGATTACAATTGAAGAGCTAGACTGGGAGAAGGATGGTCAAATCATCTAATCTGCCCGGATCTTTGCCGAGTTGTATTAGAATTAGAGATATTTGATAGTCCACGTAAATCTGACTTCAGCAATTCAGAGTGGATGTATCCGTAATCAAGGATAAGTGTGAATTATGGCTGACGATTATAATGGAACCCCAGTACCGGAGAATCAAAATCCAGAGCCAGGCAACGGCGATCAGAATGATAAGATTCCGGATTGGATGAAGGAGGCCGGTTGGGAAACCTCCAGCGGCACTTTTGACGAATCCAAGCCGGTCTTTGACGATCTGGATGACGATGAAGATGAAATCGTCCCAGCCGACATCCCTGCTTGGTTGGAAGACGCTGCTCCGGAAGGATTCAGCTCCGATCCAAACGCCACACCAGCGTTTGAAGGCTTAGACGTTGATGAACCTTTTATCACCACTGGCGATCTGGTCCCTCCCCCTTCCATGCAGACGCCTGCTGAAGAAGATCAACCAGAGAAACCAGCAAAAGTGTCAGATCCCTCAGAATTTGATATTCCCTCTTGGCTTGAAAATCTGGAACTCGATGAAGACTCCCAAGAAACCGCTGTAGCCTGGCTGGAGAACATGCCTGAGAGCCTCCGAGCATCAGAAGAAGAACTCAAGCAAGTGGAAAAATTTCAAACTGAGGAGCCAGAAACTATCGAAGAACCTATAGATGAACTTGCTTGGGTTGATGAGATCGACTTGGAACCAGGACAATCCCTTCCCGGTACAGAAGATGACCAGGCAGCTCTTTCTGAAGACCTAATCGCTTCGGAATTAATTCCTGAAGCCAGTGAACCGGATCAAATTTTCAAACAGGACGAAATAGAATCCATGGAAAGCGAGTTGCCTTCATGGCTGAGAGATCTGGGCGATGATCAATCCGAAAAATCTGCCCAGAATGAGTTGGGTACAGACCTGCCAACTGAAGAAATGGATCAACCACCAGAAAGCCAGGAAGATGACATGCCGGATTGGCTCCGCCTTACTGAAGAACCAGAAGTTGCGGAAGCTTTAAAAAGCCCAGCTATTCATCCTGCAAGCGATGATGAACCCGAAATCCCTGATTGGCTCGACAATTTTGAAGGCGATGCTGCTGAAACCGCGGATTTAGCCGAAAACCTCTCCTGGCTGGACGACCTTTCAAGTGAGGAGGCAGCTGCTGAGGAAATCGATACGGTTCCGTCAGAAGACATCGTTGAAGAAACACAAGTTGAAGAACCCAGCCTTTCTGAAGTTATTGCTGACGAAACACCCCAATCCGAGCCACCAGCCCTGTCTGAAGAAAGCCCACAAACCGAAGAGGTTTCTCCAAACGATGAGACATTAAATGCCCAGGTCCCAGATTGGCTTTCTAAGCTCGGTACGGGAGAACTCAAAGAACAGGAGTTTGAACGTTCAGATATTTTAGGCAAAGGCGAAGAATACACACCCTCACCGTCGGAAGATGATTTTGATACCTCAACCTCCTGGCTGAATCAGATCAGCGAGGAACCCCTAGAAACTTCACAGGACGAGATCCCCTCACATGATGGCGAAGAAATGGATTGGCTGGACGCTACGGAAGCGCTGCCAACCGAATCCTCAGACGATGAATTTGCTGATCTTCAGGAATCCCTCACAGATGTGAATCCCGAGGAAATTCTCCCTGTCGATCTGGAATCAGAGAAATATTTTACTCCGGAGGAACTCGCTGAAGAGGAAAAATCAGACGATCTGCCTGACTGGCTATCAGAACTCCGCGAAGATGAAGACGATGATCAATCTCTATCCTTGGAAGAAGCAATCCGGCAAACTGATCACGATCTCAATGATGCCGAGATCGACTTTTTATCCAAAGTAGAAGAAAAAGAGGAAGACGAGGCTGACTGGTTGTCAAAATTAGACCAGGTCGAAAGCCAGCCTGACCAGAAACCGACCTCTCCTGCCATTGAACTGGAACCACTGGAGGTAGAAGAACTACCCGGGGAAGAATCTCCGCCAGAGCCAATTGTCTCTGGGGGCATGCTTGAAAGGCTCAAAGATACTGCAGAATTCAAAGACAAAGAAGATGTTCCCCAATGGTTAGAGGACATTAAGGAAGAAGAGGACCCGCAGGAAACCGCAGTTTTATGGCTTCAGCAATTCGTTACCCAGGGCGATAATGTAGATATTAATAATGAGATCAAGCGCTATACCGATGAACTCGACCCGGGAGATTCCATCCCCAAATGGATGGAGGATCTAAAAAACGAAGAAGATCCTCAAACCACAGCGATGCTCTGGCTTGAAAGGCTCTCCGCAAGCCGTCAAACCCAGGTCGCTCCAGAGCCATCTCCCTCTAAGGAAGATGATAGCGGCTGGCTGGCTGATCTGGACCGCGAAGCTGCTGAAAGCTCTTCAGACCTGGAAACAGAAGAAGTCAAGGATTTTAGCGACCCAGATAAAGGCTGGTTGGCAGATCTTGAAATTGATGAAAAACTAAAAGCTGCCGACGAAGACATGCCAGAGTGGTCCAAGACAGAAGGCAAACCTGAAGGCACTTTGTCAGAAGTCGATCCCCCCTGGATGAAAGCTACTTCCCCTCTTGAAGGCGATTTTTATACAGATGAGCTTACAGGAGGCGAGGATAAGGAAGTTGAAATACCTGAATGGCTCGCAGGTTACGCCGACGGTGAACGCCCAGAAGAAGCTCAAGAAGATGAAAGTAAGGCTGAGGAAGAATATACCTGGCTTTCTGCCGCAGACACCCCCGGCACACCTAGCACCCCGCTCGACTTGAATAGAGCAGCAATATCTCAGCTGGAAGGGATCCTGGGGATCAGTCATCAGATTGCGAAAGGTATCGTTACCTACCGCGAAAAACATGGTCCATACCATACCTTTTCTGACCTAAAGAATGTTCCAGAAATAACTGATGAGCAGACAATCGACATTCTTAAACCAGAAGTTTTCATCAGCGTTCCTCCCCAGGAGGAAGAACCGCCAGCCGTGATTCCTGTTTCCAAACCTGAACCTGCGCCGCCCAAACATAAACCAGCTAAAAAGGCTGCCATGCCTGGGAACTTTGAAGAAATGCTTAGTACCGCGCGTTCTAGGCTTAGCGAAAGGTTGATAAACGAAGCCACTGAGCAGTACGGCCTACTGATCAAGAAGAAAAAATACCTGGACGAGATCATCGAGGATCTTCAAAAAGCATCCTTGGATCACCCCCTTGAGATTTCCATTCAACAATCCCTGGGGGATGCCTTCATGCAGAAGGATATGCTTGACGAAGCCCTCGAAGCTTATTCCAAAGCAGAAGACTTATTGTCCTAAACAAACAGAGCACAAAAAAAACGAGGGGTTCCCCGTCCTTTTTGTGCTCTTGCTTTTTAAGCCACCTGGCTATCCTTCCCAAGGATAGCCAATCCATGTATACTTATCCCTGGGTTTTTTACAAATTACGAAGCGGAGGATTTTGTGGAAAGAACATTGGTGTTAGTTAAGCCGGATGGCGTACAAAGAGGATTGATTGGCGAAGTCATCAAACGTCTTGAAAATCGCGGATTGCGCCTGATCGGAGGAAAATTTCTTCAGGTAACCAGAAAGCTCGCAGAAGAACATTATGGCATCCATAAGGACAAACCATTTTACGAATCCCTTTTGGATTACATCACTTCAGCGCCAGTAATGGCTTTGGCCTGGGACGGACCCAATGCGGTTGCTGCTGTGCGCCAGACCATGGGCGCCACTCATCCTACGAAAGCCGCTCCTGGTTCGATTCGGCATGATTTTGGCCTAGAAATCGGCAGAAATCTCACACATGCATCAGATTCTCCCGAGAACGGCGAAAAAGAAGTCGCCTTATGGTTTTCTAAGGAAGAATTAGTTGACTGGGATCAAGTCATCGCTCCCTGGGTTTTGGAATAAAATTACATCCCTGCGGCTAAAAAGAAGTTCCAGCCATCAGCCTGGAACTTCTTTTTTTTTATTTTCCCCCTTTGGTATAATGCTCGCTATATTCACAAATGAGCAATTTATGATTGATTCGGACCAGATCACAAAGAAACTTAGGAAAATTCTGCCCACGGTGACAGTCCCGGGACGCTACACAGGTGGTGAGTACAATCAGATCCGGAAAAACTGGGATGAGGTAGAGCTCAGGGTTGGATTAATATTCCCTGAGATCTACGATCTGGGCATGTCAAATCTGGGGCTGATGGTCTTGTATGATCTGATCAATCGTTCACCACGCTATTTGGCCGAACGGGCATTTGTCCCTTGGATTGACATGGAAGATGCCATGAGGACGGCAGGACTGCCCCTATATTCCCTTGAATCAAAACGTCCGCTGATAGATTTTGATGTTCTGGCTTTCTCGCTACCTTACGAAAGCCTTTACACCAATTTCCTTAACGCATTGGACTTGTCAGAAGTCCCTCTCTATAGTTCTGACCGCGATGATTCCCACCCCCTGGTTATCGCTGGCGGCCACTCTACCTTCAATCCTGAGCCTATCGCGCCTTTCCTGGATGCGGTTGTGATCGGTGAAGGGGAAGAAATCATTCTGGAAATCCTCGATACCCTCGCAGGTCTCCCAGACAGAGCCAGAAAATCCCGGAAACTCAACAGCTTGTCTGCTTTGGGCGGTGTGTATATCCCTGCTTTCTATCAACCGAACTATCGCGCTGACGGTACCTTCTCGCACCTCAGGAGGAACAATACAGCCGCTCCTGAAATCATTTTAAAAAGGATTATTGGTAAACTGCCGCCGCCACCACTTAATCCGATCGTCCCCTATGTTGACACTGTCCACAACCGCGCACCCCTGGAGATCATGCGCGGCTGCACCCGTGGATGCCGTTTCTGCCATGCCGGAATCGTTACCCGTCCGGTCCGTGAACGATCCAAGGAGGAGATCCTGGCAGCCATGGAAGCACTGATACCCAATACGGGGTATTCCGAAATCGGCCTGCTTTCCCTTTCGTCTTCTGACTACACGCAAATTATTCCCTTAATTAAGGCGATTAATGAGCGTTTTTCCGGACAGAATATCAATATCTCTCTGCCCTCACTGCGCATCGAATCTGTTTCAGTCGACTTGATGGACGCACTGGCCGGGAAAAGGCGCAGCGGCTTCACTCTCGCCCCGGAAGCTGCTACAGAAAGGTTGCGGGCGATTATCAACAAACCCATCTCTGACCAGCAGCTGCTGGATACTGCCAGGGAAATTTACAGCCGCGGCTGGCACACAATCAAACTCTATTTCATGATTGGCCACCCCTCTGAGACCCAGGAAGACGTTCAAGCCATCGCTGATCTTTCCAAGCGGGTTCTCGCTGTTGGCAAAGAGGAAAGCGGGAACAAAGCCAAAGTCCACACCAGCGTGAGCACCTTTGTCCCTAAGCCGCACACTCCCTTCCAATGGGTCGGCGTGGCTTCCAGGGACGATATCCAGGACAAGATAGACCTGCTCCAGAATGAGGTTCGCGGCAAGGGACTCAAACTCAACTGGAATGCCCCCAAGGAAACCCATTTTGAAGCCTGGCTCTCCAGGGGCGACCGCCGCCTTTCAACAGTGATTTATCACGCCTGGGCAAATGGAGCCCGCTTTGACGCCTGGCAGGAGCACTTCGATTTTGATACCTGGCTGCAGGCATTTGATGAAGCCGGTCTGGATCCCGATTTTTACAGCACACGGGAAAGAGCAGAAGATGAAGACTTCCCCTGGGATCACATCAATATCGGGGTAAAAAAATCCTTCCTCCTCCAAGATTATCACTTGAGCCAGGAGGGAAAAACCCGACCAGATTGCAGGGATGAGTGTTTTGCCTGCGGGATTTTGCCGGCATACAATGCGCTCCGGCACGAATATCCAGGCGAACTATGGCTCTGCCCGGAAGTCTCCCGTCTGATCAAGAAAAGCTGAGCTCACTATGAAAATGCAGCGCTGGAGAATCACTTTTGCTAAAACCGAGGCCATGCGTTACACTGGCCACCTGGACCTGATCCTGACCTGGGAACGTACCTTCCGCCGCAGCGGCCTGCCTCTCTCTTACAGCGAGGGTTTTAATCCCCGCCCGGTGATCAACCTGGCAGCCCCCCTGCCCCTCGGGTTTACCAGTCAGGGGGAAATTGGTGATTTCTGGCTGTCTTCTATTGTGACCATGCACGAATTTTCCAGCTCTTTAGATCGGGCCCTACCTCCTGGTTTGGCAATCCAGCATCTTGAGGAAGTCCCCCATCTCCATGGGGACAAACTGCCGTCACTGGTCCAGGCAGCCATTTACAGAATGACACCTGAGCAATTCCCCCCTGACCTGAAAGATCGCATCGCGCAGCTCTTATCTTCCGCAACGCTTCCGAGTGAAAGAAAGGGTAAAGAATATGATTTGCGGCCTTTGATCTACGATCTGACTCTCACTGTGCCAAAAGGTTTAAAACCCCTTGTGATTGAAACGAAATTATCCCTCCTGCCCGGCGCTACAGGGAGGCCGGATGAAGTCCTTTACGCTCTGGGGATAGATCCTCTTTCAGCAAATATCTGCAGGATGACTGTCCTCTTGAAGAACATCCCCTTGAAATCATGAATGGCCGTCTCGTCTCCCTGGCTGCAGGCGTTCTACCCATGCTTCTGTATGCCTGGTTCTTATATTATCTGGACAGGTATGAAAAGGAGCCCCTTAAGCTGTTGTTGGGCATATTTCTGTGGGGAGCGCTGATCGCCGCTGGTTCTGCTTTTGTGATTAACTCCCTCTCCAGTATTGGAATTTACCTTTTCACCCGGAACCAATTCGCCACACAGCTAGCTACTGCCGCGCTAATTGCCCCCTTTGTAGAAGAAACGCTTAAAGGGATAGCGGTGCTGATCGTATTTCTGCTCTTCAGGTCTGAGTTCGATTCCCCCCTGGACGGAATCGTTTATGGGGGTATTGCCGCCCTGGGCTTCGCCGCGACTGAAAATGTCTGGTACATCCACCAATTTGGCTTTCTCCCCAACGGTTTCCAGGGACTTCTTGAGATCAGCCTGGTTCGGATTGTCCTGGTTGGTTGGCAGCATCCATTCTATACAGCCTTTACCGGTTTAGGTTTCGCCCTTGCCCGCCGTTCAAAGAACTCCATTTGGCGTTGGCTCTTTCCGCTTTTCGGATGGGGTTTTGCGGTTGCTTTTCACCTGCTCCACAACCTGTTTACTACCTTCGTTTTCAGGACAAGCGATCTAGGTTCGTTGAACTTGGTTTGGGATTGGAGCGGCTACCTAGGCTTGCTGGGATTGATCCTGCTGCTGATCAAGCGGGAGCAAAGCTGGATGAAAGAGCACCTTCTTGCTGAAAGAGACCAAGGGGTGATCAGCCTGGATCAGTACCAGACTGCCTGCTCAGCTTGGAAACAGAGCCTGGCATTCGCAAAAGGTCTTAAGATGGGTAATTATGCTCTACAACGCCGTTTTTATCAGGCTTGCGGCGACCTGATGCATAAAAAAAGGCATCTTATCCGCCATGGCGACCAGCTTGGGGAGGCTCTTGCGATCAAACACCTCCGGTCTGAGCTTTCCTCTCTTGCTGAAACACTTCGCTGAGAATATTAGGAGAACGGGAAATGGACACAATCAAATCACATCTGCGGATTGACCCAGTAGATGAGGTCCGAAAGATCACCCAGCTGATCTCCAGAAAATTCCAACAACTGAACAGAAAAACTGCCCTGGTCGGATTGAGCGGCGGCCTGGACTCCTCCCTTGCTGCAGTCCTGACCGCGAAAAGCCTGGGCACAGAAAATCTAGTATGCTATTACCTACCAGAACGGGACAGTAAACCCCTTCATCGCAAACACGCCCACCTGCTGGCAGATGAATTCAGACTGCACCTGGAGACCATTCGCATCACTCCGGTCCTGCGGAGCCTGAAAATCTACTCCCTCCTGCCCCTGGATATTTTCCTCACCAGAGGTCTGCGAAACTGGGCAGTAGAGTACGGGAAAAAGCGTTTCCTAACCGCTTCAAAGGGCGAGTTCCTGAATATGTGCCTTTCCGGGACAGGAGGAAGTTAGGCAGCACGGGGAAATGCCTATGCCAGCTCAAAACACCGCGTTAGATCAGTCCTGCTTTACCGGGAAGCGGAGCGGATGTTGGGGATGGTAGTTGGCGCCGCCAACCGGACTGAATGGCTTACAGGAACTTTCACACAGTTCGGCTGCGACCACATCGCCGACGTAATGCCGATACTCCACCTCTATCGTTCGCAGCTGGAAGTCCTGGCAACCCATCTTCATTTGCCGGAAGAGATCCGCAAAAAAAAACAGCAGACCCCGATGTCCTGCCCAGTCTGGACAATAAAGGCGGGTTGTTGGGATCCTTTGAGATCGCTGACCAGATCCTGTGGGGGATAGAAAACGACATTCCGGCCGCCGAGCTCGCTATGAGGTTTGGCCAGGAGAGGACTTTGTATATACGGACTTTAATGCGTAAATCTGCCTACTATCGGGAGACCCCCTATTCGCTTATCTAGCCGGTTTGTCCCTTTAATTCTCCTAATTCTGTCCGAGAAGTTTCTATCGCCCTGAAATTAAATTATTATATATTGTCTATTGCTTGTCTACAGGAAACGGTCTGTCTCCGTCAAAATTCCTCTCCTTGGTTTTCATCAGGAATCCAAATCCAACGCTTACTGCCCCTAGAAGAATCTCGATATTGAGGAAGGATAGATTTTGGTGATCCAAAAGGCTTTCCTATCCATTTCGGATATGCCCGCACTGACATGGTTATTCTTAATACAAGACGGCAGGAAAAAAAGCTGAGAATGGCAATTCCATACGATCTTGTCCCAGCAAGACACATCTGATAGAATATCAGTCGAGCCCCCATAGCTCAGTGGACAGAGTGTCGCCCTCCGGAGGCGAAGACCTGCGTTCGAGTCGCAGTGGGGGTACACAAGCCGCCCGAGAATTCTCTCGAGCGGTTTTCTTTGTGTTTTTGATCTTTTCTGCCCTCTTACTACCCTCGAGGACTGGATTCTGCCTTTCAACTGACCGAAGATTAATAACGCCCAAACCGTCATATTTTCCGTTAGTTCTCCCTGGAAAGTTCCTTGACTAACTCCCTTCGCAGAACCTTGCCTACCGCTGTCATAGGCAATGTTTCTCTGAAGATCACCTTCGAGGGCACTTTGTATTTGGCCAGGTGTTTTGCACAGTGATCGATGATTTCTTTTTCTGTGGCAGTCATCCCCTCTTTGAGAACTACAAAAGCAATGGCTGTCTCACCCCGATACTCATCTCTCATTCCCACCACGCCTGCCTCTTTCACCGCTGGGTGCTGGTAAAGGACCTCTTCTATATTGCGGGGATAAACGTTATAGCCGCCGCAGATGATCATGTCCTTCTTGCGATCTACAATCCGGAAATAGCCTTCTTCATCCATGTAGGCGATATCCCCGCTGTGCAGCCATTTGCCCGGGCCGATTGCAGGGTGCTCGCGCAGCATATTGGCCGTTTCGGTTGGCATATGCCAGTAGCCTTTCATCACCTGAGGACCCTGCATGATCATCTCGCCGATCTCACCCTGGGGTAATTCCTCTTCCCCGGTATCGATATCCACGATCCGCACGTCCGTATCTGGCCAGGGAGTGCCGATGGTTCCGATCTTGTTCCTGTTCAAGGGATTTACGTGAGTAGCAGGGCTGGACTCAGTCATCCCAAAGGCTTCAACCAATTTACCGCCTGTGATGGACTGGAAAGTTTCCTGTACTTGTTTCGGGAGGGGCGCCGCGCCGCTCAAACACACCCGTACCGAGCTCAGGTCGAATTTACCCACATCAGGATGGGTATTAATGCGCGTGTAACTTGAAGGAACAGCGGAATATAAAGTCGCCTTGTGTTTGCTGATGGAGCCCATGATATGCAGCACATCCCGCGGATCAGCGATCAGCACCATTGTCCCTGCCGTGGCAATGGTCATATTCATCACTGCTGTCATCCCGTAGGAGTGAAAGAATGGAAGGGCACCGATTGAGACCTCCTGGGCCTCACGCGAGTGCGACCAATAGCTTCCAGCTACCGCGTTGGATACCACATTTCTGTGGGTAAGCTCAGCGCCCTTGGGTATCCCAGTCGTTCCACCGGTGTATATCAAACAGGCAGTATCCTCCGGAACAGTACCTGCTGGTTTTGGGGTAGGTTCCGTGTTGGTCAATAAGTCTTGGAACCAGATATCTTCCTTGTTCTCAATGGTTACCACGTGCCCGCCCTTCTTTTCTTTCAGGAGAGTGAACATGATTTTGAGTAGAGGCGGGAAATATTCTTTGATATTGGCGACCACTATATGGCGCAACTTGGTATTTCTCCTAACCCCATCGATCGTCTTGTAATATGAACTCAGGACAACGATGATCTCGGCGCCAGAGTCGTTCAACTGGTTCTGGATTTCCTTTCCGGTATAGAGGAAGTTGCTTGGCACAGCTATACCGCCTGCCCGCATGGTTCCATAATACGCGATCACCAGCTGGGGGCAGTTAGGCATGAACATCGCGACCCTGTCGCCCTTCTTCACGCCCAGTTGCTGCATTGCGGCTGCGAAACGATTGGCTGCCTCATTAAGCTCGCTGTATGTAATTGAGCTGTCCAGCACTTTGGATCCTACGCTTCCGCCAAAGATGATCGCTGGATGGTTGGGATGTTTCTGGGCCGACTCCTCCAGCAGCCGATCGAGGGGAACGGCAGGGTATTCTATGCTGGACGGCACACCTTCATCATAGAACTGGAGCCAGGGCTTTTTTTCGCTGTGTCCTTTCTGTTCCATCTCATCCTCCTTTATAAATATTTAGATGCAAATTCGCCGTTCAGCTAACCCGCCATCAGTCCAAAAACGGTCTGCTGCCAAATCGAAAACCGCCCTATCCTATCTGGCAGCAAGCCTGATTCACGGGTTCATTTCATAAACGCCGTTCAAGGAATGCACATACCACTTCCAAACCCGCTGATATTGATCCGGATCAGCAACCGGCTTGCGGAGCATCCGAACGCAAATCTCCATCTGTTTAATGCTGCTGCTGGTTTTATTATGCAACCCCAAGGCGTATTTTGAAAAATCCCGGACCATGATGTCAAAGATCTGGTTGATAAGATCATCCTCAATTTGATAAATCTCGGCATTCTCCAAGATCAATTGGCAGTAAACGATCAGCGAAAATATTTCCCCCATTGCCAGCAAGAAATCAATATCCTTTTGTTGATTCTCGTCTGGTGTCGCTTTCATCAGCAATTCCTTGTAAACCAGGAGCTGTTCTTGAAATAGGTTCACGTTGGGCAGGTCCCAGCGTTCGAAGACAGGATTGAGATCATGGAACTGGATTTTTCCCAATCCTTTCGCTGGCCCCTGGTTAAACAGGAAATGGTCGTCTTCTGGTCCGTCGCAGCGGGGCACCTGTCCATATTCTGCCGGAAAAAAAAGGTAATTGCGCATGAATTTGATGATTAGTGCGATGTTGACATGGACCGTCCCCTCTAACTTAGGCAAGGCCCGGATATCCCTGGCCGCCATCTCAAAATAAGTGTCCTTTTCAAACCCCTTGGCTGCTATCACATCCCATAGTAGGTCGACGACCTCCTCACCCTGGGTAGTGACTTTCATCTTTACCAGGGCGTTGTAGAGCAAATAGCGCCTATCCTCAAGCGAGGCAGCTCGCTGGTAATCCGCAGCCCGCAGGGTAAATAGCTTCATAGATACCAGCCGGCAGTAGGCATCTGTAAACATGCGCTGAACATGCGGGAAATCAGTGACATACATGTCGTAGAGTTTACGGTTGGAAGCGTGCGTTATCGCCTCGTAAAAAGCATGGGTGCAAATCCCGATCGAAGCCCAACCGAGGTTGTATTTCCCCACATTCACGGTGTTAAGGGCAGTATTCCAGGCATCCTTTCCTATAGACAGGATATCTTCCTCTGAGATAGGATAATCATTCAAAGCATACTGGGCAACAAAATTCTGGCTTTGGGTGATATTCTGCATGCAGTCAAATTTCTCGTGCTGGGAATCGGTGACAAAAAAGGTGTATTCACCGCTCTCAGCTATCTTCCCGAAATTAGAGACCATGCGGGCTTTGTTTGCATTACCGATATAATATTTCTCCCCGCTGGCGCTGAATTCTCCCCCACCTTTTGGCGTCAGCGTCACGGCAGTGGAATATACATCCGCACCGTGTTCCTTCTCTGAGAGGCCGAACGCAAAGATCTCCCCTTCTTTCAGGTATTGGGCTGCCTTCTTCTTCAACTCGTCGTTATCGCTCATCCAGATCGGCCCCAAACCCAGGACAGTCACCTGCCAGGTATACCAGTAGGCCAAGCCGTAAAAAGCCAGGATCTCATTGAATTCGCAATTCCGCCAGGTATCCCAGCGGGTCTCTCCATTTCCATATTCAGCGGGGGTTAACAACGAATAGAAAATCTTCTCTTTTTTTATGAAATCAAGGAAATCCTGATACCAGACCCGGCCATGATCATCCTCTTTGATTTTTCTCAAACCTTTGGTCTCAAAAAACGCCACGGTTTTTTCCATAATTACCCGAGATCTCTGATCTGGATAATCACGATCAAGCTTTTTGGGATTGATAAGGATGTTAGCTGGCATCAAATCCGTCCTCATTTATCGGCCTAGGATCTTATCTGAATTCTTCTTGCTTTCCTGTAAAAGCCTATCTATTTTTAGGGAGATTTTCCTTCTAACCTAATATATCTTGATTTAATCGAAATATCAAATCGCAAATTCACTTAAACAACCCAACCGTGAGGTTTGTTCGGACGATATAATGACCGTTGATAAATCTATTTAACCAACAGACTATCCCATATGACTGTAAACTGAGCCTGGCTTCATTATGCCAGAGTCTTAAACCCCGTCTATTAGCCAGCCAGCATCATCGCTGATTTGACAACCCAACTTATTTGTAAATTCAACAAACAAGCCACTCCCCAGGAGGAAGGTATACTTTCATTACCTTAAAAACAGGTTATTCACCGACAGGGATGATTAATTAAGGGAAATGATGAAGATGAAAGAATATGATGTGTTTATCGCCGGTGGTGCCGTAGCTGGTCCAGTTGCCGCTAAGTTCTGTGCCAAACAGGGATTGAAGACCCTGCTGATTGAAAAGGACCGCCTACCCCGGGAAAAACCCTGCTCAGGCATCCAGTTCCCCTATTTTGAA
>Ga0209834_10000742_pt1 | contig 19290 bp, 21 predicted proteins | sample Mar14236cmmetaG_FD_184134 | JGI IMG/M metagenome (GOLD analysis project Ga0209834, IMG submission 184134) | Marine hydrothermal vent microbial communities from Guaymas Basin, Gulf of California to study Microbial Dark Matter (Phase II) - Marker... ...
ATAATCTAACTGAATCTTTTCGTAACCGCTCTTATTCAAAGCTTCTTCAATTTCTTTTACATTCGGTACAGTAAAACCATCATTTTCAGAAAATTTCTCTGAAAAGTGTGAAAAGCCCCATAAGTCTATCAATCTTCCCAAAGTAGGATCAAAAGCACCATCTGTAATTTTTGCATATCTTAATGCTAATTCAATTAAAGCAAAAGTTTCATCATCAACTTCAAGCCAGTCATTACTATGATTTAATTCATACAAGATAGAATCTTTTTTATAAGGATCGAACTTTTGTGATATTCTATCCATTTCAGCAAATATTTCTTTTGAAATTAAATCTGGATTTGATTTTGTAGAAATTTTCAAATGAACATAAGTTCCCAAGGTAAATTGTTCAAAATCCTTATACATATTTGGATTTCTTAAAAAAACAGCAATTACAACTATAATAATAACAACAGATAACAAAACAAGCAATGAAAAAAAAGAAACTTTGCTCAATCTATTTAAATCCTGACGATTTCTCTTCCGCATATTTTACATTTTCCCTCCTTAGTTAAATTTAAAATTTTCACATCATATCCTTCTCTTATAATTAAAGGAGTATTACACTCTGGGCAAATGGTACTTTCATATTCAGACTCAAAAATATTACCAATATAGACAAAATTTAAAAATTCTTTCGCTAAGAGATATAATTTTTTTAATTCATCAACTGGTGTAGGAGGAATATCGTATTTATACGCAGGAAAATATCTCGTTAAATGAAGAGGAATATCTTTGCTTATTTTTGAAAGTGTCTCAAATTCTCTTACAAGCTCTTCTTCATTATCATTTTTTCCAGGTATTACAAGTGTTGTTACTTCAACATGAACTCCATAATCATACGCAAATTTTATAACTTTTAATACGGATTCATAATCTCCCAAACATTCCTTTTTATAAAACTCACTATTAAATCCTTTCAAATCTATATTCATTGCGTCAATATTTTGCAATAATAACTTTAAGGGTTCAATTTCAATGTATCCGTTAGTAACTAAAACATTGTAAAGCCCCTTTTTATGCGCTATTCTCGAAGTATCTAAGACAAATTCATACCAAACTATAGGTTCACTATAAGTATAGGCAATACCCTTAGAACCTCTAGATAAAGCAATTTGAACTAATTGATCTGGTGTAACAACTTTAATAGCTGGTTTTTCCTGAGATATTTCCCAGTTCTGACAAAATTTACATTTCAAATTACAGCCCCATGTTCCAACAGAAAGAATTTCAGTACCAGGACTGAAATGATATAAAGGTTTCTTTTCTATAGGATCCATCGAAATAGATGAAATATCACCATAATTTTTCGTAAATAATATACCGTTTTCATTAAATCTTACTCCACAAATGCCAGTTTGTCCATTTTTTAAAAAACATTTGTGAGGACATAAATTACAAATTACTCCACCATCTTTTTCCTCAAAAAATGTCGCCATTTTTTTCATATTAACACCACCTGATTCTATTATAACATAAAAAAAGCCGCTTTTTATGCGGCTAAGATTCAATAAAAAATTTATTATTGATTTTCGAGACTTCTCCAATAATCTTCAGCAAGAATTGACATTCTTACTAAATCCCAATATTTTCCTTTTAAATATTTCGCTTGCCTCTCTTTCCCTTCTAATAAAAAACCACATTTTTCGTACACCCTAATAGCTCTTTTGTTATACTCATATGTTTTCAAATAAACCCTGTTTAAGTTTAAATACTCAAAAGCATACTTTAAAACTAACTTCGTTGCTTCAGTACCAAGCCCTTTATTCCAATAATTCTTATCAAAAATTCCAATTCCAAATTCAGCCTGTCTGTTAATCCAATCAATATTATTCAACCCAGTTGATCCAACTAAAAGATTCTTATCTTTAACTTCTATCCCTAAAGTCACAGTATTAAAATTATTTGCATCGTTTTTCAACCAATTTTCTTCCATGTATTTATTAATCGGAAAAACTAAAGCCAAATACTGTCTAACCTCCTCGTCATTTATTAATTCAACAAATCTTTTTGCATCTTCAACTTCAATTGGTCTCAATAAAACTTTTTCCCCCACCAGTTTCAATTTTCACACCTCCAGTAAGAAACTCTCTAATACCTATACTTCTAACGTGAATCAAATTATCTAATTCCTTTAATTTATCTATTTTAACCAATACAGGGGATGATGCTCCTTGTAAAACAACATACACAAATCTTTCATATTTTTCCCAGAATTCCTTAACAGTGCCCAAAAATAATGTTTTACCACCTTCTAAAATTAATACTTTAGAACAAATCTTTTCAATTTCTTCATCTTCATGAGTAACATATAACACTATTTTATTTGATTTTTTTAGCTTTTCTATTCTTTCGATAATTAATTTTTTAGACTCTATATCAAGACCACTTGTAGGCTCATCCATTAATATTATTTCAGGATCTGGTAGTAAAGCTATTACCATTGACAACCTTTGCTGTAATCCTTTTGATAATTCCTTTGGTTTTTTCCTAAGATGAGGTTTTAAACCAAAATAATCAATCTCTTCTAAAATCCTCTTCTGTGAAATTTTTCTAAGATTGGCAAAATATTTTATATTATCTTTAAGAGAAATTTCGGGAATCAGTATAGGTTTTTCTGGTATATAAGAAATCAAACTCGAATTGGAAATTATTTCACCAGAGCTTGGTTTCAAAATACCAGCTATTAAGTTTAAAAGAGTGCTTTTCCCACAGCCGTTTTTACCTACTATTCCTAGGATTTCTCCTTTTTCAAGTTTAAAACTTATATCTTGTAATGCCCAAAAGTTCTTAAATCTTTTGCCAAGATTTTTTACCTCAATCAAGGCTTAGGAACCTCCAAGTATATATAACTGTTATTATCATCAATTTTAACTGACGGATTAACCGATTGAACCATCAAAAATTGAACATCTTTACTTATGTAATATATTTTACAAACCTTTTCATCATCGGAAAGCCAAATTTCATACCCTTTATCAGATAAATCTTTATCAATAAATCCATCCTGATATAATTTTTTTATCCTTAATTTTGCTTTCTCTTTTTCATTTAATTCGTTATTGTTATCAATTTCGAAAAAATAATTTGAATCGTAAGTAAGGAATGCCGCAAGAACACTTTGAGAAAGATTCCGCAAGTTTGCAGCCACTTGCGCTGCTTTAGCCTTTGAAAGTGCATTCAATCCTATAGGTGCAGCAACACCTAAAAGAGCTGAAATTATAGCCATAACAATTAATAATTCAATCAGAGTAAATCCTTTTTTCATATTTTCACCTCACGCTCTCACAGGAAGCACAATGTAGAGATATCCTCCTACATCTTTCGAATTCACTTGCATTGGGCTAAGCTCATCTACAAAGTTGAAAACTATTTCTTCTTCATCAACATTCTTTACTGCCTCGTTTAAAAATCTAGGATTAAAATTAATAATTAAATCTTCTCCCTCTTTTTCAATGTTCAGCTCTTCTCGAACTTCACCATATTCAGGACTCTGACTAGTTAATATCATAGAGTTATCCGTAATTTCTAATCTTACTTTATCATTTCCTCTTTTGGCAATAATCATATTTCTTTTTAGAGCTTCTAAAAATTCACTTTTATTGAAAGTTATTCTTGTTTTAAATGCTTTAGGTAAAACTCTTCTGTAATCTGGAAATACTTCTTCAACAACTCTAGTAATAACAGTAATATCTCCAGAGTTTATAGCCATTTTCTTATTATCACATGTTATCTTAACAACAGGCTCATCAGCTCCAGATAACATGTTCTGAAGTTCTTTCATACTTTTTAATGAAATTATAAAATCAATTTCAGCTTCAACATCAACTTTTTGTTCTACTAAGGCCAATCTGTATCCATCACTTGCAACGAGCCTTAAAAATTTATCCTTTATTTCCCAATAAACACCGTTTAACGCTCTCATAGCAGTTTCGGTTGATGCACAAAAAATTACTTTATCAATCATCTCTGATAAAATGGAGGTTTCTATTTCAAAATTAATGCCAGTTTTTTCAAATTCTAACGGCGGGAATTTTTCAGGATTAGAATAAGTTGTTAGATTAAAAGCAGTTTTACCACTTCTAACATTAAGCTTACCTAAATTATATTCTAAAACAATTTCATCTTCATCAATATTTTTGACAATTTCTTCAAGAAGTTTTGCATCAACAGCAAAGGAATCACTACCATCAAATTCGTTAACATCCAATTTTGCAACGACAAAAGTTTGCATGTCTGTAGAAAAAACCTTAATAGAATCATTTTCAGGCTTAAATAACAAGCACTGAAGAATTGGATCAACTGTTTTAGAACCGACAGCTTGGGCTGCAACGGAAATTTTCTTTGAAAATTCCTGCTTATTGATCACGAATCTCAACATGAAATCCCTCCTTTTTAAGCCTTCATCAATATTTTATCATATTCTTTCTGAATTTAGCAAAATGCGGTAAAATATAGTTAAGAGGTGAAAACGTGAAAATAGTTTTTTTGGGCGAAATTTTAATAGATCTAATTTCAAACGAAAAATTAACCATAGCCAAAAATTTTGAAAAGAGATTAGGTGGTAGCCCATTAAATATAGCTATCAATCTTTCTCAGCTAGGTATTGAAACTTCTATAATTTCAAAAATTGGCAATGATCCTTTTGGAATTTTTATATTAGAAAATCTCCAAAAGTATAACATAAATAGGGATTTTTTACAAACTGATAAACTCCACAACACAACTTTGGTCTTTGTCTCAAAATCAAAGAGTTCACCGGAATTTTTTGTAATCAGAGGAGCTGATAAATTCTTTGAAATACCCGAATTAAATTTTAATAATACAAAATTTTTACACCTAAGTTGTTGGACTATAACTCACAAAGAAAATTACACTAAAACCTTGCAAATTATAGAGCGTGCCAAGAAACATGGAGTTAAAATAGGATTTGATCCCAACTGTAGAAGTAAGATTTTTTGTGATCAAAAATTAGACATAGACAGAATTTTTGAAGTTATAAAAAACTCCTATATAATGAAACCGTCACTAGATGACGCAAAAGAAATTTTCGGACCTTTACCTGAAGAAAGATATATTGAACTTCTTCATAATTTCGGAGTGAATTTTGTAATACTAACACTTGGAAAAGAAGGAGCTTTAGTTTCAGATGGTAAAGTTGTTAAACACATCCCTTCATTAGCTACTGAAGTTATAGATACCACTGGTGCTGGAGATGCTTTTTGGGCAGGCATTTATTACGGTTTGTTAAATAACTGGTCTATTTTCAAATCAGCTAAATTGGGAACTATGATATCATCTTTTGTTTTAAAAAAAGTTGGTGCAATTACTGATTTAAGTAAAATCAAAAATTATATTAAGGAGTTAGAAAATAATGCTGAAAAAAATAGCTTTTTTTAATCCCCAAGGAAACTTTGATAGAAATGATAGTCATTTAACAGAGCATCCTGATTTTGGTGGTCAACTTGTTTATGTTAAAGAATTAGCCAAAGCTATGTCCAAATTGGGTTTAAAAATTGATATTATTACACGTAAGATTATTGATCTTGATTGGCCAGAATTTTCTGAAACATTTGATTATTATCCTAACTATGAAAATTTAAGAATAATTAGAGTACCTTTTGGAGGAAACAAATTTCTGAATAAAGAACTTTTATGGGAATATCTTGGAGATTATGTAAAAGAAATAATTCGTTTTTATAATAGTGAAGGAGAATTTCCTGATTTTGTCACCACTCATTATGGCGATGGTGGAATATCAGGAGCAATGTTTCTAAAAAAAACCGGAATAAATTTTTCATTTACCGGGCATTCACTTGGGGCACAAAAAAAAGATAAATTTTCCAGTTTTAACAATGAATTTCTAGAGCAAAAATATAGATTTTCTATTAGAATCGCTGCAGAAAGATCTGCTATTAAATATTCAACTTTTGTCGTTACTAGTACTGAACAGGAAAAAACTGTTCAGTATATGCATCAAGCCTATAAAGATCTTACGCTGGAAAATTTAAAAAAATTTGTTGTAATATCTCCAGGGGTTAATACAGAAATTTTTAATACTTTTGAAGATGAAAAGGTACAACATTTTGAAAAATTTTTAAAAATATATAATAAAAGCTTTATAATACTTTCCAGCAGAATTGATCCTAAAAAAAATCATATTTCTGTTGTAAAAAGTTATTTAGAAAATAAAAAATTACAGGAAATTTTTAACTTAATTATTGTAGTTCGTGGAATTGAAAATGTTTTTGAATATTCAAAAAAAGAAACTGAAGATGCTAAAATTTTAAGTCAAATTATTCACCTTCTCAAAGAAAACAATCTTCTTGAAAATATTATTTTTTTAAATATTGATAGCCAGATTGAACTTGCTTCGTTATATAAAGCAGCATCTAAATTTAAATCTATTTTTGCCCTTACTTCTCTTTATGAACCTTTTGGTTTAGCAATTATTGAAGCAATGGCATGTGGTTTACCTGTTGTTGCCACAAAATCGGGTGGACCTATTGAAATATTAAACAATGGATATTATGGGAAAGTTGTTGATCCAAATGATACTAATGAAATTTCCAGTGCCATCTTAGAAATTTTCAAAGATTATAATAAGTATCAAAAATTGGGAATTAATAGAGTAATTTCAAATTACACCTGGGAAAAAACCGCAGAAAAATATCTCGAAAAAATACATTCAACTTATAAAATGAAAACCGAGCATGTACAATTACCGCTTTTCTTTGAAAAATTAATATAAAAGAAAGGATGTAAAACATGTTGAAAGACGTTCAAAATGAAAAGGATGAAAGGAATATCCCTTTAAAACATGTTGGAATTAAAAATTTAAGTTATCCAATTATTGTTCTCGATAAAAAAAATAAAATTCAACACACCGTTGCAAATATTAACATGTTTGTTGACCTTCCTAGAGATTTCAGAGGTACTCATATGAGTAGATTCGTAGAAATAATAAATGATTTTCATTTTAAAATTGAACCTAAAACAATAAAACAAATACTTGATAAGCTGAAAGAAAGTTTAAATGCTCAAAGTGCAAAAATAGAAATAACTTTTCCATATTTTTTGAAAAAAGAAGCTCCTGTTACCAAAATAGAAAGTTTTCTAGAGTATAAATGTGGTTTTAAGGCTTATGATAACGACAACAAATATGATTTTTATTTAATCATTGAAGTTCCCATACAAACACTTTGTCCTTGTTCTAAGGAAATAAGTAAATATAATGCTCATAATCAGCGAGCTAAGGTTTTGATGGAAATAAAAACATACGATTTAATATGGTTTGAAGAGTTAATAGAAATTGCTGAATCTTCTGCTAGTTCACCTTTATACACTCTTTTAAAAAGACCAGATGAAAAATTTGTAACTGAAGAATCATATGAAAATCCAAAATTTGTTGAAGATGTTTCTAGAGATATAGCTTTAAAGTTGAAAGATGACAAAAGAATAAAATGGTTTAAAGTAGAAGTTGAAAGTTTTGAATCAATTCATATTCATAATGCATATGCATGTGTCGATTCTTCAGTTCTGGAGGTGTAAATTATGAAAGAAGAAAAAATACTTACTTTATTGGGATTTGCTTCAAAAGCAAAAAAATTAGTTTATGGAAAAGAAAATATTCGAGACTATATAAAAGATCATAGATTAAAACACAAAATTATAATCATAGCTACTGATGCTGGAACACGCGTAAAAAAAGATATAAAAATTCGGTGCGAAATTTCCAATGTTCCTTATATTGAAATTTCCACAAAAGAAAAGTTATCTCATGCAACTGGTATGGTGAATGTTTCTGTTCTTGGTGTTAGTGATGAAAATTTAGCAAAAAGTATTGTAAATTTTTCCTCGGAAAGAGGTGATTAAAATGAATTTAAAAATACTGACTCTTGATGAATTTTCACGAATTGATTTTATAAATTTAGTTAACAAAGTATTTGAAGATTATACGGTACCTATAAAATGGGATGTTGTAAGTTTTCAGTTAGATGTAAAAGAAAATTCCATTTCTCTATCTGATAGTTTTGTTTTTCTTAAAGATAACATACCTTTTGGATTTATAGTAGTCAGTATTAGAAAGGAAAAAGCTAGAATTGATGCAATGGGTGTTATTAAAGAAGAACGAGGTACTGGAGCTGCTAGTTATATTTTAGAACATACAGTTAACTATCTAAAATGGCGTGGAATCAGAAAAATTCAACTAGAAGTTGTTAAAGATGATATCAGAGCTTACAAATTCTACGAAAAACACGGATTTAGAGAAAAAAGGCTTTTATATTCAATGATTCTTAAAAAAACAATAAATCAAGAAATTAATTATAGATATTTCCCAATTGAACCTAGAACTGCTTACATTCAAGCTCTAGAAATTTATTTTAATGGGCGAAAACCTAACTGGCAAAGGGAACCTATTTCTTTGCTTCTTTCAGATAATAGGTATAATTTTACAAAAATTGTTACTAATTCTGGAGAAGGATATCTTGTTTGGGGAAAATTAGAAAAAGAAAATGTGCCCATTATAGATATAGTTGCTAAAAACAATTATACTGATATTTTAAAGGCCTCAATTAACTTTTTAAAATCACAAACTAATTGCAAAAATATTTTAATTTCCTCAGTTCCTGAAGATGATTACTTATATCAACCACTGAAAAAAATTGGTTTTCAGTCAATTTTAACGCAATCGGAAATGGAAAAAGAAATATTTTAAAAGGGAGGAAATGAAATGGGGGAAAATCTGGAAAAATTAAAAAATCATCTTCGAAGAATCTCAAAATTCGAGAACGCTCTTTCTTTGCTTCACTGGGATCTTGAAACTTATATGCCAAGAAATGCTTCTGAAAAAAGAGCTGAAATTATTGGAGAAATCGCAGGTTACACTTTCAAAGAATTTACTTCTGACAAAACTTTTGAATTATTGCTAAAAGCAGAAAATGAAGCACAAACCACAGAAGATAAAGCTTTGATAAGAGTGACTAAAAAAGAATTTGAAAAATCGAAAAAAATACCTCCTGAATTATTCATTGAATTTCAAATCGAATCTTCAAAAGCTCAAAATGCTTGGCAATTTGCGAAAAAAGAGGATGATTTTAACTTATTCAAACCTCATTTAGAAAAAATTGTAAACCTTTCAAAAGAGATTGCAGAACATTTAGGATATGAGGAAAACAGGTACGATGCACTGCTAGACAATTACGAACCAGGTTTAAATACAAAAGATCTTTTAAATATGTTACCTTCATTGAGAAATTTTTTAATTAATCTCCTTGAAAAAATAGAAAATAGTACTAGGCCAAAAAAAGATATTCTTATAGGAAAATTTGAAGTAAAAAAACAAAAAATTCTTTCTGAATTTATATTGAAAAAATTAAATTTTGATTTTAATTCAGGAAGATTAGATCTTTCTGAACATCCTTTTACTATCACAATTAGTCACAACGATGTGAGAATCACAACAAAGTATGATGAAAGGGATATTAGAAAAGGAATTTTTGGAACAATTCATGAATGCGGACACGCTTTATACGAAATGGGGATTCCAGAAAAACTAAGAGGACTCCCTATAGGAAATGGTGCATCTATGGGAATTCACGAAAGTCAATCAAGATTTTGGGAAAATATTATTGGAAGAAGCTACAATTTTTGGAAATATTTTTATCCTAAATTAACCGAAATTTTTCCACATTTTTCAAATATATCCTTAGAAGAATTCTGGCGAAGTATTAACACCGTTGAAAAATCGCTTGTTCGTGTTGAAGCTGATGAAGTTACTTATAATCTTCACATTATGTTAAGGTTTGAAATTGAAGAAGGTCTTATAAATGATAAAATAAAAGTTTCTGATTTACCTGAAATGTGGAACCAAAAAATGAAAGAATATTTAGGAATAACACCAAAGTCTTATAAAGAAGGAGTTTTACAAGATATTCACTGGGCACTTGGTTCTTTTGGATATTTTCCGTCTTACATGCTTGGAAATTTATACGCAGCTCAAATTTATTACAGCTTATTAAAAGATTTAGAAAACATTGACGAAAAAATTGAGAATGGGGAATTTATAGAAATTTTAAACTGGCTTAGGGAAAAAATTCATTCTAAAGGTAAAATCTATGAACCTCAAGAGTTGATTTCTCAAATTTCTGGAGAAAAACTAAATCCAAATTATTTCATTGATTATTTGAATTTAAAATACAAAAAAATATACAATTTGTAAATCGAGGTGAGTAATGTTAAAAATTGAAACGGGCATTTTTAAAAACAGGAAATTAGAAATGGTACCTGACAAACGAACACGATATACACCAAGTAAAGTAAGAATGGCTTTGGTTAATTCAATTGAATTAAAAGATAAAACCATTTTAGATTTATGCGCTGGTAGTGGAAGTGTTGGATTTGAATTTCTGAGCAATGGAGCTAAAGAAGTTCATTTTGTTGACTCTTCTTCTAAAGCTATTAAAACTATTAAAACTAACGTCAAGAATTTGAATGTAGATAATAAAATAAAAATATTCAGAATTGATGCAAGAATATTTTTAAGAACAAATAAAATTAAATATGATATAGTATTCACCGATCCACCCTTTGAACTTGGAATACTAAATGAGATAATAAAAGATTTATCAAAAAACATTTATGAGAATGGAATAATAATTATAGAACATTCAAAACGAGAAAAACTATATATACCTAACAATTTGGAGGTTATAAAATCTAAAAAATTTGGAGATATTTTGGTAGACTTTTTAAAATTAAAAAATGTATTTTAAATATTTTCTCATAAAAACGCTTATTACAATAGTTCCAGCTAACATTAAAGTTGAGATAGCATTAATAGTTGGAGATATACCAAATCGTATCATAGAATAAATTTTTAATGGTAATGTGGTTGACCCTGGTCCTGCAACAAAAAATGTTATAACAAAATCATCAATAGATAGTGTAAGAGACATAAAAAAAGCTGCTAAAATTCCGGGAAATGAAATTGGTATTATCACTTTAAATAATGCAATTTCTTCAGTAGCTCCTAGATCATATGCTGCTTCTATTATGCTATATTCAAAATCTTGAAGTCTTGAAAAAACAATCATCAAAGCATATGGAAGAGAAAAAGTAACATGCGCAATAAATATTGTAAATAAACTTAATCTTAGTTTTATAAATACAAAGAAAATTAATAAAGAAACACCAATAATAATATCTGGTATTATTAACGGCAAATAAGAGATAATCCAAATATAATCCTTACCTTTAAATTTTCCCCAATAAAGTCCAATAGCACCAAAAGCACCAAGGGCTGTTGCGACAAAACTAGCAGAAATCGCAACTATTATCGAATTCCAAAATGCCTTCCAAATAGAATATGAATTTGTGAATAACTCTTTATACCACAACAAACTAAATCCAACCCATACTGGGGATTTTGAAGCATTAAAAGAAAATAAAACTACAACTGCTATGGGAATATAGAAAAATATTAAAATCAAAAATGTAATAAGTCTAGAAAATTTTCCAGGATTCAATTTAACACTTCCTTTTTGCTATTTCTGACAAACAATATAACCCCTAATAAAGTTATTAAAGTTAAAACTGAGGAAATAGCAGAGGCAGCTGGCCAATTTTTAGCTGTAGTTAATTGCCTGGCTATTTCATTTCCGATCATTTTAGAATTTACTCCTCCTACTAAATCTGGAATAGCGTACGAGCCCATGGCTGGAATTAAAACAAAAATGATCGATGTAATTAATCCTGTCTTAATATTTGGTATTAGAACTTTAAAAAATGCTTTTCTTTTACTGCAACCCAAATCCAAAGCTGCTTCAAAAATGGAATTATCTAGCCTTTCAATGGAAGCATATAGCGGTATTATAGCATATGGTAAATAAGTATAAACAAGGACTAAAATAACTGCCCAAGGATTATATAAAAATTGTATATGAGAATCAATTAAACCTATAAATCTTAAAAATTGATTTATAATCCCATTATTACCAAGAACAAAAATCCATGCATAAATTCTAATTAATGAATTTGTCCAAAAAGGAATCACAACTAGTATTAATAGCAAATTCTTAAATTTACTTTTTGCTATATAATAAGCTGCTGGTAATGCTAGTAAAACAGTTATAAGAGTTGAAATAATAGAAATCCAAACTGTTCTCCAAAAAACTTTTAAATATCCAATAGTTAAAAGCGATTTATATCCTTCAAGCGAAAAAGAAAAATTTACTCCACCATAAGGAGTTTTCTCTAGAAAACTAAAACTTAGTATTATTATTAAAGGTATAACGAAAAAAATAACTAACCATAAAGTATATCCAGAAACGTATTTCAATTTTCTTCCACCTCTATTATGAAACTATCATTGGGATTCCAAGATACAAAAACTTCGTCTTTCCAATGTATTATCTTTTCATCTAAGAGGTAATTAACGTGTTGTTTGTATATCTTTAAAATATAACCTTCATCTAGTTTTACAAAATATTTTGTTTGATAACCCATGTATATTTCTTCTTCAACAATTCCATGAAAACTATTTAGACCTTCTAAAGGTTTTGAAGAAATTTTAATTTTTTCAGGTCTTAAAGTAAGTAAAATTTTATCACCCTTTTTCACTTCTTTATCTTTATAACATTCAAATTCACCAATTCCCTTTGCAAAAACCCTTACAAATTCCTCATTTGTTTCTCTTACTTCTGCTTTCATGAGATTAGTTTCACCAATAAATGTTGCAACAAAATTATTAGCTGGGCTTTCATATATTTCATATGGTGTACCTGTTTGAATAATCTTTCCATTATTCATAACTGCAACATGATCTGAAACACTGATTGCTTCAGCCTGATCATGTGTAACATATATAAATGTTATACCAACCTGATCATGCAAATTATCCAATTCAACCAGCAATTCCTGCCTTAATTTTGCATCCAAAGCGCTCACTGGCTCATCCAAAAGTAAAACTTTTGGTTCATTTGCCAGTGCTCTAGCAATTGCTACTCGTTGCCTTTGCCCGCCAGAAAGTTGCGAAGGTTTCTTGTTTTTATGCTCTTCTAATCTAACTAAATAAAGTAACTTTTCCACCCTTTCTTTGATTTCAGTCTCTGATATTTTTTTTAACCTGAGTGAAAAAGCAACATTTTCAAAAACTGTTAAATGAGGAAATAGTGCATAATTTTGAAAAATCGTATTTACTTCCCTCTTATTCGCAGGAATATTAATAACTGATTTATTATCAAACAAAACATCGCCGGAATCTGGTTGCTCCAGTCCGGCGATTATTCTTAATAAAGTAGTTTTTCCACATCCTGATGGCCCTAAAAGGGAAAAAAACTCACCTTTTTTTACTTGTAAACTAACATTGTCTAACGCTTGAAAGTCGCCAAAAAATTTACTGATATTTTTAATTTCTACATTACTTCCTAGCATCCTTATCCCCTTACATTATAATTTCTTGCCATACTTTGTTATATAAATCTATATATTCCCCAACATCTTCGATAAATTCACAGTTTTTTAAATCTTCAATAGTATAAATAGGTTCTGTAGTAATGTATTTTCTAGCCTCAACATTTGGAGAAGGAAGTCCTAGGAACTCAGCAATTATTGCTGCATTTTTAGGATCAAGAATGTGATCGATGAATTTATATGCTAGATCTACATGTTTTGCATCTTTTAAAATCACCATATTATCTATCCAAAGTGTTCCACCCTCTTCTGGAATGAAGAAATCGTAATTATCTTCTTCACCTTCAGGAACTCTTTGAAAAATATCTTCAGCATAGCCATGAACGACCCAATACTCCCCGTTTACTATTCCATTAGCATATGAAGATGCATCAAACTTTACAATATTTTCTTTCCATTTTAAAACAAGTTCTTTTGCTTCTTCTATCTCTTTAGGATTTGTTGTATTAACAGAATATCCGAGATATTTTAAAGCTCCTCCTAATACTTCTCTCATATCATCTAAAAGTGTCATATGCCCTTTTAACTTCTCATCTTCATAAATTGACCAGGAATGCTTATAATCTTTTACATATTTTTTATTAACACAAATTCCAGTTGAACCTAACATGTAAGGAACACTATATTCATGATTAGGATCGTAAGTTGTTTTACTTAAAACATTTTGATCTAAATATTTAAAATTAGGTATTTTTGATAAATCAAGTTTTAAAAGCATTTCCTCTTTTTTCATAATTGAAACATGATCTCCAGAAGGAAAAACAATATCATATCCACTGCCACCAGCTTTGATTTTTGCATACATTTCTTCATTTGATGCAAATGAATCATATACAACTTCACAATTATATTTTTCTTCAAATGAATCGATAACTTCCTGTGGAATATATTCTTCCCAGTTATAAATGTATAAAACTTTCTTTTTAGGAATGGCAACTATTGTAACAACTATTGCTACAACAACTAAAATCAAAGTAATCCAAAATTTCTTCACCAAAATCCCTCCTTTCTTTTTTTAACAAAAAGGATGGACATAATGTCCATCCTTTATTTAATTTTGGTTATTTTTTCATAATTGCTCTAACTCTTTTTTCAAAAATGTCGGTAGAGCAAATGATGCATTATGAATTTCCTCATTATAATATTTTAATTCCTCTTCGAAATTTTTCACTTTCTCAGGATTAAAATCTTTTAAAGGATCTAAACCTTTTGATGCAAATGTATAAGCCCACATTCCACTTGGATAAGTAGGCATAAAACCTAAATATAACTTAGTAACAGGAAAAGTCTTTTTGATTCTTGAATAAGCTAATCTTAACCATGCACCGTCATACATCCAATCTTCTGACTCTGCAGAAAGCACTCCATTTTCCTTTAGTGCATCATAACAAGCCTGATAAAATTCTTCTGTAAATAAATGTCCACCTTCACCTGCAGTTGGATCTGTCGAGTCAATAATAATTACATCAAATTCATTTTTAAAATTTCTTACAAACTGAGAACCATCTTCAAAAACCAATTCAACTCTTGGATCATCTAATTTACTTGCAGTAACAGGTAAGTATTTTTTTGCTGCTTCAACAACCATTTCATCTATTTCACACATGATCACTTTTTCAACACTTTTATGTTTTAAAACTTCTCTTACACTTCCTCCATCTCCTCCACCAATTACCAAAACTTTCTTGGGATTTGGATGTACAAACATAGGAACATGTACTAACATTTCATGGTAGAAAAAGTCATCTTTTTCAGTTGTCATAGTAATACCATCCAAAGAAAATACTCTACCAAAAAAGTCTGTTTCAAAGATATCAATTCTTTGATATTTACTTTGAGCACTGTATAAGTGTTTATTCATTTTCATAAATATTCCACAATTACCAGGAGTATAATATTCAAAGTACCACAAGTGTCTATTTGGAACAAATCCATATTCCATTTTTTACACCTCCATTTTATGTGGAGAGTTCTCAGGAATTCCTATTTCATCATATTTGCCCCTCAAATGTTCTACAACATGAACTCTCTGTGAATTTAAAACTTTTTTCAAGTAAGAAAATGCTTTCCAGGGATCAACATCATCTCCACAAGTAAATAAATCAACAGCTGCATAACTATATTCCGGCCAAGTATGAATAGTTAAATGGGATTCAGAAATTACCACAACACCACTTACCCCATAGGGGAGGAACCTATGAAAAGAAGAATTAACTATAGTCGCACCTGTTTCATAAGCTGCTTCTTTCATGTGGTTTTCAATTGCTTCAACATCATCCAGAATATTTTTATCACAATCATAAAATTCTGCTATGATATGTCTACCTAAACTTTTCAATTTAATCCCTCCCCATTTTTAATTTTTATTCTATATCTATCCATAAAAATTTAACTGTTTTTTTGTATGGATTCCTTATCTTATGTTTCCTATCAGAACAATAGTAAAAACAATCACCTTCATTAACCTTATAAACTTTTTCTCCTAAAATTAGTTCTAACTTTCCAGAGATTACAAATCCAAATTCGTCTCCTTCGTGTGGCTCTTCCTCTTCAGTCTCAGCTCCAGGAAGCAATTCAATAATCTTAGGATCTATTGATTTATCTTCTATATTATCCATTAAAATATACCCTTTAATACCCAATTCATCTAGATACATTGGAACTCTTTCATCAACCTTAAAAACAATTTTTTCTCTTTTTTCATCTGATGCAAAAAAATTTTTTAAATCTGTCCCTAATACCCTTAATATTCTTTCAAGTGTATCTATTGATGGAGAAACTTGATCGTTTTCTAATTGAGAAATAAAACTTCTTGATAAATCACACCTATCAGCTAACTCTTCTTGTGTATACCCCCTTGCAACCCTTAAGTTCCTAATTTTTCTACCTAATTTCAAATTTTCACCCCAAAAATGTCTATAATACTAAACAAAAAATGTCTATAATACACAACATATTATATAATCTTTTTATAACCTTTCAAGTAAATTTAATGTAAAGCTTATGTAAACAATTTAAAAATTCTTTTATTTAAAAAATGTTTCATAAAATAGTATAATTATCTTGAAAGGAGGGAAATTAATGATTTTATTTGGTACTGGTGGTATAAGGGGAATAATGAGAGAGGGAGAATTCGATGAAAAAACCGTAATGGTTGCTAGTAAGGGAATTTCCAATTATATGATTGATAATAAAATGGAAAGTGTTGTAATAGCATACGATACTAGAAATAATTCAAAAAAATTTGCAGAACTTGCGGCCAAAGTATTTGCTGGAGATGGTCATAAAGTACTTTTATTTCCTAACCCTGTTCCAACTCCAGTTTTGTCATTTGCAGTAAGATATCTCAAAACTGACATTGGAATAGTTATAACTGCAAGTCATAACCCCCCAGAATACAATGGATATAAAGTATATACTTCGAATGGTGTTCAAGCAATCCCTGAAATCACCAACATTCTCTCAAAATATGTTGAAAAAGCCTGGAATTTGCCTATACAAATTTCAAATAATTTTCAAATTCTAGATAATACCATTTTGAACAAATTCATAGAAATAGTTGTTGAAACAGTCAATGTGGATTTAAACGGCCTAAAAGTTGTCTACACACCTCTTCATGGAACTGGTGCAAAACCTGTAACTGAAGCTTTAAAAAGATTAGGCGCCGAGGTTATTACCGTTGAAGAACAAATGGCACCTGATGGAAATTTTCCCACTGTAAAATCTCCTAATCCAGAAGATGATGATGCTTTAATTTTACTAAAAGAATATATGAAAAAGTATGAAAGTCCTCTTGGTATTGCAACCGATCCTGATTGCGACCGAGTAGGAGTCGTATGGAAAGATACCAGATTAACTGGAAATCAAGTAGGTGTTTTATTAACACACATGCTTTTGGAAAATGCTTCCAAAAACTCTATGGTTATTAAGACTATTGTTACCACGAATATGGTTAAACCAATGTGTGCTGAAAAAAATGTTAAAGTTTTTGAAACACCAACCGGCTTCAAATTTATCGGTGATTTAATTGAAAAAAGTAATCTTGAATTTTTATTTGGTTTTGAAGAAAGTTGTGGCTATCTGACAGGAAACCATGCAAGAGATAAGGATGGAGTGATTGGTTCTGTTTTAGTTGCGGCAGCTTCAAGAAAATTTGATTTAATCGAAAAATTAGAAGAATTATATTTAAAATATGGATATTATTTTGAAAAGCTTTTGAATTTTAAATTTGAGGATATAAATATTGCAAAAAATTTATACCAAAAAATTAAAAACGGTAATTTACCTTCTAACGCAAAAAATGTTGTTGATTACTCAAAAGAAGTGGAAGGCATAATTCCAAATGAAACTCTTAGAATTGACTTTGAGGAAGGAAAAATTTTCGTAAGGCCTTCTGGAACAGAACCAAAACTAAAGGCTTATTTAATGGTTAATTCCAATAATAAAAAAGAATCTCTTTCTAAACTGGAGAAATTAGAAAATTACTTTTCTTCCTTCATTGATGAAATGATATGAACAAATATATCATATAATTGACAATACTTTGGGAATTTTTCACAAAAAATTTCTCTTTCAGATTTTACGATATCCATATCTTTCCTAACTACGGGGCCAGTTATTGAATTTACGACCCCGCTTTTTTTTATGTTTTTTACGGTATTTTCCAATAAACTTTCCATTACATTATTAAATTTACTTTTTTCAATATCTCCAGCTTCATATAATTTTTCAGCAAGAAAAATGAGAGCATGAGTAAAATTACTCATTAATACAGCCGCTAGATGATAAATTGGTTTAGATTGTTCTGGAATAATGAAACATTTTCCATTTAAAAGAGAAACAATTTCTTTAGCAATTTCGATATTTCCTTCAATTCCAAAAATAACTCCATTAAAATTTGTTTCTTTTGTTGCTACAGGACAATTAGGATGTATTGATAAAGGATTCCAGTTAGGTGGAAAAATTGACGAAGGAAAAAATCCACTAAAATGTACTGCAGCAACATTACTACTTACAAACTTTTCTAATAATTTAGGAGCTTCAGGAATTATTGAATCTGGAAATCCAACAAAAACTATGCCTTCGAATTTGAAATTATCCGAATAATCTACAGGTATTCCTTTTCCAATTTGTTCTACAAATTTTCGAGCCTTTTGTTTATCTCTTGAAAGAATGTATCCTATCTCTACTTTATCCTTTAAATTATAAAGAATTGCACTAGAAACTCTTCCAAGACCTGCAACATTTACCTTCATGTGATTCACCTCTATAACTTAAAAAAGAGACACAATATAAACTAATAAAGGAGAAATAAATAAAGCTGGCAAAAAATTACCTACTTTAGTATCTTTTATTTCTAAGATTTTTAAACCAATCCCAAGAACCATTAATCCACCAACAGCAATTAAATTATTCAAATAAGAACCCTGGGTCAAAAAGGATAATTTTGAAGAAAGAATAACTATAGCGCCTTGAACTACTAATACGGAAATTGATGAAAGCATAACACCAAAGCCATATAATGAAGATAGAACAATAGAAGAAATACCATCTAAAAGAGATTTCATATATATAATTGAACCATCACCAGTAAGACCTGCTGTTATTGAGCCCACAATTGTCATTGGTCCAATCAGAAAAAGAAGGGAGGAAACAACAAAACCCGTTGAAAAATCTCCTTCTTTAATTGAATCACCAATCTTTTTCAAGGCACCTTCTATATTTAAAAGTTCTCCAATTACCCCTCCTATCGCCATAGAACCCAAAACTATCAAAAAA
>Ga0209834_10000743_pt1 | contig 19284 bp, 20 predicted proteins | sample Mar14236cmmetaG_FD_184134 | JGI IMG/M metagenome (GOLD analysis project Ga0209834, IMG submission 184134) | Marine hydrothermal vent microbial communities from Guaymas Basin, Gulf of California to study Microbial Dark Matter (Phase II) - Marker... ...
GCTCACCATCTCTGATCATATTGTGAGAGTGGATAGCTTTCCCCACCAGGTGCCTCATTTGTTTAGCAGCATAACTCATAACTGATCTACATTTATCATATATTTTAACCCCATGCCTGTCCGAAAACCGATTTCAGATGTGATCAGGGAAACCGCGTAATCGGGCTTAAGGCCCAAGGCATTAGGCTTTGGGCAAAAATCCTTTGAGAACAAGTTCCTAATGCCTCACGCCTAATGCCTTATGCCCACTATGCCCAGCCCGGGAGACTCCGAAACGAAGAAAGGCTGCTATCACGTAGCCAGGTATCTCATGGAGCTAGAATGTTACGAATACTTCCTTTCCCCAAAGATCTTCGTCCCTATCCTGACCATATTGGCCCCTTCCTGCAGCGCTACCTTATAGGAATTGGACATACCCATGGAAAGATACTTCATCTCCACGCCTGGCAGATTCATCTCCTTGAGATTCTCAAAAATTTCCCTTGTTTTCTGAAAATATGGTCTTGCCTCCTCCGGGTCTCCCGTAAAGGGCCCCATGGTCATGAGCCCCATTACCTTAATATTCTCGAACCTCGAGATTTCCTTTACAAGGGGAATCACATCATGGGGCAGTACCCCAGCCTTCTGGGGCTCCTCTCCGCTGTTAACCTCAATGAGCACCTCCATTTGCTTCCCCAGCTTTTGGCATGCGTTGTCCAGGGCCCTCGCCAGTTTCACCGAATCCACCGTTTCCACCATATCAAATATTCGGGCAGCCTTCTTTGCCTTGTTTGACTGCAGGTGCCCTATCATGTGCCATTTGGCCTTATCGCCAATCACCTCGTAAGCCCTCTCTGCCTCCTGGACATAGTTTTCACCAATGATCTCCAGCCCTGCCTCTATTGCCTCAAGTATTTCCTCTGGCGTTCTGGTCTTGGCTGCACCTACTAGTTTCACTCCATCGGGTAGCTCTTTTAAGATAGCCTGTACATTTTCTTTGATTCCCATTCTAGGCCCTCCATCTTTACCTGTCCTTCCATGCGCGTAAACGCCGCCATATTCTTACTTGAAATGTATACCACTGAAAGGATAAACTGTCATTAGTTTGGTAAATTAGATACTACGCCAAGCCAGGGTGGGGCAAATTAATACGAATTGATTATCATGGCGCAAAGGAGATGCCGAAAGGCACATATCATGCTATACTTAAAACAGCGGGTATAACGAAAAGATAAAGGGGGGTAGCATGATGAATGAGCCGAGTGGCACACAATTCAGCAAGAAACACCCGGCAGATGAGAGGCCTTCGGATAAAGTTTTGGAGGCTGTGAGGCAAAAGGCCAAGGAAGGCGAGATGCCTTGTGCCGTGGCATTTGATATTGCAAACCAACTCAAGGTAGAGCCATCAGAGGTTGGTTTTGCGGTAGATTATTCCGAAATACGCCTGGTTAAATGTCAATTAGGTCTGTTTGGATATAAGCCTCAAAAAAGTATTGTGAAGCCTGCAGACTCTGTATTACCGGAGCTAGAAAAGGCTATCAGGGCGAGATTAAAAGACGGAAGGCTGCCGTGCAGAGAGGCATGGGCCATAGCTTCGGAGCAGGGGCTCAGAAAAATGGAGGTATCTTCTGCCTGCGAGGCCTTGGGCATCAAGATATCCAATTGTCAATTGGGCGCCTTTTAAATCAACATACATAAAAAAACCGCCGGCTTCTTATTACAGGACTGGCGGTTTCTTGTTGGCTATGATCTAGCAGCTACAGGAGCTTCCACAAGAGGCCCCCACTGCGAGGTTTGATTGGATGGAAAAACCAGATCCGAACGCTGAATCCACAAAATCCACCTTAATGGGTTTTACCTGATCAAACAAACCCTTATCGATAACATAGGTAATGCCATCGCTGTCAAAAACCTCGTCATTTTCCCGGGGCTCATCCAGAGCCATGCCCAAAGAGGGCCCGGCTCACCCACCCTGAGAGAGCACAATCCTTATGGGAGGAATTTCTTCGCGATCTTTTAGAAATTCCCTGATCATCTCAGTTGCCTTTTCTGTTACTTCAAACATCATGTCCTCCTAATTCTTTGTGTTTTTGGATTAGATCTAACTTAGACGCTAAAGCACGCTTGTCAACAAGGCAAAATCAAAAAGGTTCTTCCTCCAGCCTTTGCCTTAACCAAATAAGGACCTTGTCGAATTCCTCTCTAAGCTCTGCCATGGCCTTTCCCCGGTGACTCACACGGTTCTTTTCCTCTGGCGTCATCTCCGCAAAGGTCTTGCCAAGGGGAGGATAATAGAAAACAGGGTCATACCCAAAACCTCCTGTGCCTGTAATCTCTTCTGTAATAATACCGTTACAGGTGCCCTCGTAAAGGAGCGCAGGGCCACGAGGAACAGCTATAGCAATTACGCATACAAAAGTGGCTTCCCTATACTTTATTCCCTTCATCGCCTGGAGGAGCTTACGGTTATTGGCAAGGTCATCGCCATGTTCCCCCGCGTACCTCGCTGAATATACTCCAGGCAGCCCCCCGAGGGCCCTGACCACAAGTCCCGAGTCATCCGCCAATGCGGGGAGCCCCAACACTCTGGCAGCAAATCGGGCCTTCTTTACAGCATTGTCCTCGAATGTCTCGCCATCTTCTTGAATCTCGGGCAAGGGGCCAAAATCCTGCAGGCTCTTTATTTCAATGTCAAAATCCTTTAGGAGTTCTTTGAATTCAGAAACCTTCCCCTGATTTCTTGTGGCAATAACTAAAGGTCTATCGAGTTTCATACATCGTCGGGCCCAACGCCCCGCTCCTTACGCAGCCAGCTCTTCATTAATAAAAAAATGCCACGAAAACTATGTTCGCGGCCAATTTTTGAGTACTTTACCATGATTTTCGCAATCTGTCCACAAAATTCGTTCCTATACCCATACCCTAGTCCTTTTGGCTGTCTCCTGCTCCATCTCCTTTCGAAAACCCTCGAACCCTGGCTTCCCTATCAAGGCAAACATGGCCTTCTTGTACGCCTCCACTCCAGGCTGAATAAAGGGGTTATGACCCAACAGATATCCGCTGATGGCTACAGATCTTTCCATCATGTAATATATCTGGCCTATGTTATAGGCATTTCGCTTTGGTACTTCTAAAATAATGCAAGGCACTCCTCCCTTGTAGTGGGCGTATGCTGGGCCTTCCACTACCATCCTGTTTACAAAGTTCATGTCCAGATCGCTTTGTGGCAGGAAATTAAGGCCATCCAGATCCTCATCATCCGCTGGAATTTCAATCCGATTGTCATGTTCTCGCAAATAAAGGAAGGTTTCCAGTACATTCCTCTCTCCTTCCTGAACCATCTGGCCGTTGGCATGTAGTTTCTCTGAATAAAGTGAGGGCGAGACCCACATTCCATGGCCCTCGTGCCCTTCGCTCTCGGGAAAAAGTTGCTCTATCCATCGGGCCACCCCGTATAGTGCAGCAGAATTTGTAGCCACCACTTCAATCTTCTTACCTTTCTGCCAGGCAAGATGCCGCGCCACAGCATGGATAAGGCAGGGGTTTGACCAAAACTCATCACTCATGCAACGCTCCCTCATATCCTTGAAGCCTTCCACAAACTCCTCAATATCAATACCTGCCACGGCCAGCCCCACAAGCCCAACATCGGAAAGCACAGAAAACCTTCCCCCAATATCGTCAGGCACCACAAACGCGGTATAGCCCTTTTGCTCAGCAAGCTTGCGAAGGGCACCCTTTTCACGATCCGTCGTCACCATGATAAGGTCCCGGGCCTTTTCGCTCCAGTTTTCTTCCAACAACCTCCTCATTATCCGGAATGCAATGGCTGTTTCTGTTGTGGTGCCGGATTTTGATATTACGTTGATCCCTACCGTCTTTCCTTCCAGCATATCCAGCGTGTCACGGAAATAATCCGGATCCATATTCTGGCCAAGAAAGTAAATTTCGGGTGCTCCGCCCCTTGCCTCCCTACTCAATTGGTTGAAGTATTGATGCGTAAGGGCCTTGATGGTGGCCTCAATGCCAAGATAAGAGCCTCCAATGCCCAGGGATACATAGGCGTCAATTTTTGAGACCAGCCGTTGGGCAGCGTCGATTATCTCTGAGATGTGATCGGCCGTGATCCTAACCGGCATATCTTGCCAGCCAGTCATGGGGATGCCCTTGTCAAATATGTCGCCCTTGTTTTCCTTAAGAAGCTGGTGGGCATCCATTGCCTTTGGGATAAGGGCCTCAAAGTCCTCTCTTGCTATTGCGCCCGGGCCAGGCGCATCAAACAAATACGTAAGATCCAGGGTCAACCTGTTTCCCTCTTTAAAGGAAGTTGACTCAAATGGATTTCGCTTGCCCTGGGATCTGGCCCTTTGAGCGATTATTGTTCCATTCTCTCCTATTCCCATGAGCTTCATTCCGTTCACAGTTGTTCACCTCCTGTTTTCATCTTCTGAAATTCGGAATAACATTCAGGCACTATGCTTTCCCACCTCTACCCTGGCTAGTTATAGGTCCTCTGATTTTCTTCATCAAGCTATCATACAAGTGGCTGTTCCAAAAGGAGTAATTTGGTAACCGGCCAACAAAATTCTTTTCAATTGTCTCGATATGAGATAATTGCAATACCCTGGCGAGACCTTGATACAAGTGAACTTCCCCGCCGCAAGCAGCGGGGTATCAATCGGAAATCATCTAGACCGCCCCAAGGGGCGGGGAATTAACCCGCCTCTGGCGGATTAATGGGCAAAAGTAGTATTATTGCCTGGGATGGAGAGAAAAGATATGTTCGATCTGAATGGCTTCAAGGAAAAATTCCGACCTAATATTACTGAAATAGGGGTAGGGGGCAGGAAGTTTAAGTTTTACACTCCAAGTGATCTTGAACTTTTACTCGATGACGATGTTTCCATGCACAATTTCCCATTATGGGCGAGAATCTGGGAACCGTCTGTAGTTCTAGCCCTCCACATGAGCACGATCCAGCCGGACCCCAATAAGACCTGCTTGGAAATAGGAGCGGGTCTGGGCGTGGCAGGAATTGTTGCTGCATGCTTTGGCCACAGGATAACCCTTACGGAATATGACCCTGATGCTCTTGAGTTTGCCAAGGCCAACGCCTTGCTCAACAACTGTGAACACATTGAGATAAGCAGACTTGATTGGCATTACCCCGATATCGAAGGGAAATTCGATATAATTTTTGGCTCAGAGGTAGTTTACAGAAAAGAGGACTATGAATCGCTGGAAAGGCTTTTCAACCGATACCTGACCCCTAGGGGGGTAATAATTCTCGCCGAAGGACTGCGGCGCAGTTCAATGGAGTTTCTCCAAAGGATGAGCGATAGATACCAAATCAAGGCAAGGAAAAAGGTCCTCCGAGGTAACAAGGAAGAGATTCACTTGCTACTGTGTGAGATGAGACCCACTTAGCCACGAGCAATGAGGGGGCTAATCCCCTGTCCCAGGACAAGAAGATCAGATACCAGGTTTACTATCCCCCATATTGAATCCGCTGCCAGGTGTTTTTCAATGCTCTTATCAAAAAGCACCACCAGGTTTGCGGGAAATTCATCGTCTCCATTCCACAACAGGTAGTAGATGGGAATCTTGGGAAACACGGTGAACTTGAACGCCAGGTCTGCAAGATCGACCCTTTGCCCACCTAAGGCCATAGCAGCATTCTTAAAACCTTCTGGATCATTGCCATACCGCTTTAAAACCGAACCGGTTTTCAACTTGTGGGGTCCCTGGAAGAAGTGGGAGCTCTTGAGCTCCTGCACTCCCACCATTTGATCCATAGGCACTGCCTCGGTTGCATTTAGCAGATATACAAGGGCCGTCAAAAGCGTTAGTGGGTGGTCAATGAGTACCCATCGTTCTGCCAAATCTACGTACCCCTCCCTTTTTTCAGCATCTACGAGCAGCGATGAGTTAAGAAAAGGCAGAATTACAGAAGAGGCTGACCTCTGGACCGCCATTGCGCGCCTGCAAATTTCGCCCATGTTACTATTGGCAAGATCATGCCAGTACTCACCAGGTACCACCACCCTCTCCCCTATTGGGCTTAAAGAGGGTGGTGGAGCCTGTCTTCGTCTTTCCTGCATATTCAAGTACCCCTCACTGAAAGGATAACGCTTGTCCCTGAAATTGTTGCAGGGAAAGTCGTCGCAGTCCTTGGGACAAAACTCCACATTGTTATCTATTGCGCAGGCCAGTATGGGGCAAGGGGCTCCCAGTATGCGTTCCTGAGCTCCTCTCTTCTTGGCTCCTTCTATACTTTTGCCCGATCCACACGTGGAACACTCGCCTAGCAAATTCAGCCTGCACACAGAACAGTCAATTCCACAGGCACCTGTCGCCACTATTGTTCCTTTTCTTCGCCCTGCCCGGCAAAATACTCATATACATTGGTAAGCAAGCGGGGATGCCACTCAGAGATATTTTCATTTTTGATATTAACTATCCTCTCCACTGCCTCGTGAAGCCGTTGCAAAGGGATATTTCCCCGTAAAATGCGGTCTCGAATCTCTGAAATGGCTTGAGGCACAAGCTCTTGGTTTTCGCATATGAGTAGCACATCGGCCCCTGCTTCCAGTGCCAGGGCTGCCGCCTCAGGCACTCCCCACTGCCGTGTAATGGCCCCCATCTCAAGATCATCTGTCAGGATCAATCCCTTAAACCCCAACTCTTCTCTCAATATTTCCCCAATTATCACAGGAGACATGGTGGCAGGTCGTTGTGAATCGAGCGCAGGGTAATAGGCATGGGAAATCATGATGCCAACCACTTTGCTTTCTATTGCGCCCTCAAATGGTTTGAAATCTATTTTACGCAACTCGTTCTCGTGAACATCTATTGTTAATTCGGTCTTATGTGGGTCAAGCCCTGCGGCCCCAAGACCTGGAAAATGTTTTGCCACTGCCATTATGCCACCACCCTGCAGTGTCCTAATCATTATGTTCCCCAAGCCACTTGTCAGTTCAGGATCAGGGCCAAAAGTCCGGCCCTTAAGGTGTTCCTCCGGTTCACCCCGGGGTACATCAAGCACAGGAGCAAGGTCCATGTTCAAACCCACAAGAGCCATCTCCTTTGCGGTGACACGCGCAAATTCTCCTGCTTCCTTCTCAGGCGTGGAGCTTTTCCCTATTGCCTCGTTACCGGGAAATAGGGAAAAAGGCTCCCGTAGCCTAGAAACCCTGCCCCCTTCTTGGTCCACCGCAAGAAACAGGGGCCTGTCTTGCGTCTGCGTAGCAAGCTGCTGTATAGAGTCGCATAACTCTGCCACCTGAACTGGATCCTTCACATTCCGAGAAAAAAGGATAATGCCACCAATGCCCACGTCTCCTATTAACCGTTTGGTGTTTTCATCCAGATCAGTCCCTGGCATTCCCACCATAAATAGCTGGGCAATTTTGGAGTCGAGTTCAGCTAGTTCCAGCGTGGATTGCATCGCTTTCCCGAGATTCATGAATGAGGTTTATCTGATAGTCCTTTTCATGCTATATTGCAAAACAGAGCCAGATTGATAGTTAACTCGGTCATTGTGCCAAATATGGACCATAAAGATCAAAATGTAAAGCCAGAGGATCATAACCCGTGAAGGCAATGATACTTGCAGCAGGCTACGGAACCCGCCTGGAGCCGTTGACCGCAAAGAGGCCAAAGGCATTGGTGCCAGTTGCCAATATCCCAATGGTGGATCGTATAATCGCTTACTTGAAACAACACGGTGTCACTGAAATCGTCATCAATGCACACCACATGCACCGCCAAATAACATCACATTTTGCCAACCCGGCCCGTCATGGTGTACCTATTCACGTTGCAGTGGAAGAGGAAATCCTTGGGACGGGAGGGGGTATAAAAAATGTGGAAGACTTCTGGGATGACGAACCGTTCATCGTAATTAATGTTGATATACTCACTGATATCGACATTAGCATGGCAATGGAACGCCACTGGCAAAGTAAGGCCCTTGCCACACTGGTTCTCCACCACTATCCTCAATTCAACGTTGTGTGCATAAACACAGAGGGCCATGTCGACCAATTCAAAGAAAAGACAGGCCCTGGCCTGTTGGCATTTACCGGGATTCATGTGCTTTCGCAGGCCGTTCTTGATTACATACCTCGTGGCGCCTTTTACAGCATTATCGATGTTTATAGACGCATAATCCAGGATAAGGGAACAGTGACTTCTTACATCTCAAAGGGCCATTACTGGCGAGACATAGGAACCATCGAGAGCTACATCCAGGCGAACATGGACATGCTAACAAACCACAAGATCTTGGTTGGCCAAGATGCAGCGGTCCACCCCACAGCTTCCCTAAGCGGTTGGGTCATAGTAGGCCACAAGTGCTCCGTAGGAGAAGGAGCACATGTTGAAGATTCCATATTTTGGGATGGGGTTCAGGTCGGCAAAGGTGCAATTGTTGCCAATGCGGTTGTCACACAAGACGTAAAGGACTGGGAGGAGGTAAAAAGCCAAGTGTTATGATTGGTGCGGGAAGGTAAATTTCATCTTGGTGCAGTGCCGAAGAGTAAGTTAAGCTTCTGTCTAATAAAATTGATTAGCTTTCGAACCAGGCCACCTCTCACCCTGACTTTAAGATATAGGTCCCCGGGAGGGCCCCCGTCACGGCCCGCCTCTCCCAGGCCCCTGAGCCTTATTTTTTGTCCAGCTCGTGTTCCAGGAGGAATGGAAACTATAAACTCCTTTTTCTCGCTTCTGTTGACGTACCGAAACTTTCCTCCATTGGCAGCCAGCTCTGGGGATATCGTTATTATATCATATAGATCTCTACCCTTTTCTGGGAACTCCAGACCCCATTTCTTCCTCAAGATCCACTTTATCACCTTGCCCGTTATCCCGGTTTGATTTACCACCGGGCGGCTCCCCTGGTCAAAAAACGGTGAAGACACAAAAATACGACCAAAACCTCCCGGCCTTCTAAACTCAAAGCCACGATACCCGGGACCATACGCCTGCCTGAATACCTCCTCGAAGCTGCTAAAACCAAAAACCCGGCTCAGGTCGTCAAAAATCTGCTGTATGTCTGAGCCCCTGAAAATGTCTTCCTCTGTATATCTGGTGCGAAATTCTTGGTATGCCGCACCACCATACTGATCCCTGAACAAATCATATTGGCGCCTTTTATCCGGATCAGACAGGACCGCATAGGCCTCATTTATTTCCTTCATCTTCGTGGCGGCCTCGGGATTGTCGCGATTTCGGTCCGGGTGATACCTGAGGGCCAATTTGCGGTAGGCCTCCTTTATCTCCTTTGAAGAAGCGTCCTTGTTAACGCCTAGTATTTCGTAGTAGTCTTTGATATTCATTTGATTCACCTTGATGTGTGGGATAAACTACCCGGCCCATGGGCATTCTTGGCATAATTTCGCAATCGAGTTCAATATAAATTAAGGACCCTTAGAAGAAAGGCAACAAGTTGTGACTATTTCACCAAAGAAATTGGAACATCAGGCGGCCTCATTTGCAAGGAAATATCTTGAAGGCCAGGGCCATCAGCAAAACGAATACCATTTAGAGCCAATGGCCACGGACGGCTCCACCAGGCTTTTTTGGAGAATCCGCCTGGAGAATCTCGAAGACAGCATGGTAATCATGGCAAACCCGCCTACTTCAGACTTCTTGCGCATAGAAAATCAGGCCTACCTCCTCATAGGGCGACACCTGCAGGAAAAGGGAATCCCCGTTCCGAAGATTCTGGCGCAAAACCTCCTGCGTGGGCTATTCATAATGACCGACCTGGGCAACCAACACCTGCAATCAGTGGCAAAAGAAACCACAGACCCAATTCCAATATACGAGGCAGTCCTTGATGAACTGATCAGATTCCACGTAGAGGCCAGATCTGGGTTTGACACCCAGTGGTGCTGTCAAACCCCTAGGTATGATACTTATGTGATGCGCTCCCTTGAATCAGATTATTTCACAAAGGCCTTTCTGATTGGTTACTTGGGCCTCAACCGCGACTGGTCTTTTCTTGACCCTGATTTCGATTACCTTGCACAAAAGGCCTCCCTGGCTAAGGCCGACTGCCTCATTCATAGGGACTTTCAGTCACGAAACATCATTATTAAGCAAGGCAAGATCGGCTTCGTGGACTGGCAAGGGGCAAGACTGGGCCCCCCCGCATATGACCTCGCCTCACTTCTTATCGATCCCTATGTTGATCTGGATGAATCCATTCGCCACGCATTGTTTGACCAATACGCGATAGCCGTGGGAAACGTGGATTCTGCACTATCTGAAGACCTCAAGAGATACTACCGCTACATTGCCATTCAGAGAAATCTTCAAATATTGGGGGCCTTTGGCTTTCTCACCAAGGCCAGGGGCAAATCAAAATTCTCACAATATATACCCTCAGCTGTTATCACATTGCACGAACTGCTCGACGTGGTAAGCGACCCTAAATTGGCGAATCTCCAGGTCCTGGCGGCGGACTTACATGAACAATTCCGGAAAAACCCTGTCTCAGAGAAAACCGTTGATTAAAGATTGGAACATATTGACACCTTGCGCCTCTTTTACCATACTCAATTTCTATTGGACATAAGGGGCCTGACAAAATGAACCAAAGGAAAATGGCGTTTGATCCTGGACAATATGTAAAGCTACTCCCCGGGCTTGTGGGCATTGTACTGAACAAAGCTCAATACCTGGCTGCCACAAAACTCCTCAAACAGGGCCAGAAACCGGGCAGATACTTTGCCCCTGGGTGCTGCCAGCATCCGGACTACGTAATTCAGATACCAGTCCTGTTTGAAGATGAAACCTTTGACGTTATGCGGGCCATGAATATCAAGCATATTGATTCTCCCCCACCGAAAAAAAGGCAAAAACTCCGAACCATTATCGAAAAACTAGACCAATATTCAAGGAGGGAACAGACAATGGAAGACTGCATCTTTTGCAAAATCGTTAAAGGAGAGATTCCATGCTTCAAGGTTTACGAAGATGACAAGGTGCTGGCCTTTGAGGATATTAACCCCATTGACCTTGGCCACACCCTCATTATCCCCAAAAACCATGCGGAAAACCTCTTTGAAATCCCTGATGAAGACCTTGCCGCCATTCACTTGGCGGCCAAGAAGATAGCGAGGGGCATCAGGGAGGCCCTCAACCCCACGGGAATTGCTTGCCTTCAACTAAACGGTAAAGGAGCGAACCAGGTGGTTATGCATTACCATTTTCACCTTGTGCCGCGCCACGAAGGTGCCCCTGAACTCCCCATTACATCCTGGGAACTAAAGCCTGGTGACATGGGTGCCATAGAAGAGACCGCAAAAAAAATAGCCGCTGCCATTGAAGGCTAGCGGCTTCTTGGTTCCCTTTTTACGGGGGCCTGAGCCCAGGCCCCCATTTATTCAACCAACTCTACATTCCAGTACAGGTAATCCCTCCACGATTGAGGAACCTCTCTGAACCCAATTGTTATCTTCAGTGCAGGTATCCAGGTGGGCTTTTCAGGTTTCTTTATCAGCTTCATACCCGCCTCTGAGGGAGTCCTGCCCCCTTTGCGGCGGTTACAATCAACACAGCAGGTCACGATATTTTCCCACTCGGTCTTACCCCCGCGGGAGCGAGGAACAACATGATCGTAAGTGAGCTCTTCAGATGAGAATTTTTGACCGCAGTACTGGCACCTATACTTGTCTCGCGCATAAATATTCTGCCTCGAGAACTTCACTGGGCTCTTGGGTCTTTTCACTAATCTGAGAAGCCGCACCACCGAAGGAAGCTTTATGGTAAAGCTCACTGACCTAATTTCTCGGCCGTACTCCTCCAACACCTCCACCTTGCCCAGGAGCATAAGAGTGATTGCCTTCTTCCAATTGATAATCCTTAAAGGCTCATATGTTATGTTTAGTAAGAGTACGTGTTCCATGGCTCAACGCGGGCAACAAGCAAGTTTGTCAACGTTTGGCTTTGGAGCAATTTACCGACCGTTTCCTGTTTGTGTAATTTAACCCAAACCGATTGAAATTACAAGCATAAAATTGCCCTCCACCCAAAATTCCGCTATTTTCTTATTCCTTGACAGCCCACTGGCCGAACCTTTATAAGGCTTGGACGGTTGTTTCAATTATCCATGTCGTGACATATCCAACAAAATACAGAGGAGAAGGCGACATGCTCGTACTAGGTCTTTACGGTAGCCCGCGAAAGGGCGGAAACACAGATCAACTACTGGATAAGGCCCTCGAGGGAAGCGCAGCCGAGGGAGCACAAACAAAGAGAATCTATGCAAGGCGGGTGAAGGTCGCTGGATGCCTTGAGTGCGGCGGATGCGGCAAAACAGGGGTGTGTGTTCAAAAGGATGACATGGTAGACATCTACCCATTGCTGGAGGAAGCGGGCGCCATTATTATGGCAGCTCCCGTGTTTTTCTACAGCCCCCCTGCCCAGATCAAGGCGATAATAGATCGCGGGCAGGCCTGCTGGGCCATGCGCCTGCTAACAAAAACAAGGGAGCAGCGCAAGACCTATAACAGTGGCATGGGCTATTTAATTGCCACAGGAGCAACTAAGGGGAAAAAGCTTTTTGATTGCACAAAGCTGGTGGCCAGGTACTTTTACGACGCCCTTGACATGGATTACGCAGGTGAACTTCTCGTAAGAGGGGTTGAAAAAAAGACAGATATCTCCCAGGTGCCCGAGGCAATGGATGCAGCCTACAAAATGGGCGTGCGTGCAGCCATGGGTCAAAGGTCCGATTTTTTGCTATTTTAGAAGAGCAATTCTTACACTTTCTTTGAGTTTGCTGAGCCCTGCCCGCGCAAAGGCCGTCTTGCCAAAGACCTGATGAAACTCCTTCTCCCCCATTTGCAAGATCTCTTCAGCGGATGGAAGGCTAATGACTGCCTTGCCTCTTTTCCTATTGAAAGGACAGACCTCCTGGCAAATGTCGCAACCAAAGAAGCGCTTCCCCATCACCTTTGCCACATCGTGGCTTAAAGGCCCCCTATGTTCAATAGTGAAGTACGACAGACACTTGCTTGAATTGTGCACATAGGGGGCCTCAAGGGCCTTTGTGGGGCAGGCCTCCAGGCACTTTGTGCATGAACCACACTGGCTGTCCATTGGCTTTGGTTCATGATGCAGGATCGCCGCTGTGGTCAACACCTCGGCCAGGTAAAAGTAAGAACCATACCCTGGGATTATGAGCATGTTGTTCTTGCCAAAAAATCCAATACCAGAGGCATAGGCAAGGCTTCGCTCGAGGAGCGGTGCCGAATCCACACAAACCCTGCTTTTGCTACCTGGAAAGAGCTCGGAAACCACCCTTGCAAGCTGCTTCCCGAGGCGCTTGACTCTCACATGGTAATCTTCACCAAGCCCTTGGGTATATCTAGCGGCCATAAGCCCATCAGGAGAGGTGGGGATATCTGGAGAATATGGATAGGCTAGGGTAATAATGGTCTTGCATCCGGCCAAGAGCATCCCTGGATCTTGCCTCAGGTTGACATACCTCGTGACCCAGTCCATGCCTCCATATCTTCTTTCAGATACCCAGGAAAGAAAGGAATCAAAATAGGGTAGGCAACTCGGGCGTGTGAATCCCACGGCAATGAAACCAAGGGACCGGGCCTTTTCTCGCAAGAATGAAGCAGAATCCATGGAATCAGAGGTCATAGGGGGTTAAGCTTTCATACCCATCGACGGTCACAAGGATAGTTTGTTCGAACTGGGCAGAAAGCGACCCATCGGCGGTAACTGCGGTCCAATTGTCATCCAGGATCTTGAGGTGCCTTTTACCTAAATTGATCATGGGTTCTATGGTGAAGACCATTCCGGGAATCAGGGCTATTCCCTCGCCCTTTTTTCCATAATGTGGAACCTGCGGTGGTTCATGAAACTTGAAGCCCACACCATGCCCTACAAATTCCCTCACCACTGAGCAGCCTTGAGACTCGGCATAGGTCTGTATGGCCCAGCCTATGTCGCCAATGGTGCTACCGGGCCTAACCTGGGCCATCCCCCTTCTGAGGCACTCCTTGGCAACCGCCATGATCTTCCTGGCTTTTGCGCTGGGCTGCCCCACGAAAAAGGTCTTGCTGGTGTCAGCATAATAACCATTCAATATGGTCGTGACATCCACGTTCACTATGTCGCCATCCTGCAATACCCTCTCTCCAGGGATACCGTGGCAGATAACCTCATTTACGGAGACACACACGCTCTTTGGAAAACCCTTGTAGTTTAGGGGAGCCGGAACGGCCCCATTTTTTATGGTGAAATCATAAACAAGCCGGTCTATTTCTTCTGTCTTCATCCCAACACGTAGGCTTGACTCAACCAGGTCTAGTGTCTTCAATGCAATGACACCAGCCCTCTTTATGGCCTTTATGTCTTTTTCATGTTTCAGCCTAATTCCATATTTCTTGAAATAGACATCCTCCAATTCACCTGGCTTTTGCTCTTCTTTCCTCATGCAGCATTTCTTGTATTTGAGCCCACTGCCGCAAGGACAAGGATCATTTCTGCCAATCTTCATAATAATTCAATCTCCCGAGTCTCTATTTAGGCGCTTCAACACAACGCTCGTCAAAATTCTTATTTCCTCCGTCTGCAACTTCCCAAGAAACCCCAGTCCCTGATCTGCCCCGAGCAAGTCTGAAAGGTGCTTGATAAGTTGCAACTTTTCCTCGCTGATCTGACACGTCTTTTCAGCAGACTTCAGCCTCGCCTCAAGTTCCTCGTTTTCCTCGATACACGCCCCGAGGTTTTCCAGGTAAAGACTTACTTGTTCCTCGAGCAACTGAATTCTAGTCTCAAGCTCAGTGACACGATCATCCTTGGATATCGCTGTTTCTTTCTCTCCAGCCATTGCACCTGGTTGGTTCCAAGAGCATGCGGCAATCACCAGGCAAATAAATACCGCTAAGTTCACCCCAAGCTTCACGTTTCCACCACCCTTTGGTTCCCATACATTCAAGGATATTGGCAACAATCAAGGGTACCATAACAAAATAACATCTCCAAATCAAACAAGGTTTAGTAGCTGCAACGCACCATTTGCATTGATAACCGCAGGAAAAATGTGTATCAGTTGAGGTGCTCAATGCACTACGGTCATTTGGAGGATATTAATTGGAATTGAAGTGTCACTGTGGCGGAAGGTTAACCCTTCACAACACCCTCACGACCCCATATGTGTGGGCCTTTACCACCTATTTCGCTGAAGGCTTTCCTTATACAATAATAAGAATCATCTCATCTGTGTTTTTCCGCGACATTGGCGTGAGCCTCCAGGCCATAGGCCTAACCTCCCTTTACGGAATCCCATGGGTACTGAAATTCCTGTGGGGTCCTCACATTGATGAATATGGAACCAAAAGAACCTGGATGCTGCTAATGCAGGGGGCCTTAGTGCTGATCATAGGCCTCATGGCACTCCTGGTCCCTGTGCCGTGGGGGATAAAGGTAATCGCCATTATTCTTTTGGTGGGCTCATTTATTGCCGCAACCCACGATATGGCCATTGACGGCTATTACATGGAGGCACTGGACGAGAAGGGGCAGGCAAAATTTGTGGGATACAGGGTTATGGCTTATCGCATCGCCATGATGACGGGTACTGGCATAATAGTGACCGTCGGCACAACTACTTCCTGGCGGCTAGCTTACCTTTGCGCTGCATCCATGCTTGGCCTCTTGTTTGCTTACCACACGCTGCTGTTGCCCCGGGCTGAGAGCTACAAGAAGCCTTTGACCAATCTTCTACGTTCCACACTTAGCTATAGGCTTGCGGTCGGAGGGGGCCTGTTGGCCCTCTCTATTTTTCTGTTCTTCAAACTGGTTATCCCTTATTGGAATCGCCACATTGTTTCTTTAATACCTGTCCTGGGGAAAATAGGATTTTCGGGCTGGATGGCAATAGGTCTGCTGCTGGGTCTTGTATGCCTTGGGCTTTTCAAGAACAGGATAAAGGCATTAATGCTTCGGGATAAAAGCTCCTTTTACGCCCGGGCTTTTATAGCCTTTATGGACAGGGAGCGAATGGGGGTAGCCTTAGCCTTTATCATCCTGATGCGTACGGGGGAGTCCATGCTGGCCTCCATGGCCTCCCCTTTTATTGTAGATCTGGGCATAAAGGTACACTACGGGTGGATCTCTGGCGGTGTGGGGCTGCCTTTTTCCATTGTGGGTGCGATGGTAGGAGGATGGTTCATCGCCCGCTATGGACTCAAGAAAACCATATGGCCGTTCCTCCTGGCCCAGAATTTTACCAACCTCATTTACATGGCCCTCGCCTTTCACCTGCAACCCTTTGTGGTGCTAAATACAGGGGCGCCTGCGGCCACCCCAATCGGGCTCGCGAACGTTGTACTTGTGGCCTCAGTCCACGCCTTTGACCAATTTGCAGGGGGTCTAGGCACCTCAGTTCTCGTTACCTACCTGATGCGCACATGTCTTGATGAGTTCAAGGCTGCTCACTTTGCCGTTGGATCAGGTCTTATGAACATAAGCGGAGTGCTGGCCGGAGCGAGCAGTGGGTTTCTCGCTGCATGGTTGGGATATGGCGCATTTTTTGGAGTCAGCTTCCTAGCCTCCTTGCCCGGCATGGCGCTGATATTTTTCATCCCCTTTCTGGAGGAAAAGGCCTAATTCCTTTGGGTATCTACCTATTTTTTTGGTGGAATCTTGGTCATTGCCCCATCCCGCATCCCTTAGCCACAACTCTTAGCTGCCACATTGTAATGCATAAACAGAAGTTCCTAAAACGGGTCACACGCGACTTATTGATTTTAAAAAAATATTGCGAAGTATTGGGTTGCAGTTACTGGCTACATTGAATTTTCCAGTGTTATCCAAATGTTATTGCCTATAGGATGCACAGAATTTTTATAACGTCAATCCCTTATTTATCACGATTTGACCGATTTACATGACTACAGAATCAATCTAAATACCATCTAAATACCCATGAAGTTCTTATTATATCAACATGTTAGCATGATTTAGCTCAGGAACTTCGGCCTAAAGATGCAAAGTAGTTAGCATTGCACCTTGTTCTTCACACTTCAATCGCTCGCTCCCCCCACCGGGGCAACGTAACCCAGCGAAGCCGAAATCCCCTCAGATCCGAAGAAGACACCTCACTTGTCTATTCAGCGTTGTCTTTCCAAAGGCATGATCCAGCAGTTCAACCGAGACTCTATTCCCCCCACAACCCACACAACGCTTCCCTCTCCATGCCTCTTCCGGCTCCGCCCAGCCCCAAGAATTCCGGCACGTTCAGCCTTCCTAATCTCCCCTTCACAGATGGGTACAGCAAGCTCGACGGCAGCCTTTAATAATCTACGTTTTCCAGTCCCTTTAAATTTAGAATCCTTCTGGCATCCTCGGGTGTGGCCGGCTCTATACCGAACTCTTTGGCGATTCGAATGATCTTTTCCACCTGCTCGGCACTGCTTTTGGCCAGCACCCCTTTTTCCAGATATAGATTATCTTCCAGCCCAACACGTGCATTTCCACCCAACAGGAGAGATGCCGTGCACAACGGAAATTGGTGCCTGCCGGCCGCACATACCGAAAATTCGAAATCACCAATTTGTTTCTTGGCAGTGTTTACCAAAAAAACCAAATTTTCTATTGTAGCCGGAATACCACCCAGGATTCCCAGAACAAACTGAAGATAAACAGGTCGTTTGACGATTCCCTTATTGATTAGGAAGGCCAGATTGTTGATCATTCCCGTATCGTAGATCTCGAATTCCGGCTTTGTTCCGTTTGCATACATGATTTCCACGTACTGGCGCATTGTTTTAAATGTGTTGGGAAAGATAAAATCTTCGGTACCTTCCAAATACGGCTTTTCCCAATCGTATTTCCATTGCCTGATGCCATCCACAATGTGAAACAAGGCAAAATTCAAAGATCCCGCGTTCAACGTCGCAAGTTCAGGTTTTAGATTGGACACCACCTTGACGCGATGTTCCACGGGCTCACCCAGCTTTCCGCCTGTCGTGAAACATAGGATCAGATCACACTGTTTCTTTACTTCAGTTGCAATTTCTCGGTATATATCTTGATCCGCATTTGGGATGCCGGTTTCAGGTTCCCTCACATGGATGTGCGCCACAGCCGCCCCTGCCCTATAAACAGCCACTGCCTCCTTAATCAGTTCCTCAGGCGTTATTGGCAGATAAGACGACATGCTCGGTGTATGTATAGAGCCGGTGAGGGCCGCGGTTATAATCCTCTTATCCATTTTTTTATTACCCCCTGCTTCTAATTTCCATCATCATACATACCATGGTCTGTTCTCCCTAAATTCCATGATAAAATCATCGACCATTGCATCCAACGAGTAAGTAGGCTGCCAGTCCCACTCCGACTGAGCAAGGCTATCGTCTATGGCAAGCCTGCCTATTTCCCTCAAAAGTGTCACTATTTTCGGATCAGGATTAAAGGTCAGCCGTGCTCCAGGTATTCTGGAGCGCACCACGCTTACCAGCTCATTTGCTGAAAAAGGCGGCACAATTCCGGCAACATTATAGATCATTGTGCAAACTCGTGACCTGTCAGTTTGGGCCAAAAGCCTAAGAGCATTTACCGCATCTTTAAAGTATATTACAGGACATTTAGTCTCCGGTTCACAGCGAAGCTCATACGGATTTCCCTTGAGCGGCTCTTCGATTGCCCAAGCATTATAAATCGACATATGTTCGGTCTTGGCTCCTGGACCAACGACTGAAGGCAGCCGTATGCCACGAAAATCAAGTCCGAATTTTCTAGCGTAAAAACGCCCCAAAAGCTCTCCCGAAACTTTAGTTAGGCCGTACATGGAAGAGGGCCGCTGAAGTGTTTGGTCGTTAACGACATGAGTCGGTATGTCATCACTGTATGTAGCAATGGTGCTTCCGTAGACGACTTGTTTTACCCGCACTATCCTGCATGCCTCCAGGACATGATAAGTGCCAACAATATTTGCTTCAAACGCCGCCCAAGGGTTCGCCTCTGATGACAGTGAAAGCATGCCGCCCAGATGAAAGACCCTATCCACCCTGTATTCTCTTAGGCAGTTGATCAGAACGGGGAGGTGGCTTAACGATCCCTGAACATAGTCAAATTTCGACTCAAAGTCTCTAAGCATCCCCCGGACAGGCGCTATATCGAACAGAACCGGTCTTTCACCTTCGGCAATCAGTGAACGAGCCAAGTTTGAACCGAGGAATCCTGTTCCTCCAGTAATTAATACGGCCATAGGGTGAACCCCGGATATAACCGCGTGAGCGTTAAGTAAAACTCGTTTTTTTCAAGGAGATAGCC
>Ga0209834_10000745_pt1 | contig 19275 bp, 15 predicted proteins | sample Mar14236cmmetaG_FD_184134 | JGI IMG/M metagenome (GOLD analysis project Ga0209834, IMG submission 184134) | Marine hydrothermal vent microbial communities from Guaymas Basin, Gulf of California to study Microbial Dark Matter (Phase II) - Marker... ...
AGGATACGATGAGGAAGGATACAAACCTGAGGAGTTTAACTTCCACCCTGCTCTTTTAAATACCGCAAAGCAGTTCAGTGGTGCTGTTCAAAAAATGATAGATTTTGTGAAGGAGAGTCTCTAAATAAAAAATTAATGAAAGCTCTGGTAAAGACAAAAAAAGGAGAGGGTTTTATAGAGGTAAGAGAGGTTCCTGTACCAGAGTGTGGTCCTGATGAGGTCCTGATAAAAGTTGAAGCGGCAGGTATATGTGGAACTGACCTTCACATATGGCATGACAAAATGGTTTACTGGCCCCCTGTAATAATGGGGCATGAGTTTTCCGGTCAAGTAGTAAAAGTAGGAAAAAATGTTTCCCGGTGGAAGGAAAAGGATAAAGTCGTAGCTGAGCCTCATACAAAGGCATGTGGGGTTTGTTATCTTTGCAGGAGTGGCAACATTCATATCTGTCCTCACAAAAGAGCTATAGGCTGGGGAATAAACGGTGCATTCGCAGAATATATCAAAATGCCCTCTTACCTTCTCCACAGAATTCCGGGAAATCTATCTTACAAGGAGGCAGCTTTAACAGAGCCTCTTGCAATAACCGTTAACTGTGTTCTTTTAACGGCAGGCGTTAAAGCAGGAGATGTGGTAATTGTTGAAGGAGCAGGAACAATTGGTCTCATGGCTGCTATGATAGCAAAGACCGCAGGGGCAGAAAAAGTAATAGTAACAGGAGTAACACAGGATGAAAATTTAAGACTGAAAAAAGCAAGAGAGCTTGGATTTGAAACTGTAAATGTAGAAAAGGAAAACCTGGAAGAAGTTGTATTTAGTTTAACTCAGGGAAAAGGCGCTGACCTTGTGGTGGAGGCTGCAGGAGTTGAAAATGCAGTTAATACAGCCATCAAGATCACAAAGCGCCTTGGTAAAATTGCAATCCTTGGCATAACAGGTGAGAAAAAAATAAATGTTTTATGGGATGAGGCCGTTTTTAAGGGGTTAGATGTGAAGTTTTGTTTCAGCAGTAATTTTGAAAGCTGGGAGAGAGCTTTATCCTTTATGTCACAGAGAAAAGTTGAGGTATTGCCTCTCATAACACATACAGGCACCATAACCCAGTGGGAGAAAATATTCGGCGAGCTTGAAAGAGGGGAAGGAATAAAAGGTCTTTTTATATTTTAAGTTAAAATGGCCACAGACACTCTCAATGCCAATGTTCTGGTTTTAAACAAACTCTGGCAGGTTGTGGACATTTGCTCTGTTAGAAGAGCAATCTGTCTTCTTTACCTAAGACATGCACAGGTTGTGGTAAAGGAAGGGGGAGCTTTTTATACCTTTGGGTTTGAAGATTGGAAAGATTTCTCAAGAAACTCAAGAGGAGACGACTTTATATCAACAATCAACTACCGTCTGAAGGTTCCTAAGGCTATAATTCTTATGCTCTACGATAGGCTCCCTCCTCGCAGAGTAAAATTTACCCGAAAAAACATTTACCTTAGAGATAACAATACCTGTCAGTACTGTGGGAGAAAACTTCGCACAGACCAGCTCAACATCGACCATGTCATCCCTCTCTCAAGAGGAGGTAAAAACACCTGGGAAAATGTTGTTTGTTCCTGTATCCCTTGCAATATGCGCAAAGGCAACAAAACCTTGAAAGAGGCAGGGATGAGGCTTATAAGAAAACCCAGAAAACCTGACTGGAAAACATTTGTAAAAAATAGATTTAACACCTCTGAATGGGAAAGCTGGAAAGACTTTCTTGATGTTGCTTACTGGAATGTGGAACTTGAGGAGGATAAATAAATGGAAAAAGTGATAACCAAAACCAACCTTCCTGGACTAAAACTTCTAAAAAGAGGGAAAGTAAGAGACATTTACGATTTCGGCGATAAGCTTTTAATTGTGTCTACAGATAGAATATCTGCTTTTGACTGTGTTTTAGAAGAAGGTATACCTTTGAAAGGGAAAGTTTTAAATCAGCTTTCCAGTTTCTGGTTTAAAAAGACAGAACATATCATTGAAAATCATATGATTAGTACAAATCTTGAGGACTTCCCTCCCGAGGTGCTTTCTTTTAAAGACATTCTCCAGGGAAGAGCTATGCTGGTTAAAAAGACAGAACCGATAAAACTTGAGTGTGTTGTAAGGGGATATTTAAGTGGCTCTGCATACAGAGAATACAAAAAGACAGGAAAAGTTGCAAAAATAACCCTGCCCGAGAATTTGAGAGAAAGTGATCCTTTGCCTTATCCAATTTTTACACCAGCTATTAAGGCAGAAGAAGGGCATGATGTAAATATATCTTTTGATGAAATGAAAAAAATCCTTGGAGAAAAACTTTCTCAAAACTTAAAAGACATAAGTCTTGAAATTTACAAATTTGCCGCCGAGTTTTTAGATTTACGTGGGTTTATACTTGCCGATACCAAATTTGAATTTGGTATGCTGGATGGCAAAATTCTCCTGATAGACGAAGTTTTAACACCGGATTCATCAAGGTTCTGGTCTAAAGAAAGCTATACCCCGGGGAAACCACAGGAAAGTTTTGATAAACAATTTGTTAGAGACTATCTTGATAGTCTGAACTGGAACAAACTCCCTCCCCCTCCCCCTCTTCCTCCTGATGTAATTCAAAAGACAAGTCAAATTTATCAAAAAGCCTATCAGAAAATAACAGGAAAATCCATACTCGACCCTTAAAAATTTTCCATACAAAAAATAATACAAACCATCCCGTTGACACCCTTGCTCCAAACTATAAAATTAACAGAGGCAGGTGATTTAAATGCACGAGAAAGATCTACAAAAATTAAAAGCAATTGAAAAAAGATATGAAGAATTAAACAAGCTTTTAACTGACCCTGAAACGATAAAAGAGCCCAAACTTCTTCAAAAATACAGTAAAGAGCAAAAAAGGATAGAGGAAATAATCAATATGTGGAAAGAGTATCAGAAACTGGAAAAAGAACTTGAAAGCCTAAAAACAATGATTTGCGAGGAAGAAGGAGAGCTTAAAGAGCTGGCAGAGGAGGAAAAAGAAAAGGTTGAAGAAAAAATAAAAGAACTTGAGGAAAAAATAAACCTTGCTCTCTTACCCAAAGATAAATATTCTCACAGAAACGCAATAGTTGAAATAAGAGCAGGCGCAGGAGGAGAGGAAGCTGCCTTATTTGCAGCCGATCTTTACAAAATGTATATAAAGTTCTGCGAAGATAAAGGATGGAAGATTGAAAACATTGACTTCCATCCCACAGATATGGGAGGGTTTAAAGAGGTAATATTTGCAGTTGAAGGAAAGGATGCCTTTTCCACCTTAAGATACGAGAGCGGAGTTCATCGTGTCCAGAGAATTCCTGTGACAGAGTCAAGTGGGAGAATCCACACATCCACAGTTACAGTAGCTGTTTTACCTGAGGCAGAAGAAATTGAAATTGAATTAAAACCAGAGGACCTCAAAATAGAGACCTTTCACGCAGGAGGGCCTGGGGGTCAGCATGTGAATGTCACAGATTCTGCAGTAAGAGTAACCCACATTCCCACAGGAATAGTTGTTCAATGCCAGGATGAAAGATCCCAGCATAAAAACAAGGCAAAAGCCCTGCGTGTTTTAAGAACAAAGCTTCTGCAGTTAAAAGAAGAGGAACAGAGAAAAAAAATATCTCAGGAAAGAAAAACACAAATTGGCAGAGGTGAAAGGTCAGAAAAAATACGCACTTACAATTTTCCTCAGGGAAGAGTAACTGACCACAGAGTGGGGTTAACTTTGTATAACTTAGAGGAAATTTTAGAGGGAAAGCTTGAACCACTTATTATTCCTGTTATAAAACAACTAAGGGAGAAAGAAGTTGTAAGTGATAAAACTACAACATAAAACTTTGATAAAAGTAAACCCTGATGATACCCCATGCTGGCTGCAGGGGCTTGTTCCTGAAGCCAAAGCGTATGGGATATTTTTATTATGGAAGAAGCTAAAAACACCTCTTTTTTATCTTATCCCAAAACAAACCACTGCTGAGAACATTTACGAAAGCTTTAAAGTCTTTCTTAAGGAAGGTGTTTTTTTGCTTCCATATAAAGAAAACAATGCGGCTTTGTATGAGCTTTTACATAAAATAAGGGAAAACAAGGTAAAAATTTTAATAGGTTCGCTCAAAAACGCAATTCAGCCTACTCTGGACTTAAAAGAAATCGAGCTTTGTAAAACTTACCTTAAAAGGGGTGCACAGGTAAAAAGGGAAGAGCTTATCAGGTGGCTGGTTGAGAATGGTTATTTCCTTTCTCCGCTGGTAGAGGAAAAAGGAGAGTACGCAGTGAGGGGATGCATAGTTGACTTTTACTGCCCTTCTTCTTGCAATCCTGTAAGAATTGAGTTTTTTGGTGATAAAATAGACTCCATAAGAGAATTTAATCCATCAACTCAACTTAGCCTAAGACAACTTGAAGAATTCACTCTTTACCCTGCAGGTAAGGCAAAAACTCTATCAAAATCCAATTTGAGACCTTTTTTTGAGGTCCTTTCTGATAAATTTCTCTTTATCTTAGATGAACCACTGGAGATTGAAGAGGAGATAAAAAAATTAAATAAAGAAGACAGGAGGATACTTGATTTTTTGTCAGAGAAAGCAAAGTTTTACACATCTTGCTTCCCCCAAAAAAGAGAATGGACAAAGGTTAAAAAGGAGCTTTCTTTTACCTCATACCCTTTATCCTTTTATGCAGGTAATCTGGACCTTCTCTTAAAAGATATTAAAAACTGGCAAAAGGAAGAATATACTGTAACATTCATAGTGCCCACCTTAGAACAGGCAAAAAGATTCAAAGAGCTTCTACAGGAAAGAGAAATTGAATCTCTCATTGAAAACTCCTTTACTCCTGAAAAAAAAGACGTTCTGGCAATAACTTTAGGAGATATTCAAAGGGGATTTGTCTTTGAGGAAACAAAACAGGTAATAATAAGTGATGGAGACATCTTTAAAAAATACAAGAAAAGAAGAAAGAAAGCCCCCTTTGAGCAAAAAATCAAAAGCTGGACAGAGCTTAAAGAAGGAGATTACGTTGTCCATGTGGATTATGGAATAGGTAGATTTAAAGGTCTTGTAACTTTAAAAGTGAGAGGAAAGTGGGGAGATTATTTCAGGGTAGACTATAAGGGATCTGATCGTCTTTATGTGCCTTTTAACCAGCTTGACAGGCTCCATAAGTATGTAGGAAACTCAGATACTCCTCCACCAATTTACAGTCTTGAAGGCTCTGCCTGGGAGACAACAAAGGAAAGAGTGAGAAAGGCAACAAGAGAACTTGCCCTTTCCCTGCTTGAACTTTACTCTGCAAGAAAAACACAACCCGGCTTTTCTTTTTCTCCTGATACTCCCTGGCAACTTCAGTTTGAGGCCTCTTTCCCTTATGAGGAAACACCCGACCAGCTTATTGCCACCCAGGAAGTAAAGAAAGATATGGAAAGCCCAAAACCAATGGACAGATTAATTTGTGGGGATTCAGGTTATGGCAAGACAGAAGTAGCAATAAGGGCAAGTTTTAAAGCAGTAATGGACAGCAAGCAAGTGGCAGTTCTTGTTCCAACAACAATTTTAGCCGAGCAGCATTTCAGAACTTTCTCTGAAAGGATGGCAGATTACCCTGTAAGAATCGAAATGTTATCAAGATTTCAATCTTCAAGAAAACAAAAGGAAATCATAAAGGACCTGGAGGATGGGAAAGTAGATATAGTAATTGGGACCCACAGGCTTTTGCAGAATGATATCAAATTTAAAGATCTTGGACTTTTAATAATAGATGAGGAACACAGGTTTGGAGTTACTCAGAAGAAAAAACTGAAGGAGATAAAAAAGACCGTCGATGTCTTAACTCTATCAGCAACTCCCATACCAAGATCCCTTTACATGGCCCTCACCGGAATTTATAATCTGAGCACTATTTTTTCTCCTCCTCAAGAAAGACAAGAAGTTGAGGTGGAGGTTGCTCCCTACAACGATAAAACCATAAAGGAGGCAATTTCAAGGGAACTTTTAAGAAAAGGTCAGGTATTTTACCTTTATAACAGAGTAAGGGACATTCATAGAATAAAAAGTAGGCTTGAAAAAATGTTTCCTGAATCAAAAATAGCTGTAGCCCATGGCCAGATGAGCTCTTCCCTGCTGGAGAAAACTATTTCTGACTTCATAAAAGGAAAATACGATATACTTGTTTGTACTTCAATAATAGAATCCGGAATAGACATGCCAAATGTAAATACACTAATTGTGGAAAATTCAGAACAATTTGGCCTTGCTGATCTTTATCAGTTAAGGGGAAGGGTTGGCAGAGGAAAGAGAAAAGGTTATGCTTACTTTCTCTTTAATCCAGGAAAAGCTCTTACTGATGAGGCTAAAAAAAGACTCCAGATCATCCATCAGTTTAAAGGTTCAGGGGCAGGTCTCAAGGTAGCTATGGAAGATCTTCAAATAAGAGGGGCAGGAAACCTTCTGGGTAAGGAACAGCACGGACACATAGCCTCTGTGGGATTTACTCTGTATTCACAACTTCTAACCGAGGAAATTAAAAAACTAAAAGGGGAAAAGGTGAAGCCCTCATTCCCTGTGCAAATAGAATTAGGAATGGAGGCAAGAATCCCTGAAACTTTCGTTCCTGTAAAAGAGCAGCGAATGCAACTTTACCAGAAAATAGGAGAAATAGAGGATAAAAGAAAACTTCTGGAATTTCAGGAGGAATTACAGGACAGATTTGGTCCACTGCCTCCTGAGACTCAAAATCTAATTCATCTTTTACAGATAAAACTCGTGGCAAAAGAGGTAGGGATTTGCTCTATAAGTGAGAATTACGCCAATATGATTCAAATTAAATTTTCACACCTTTATCCTCTCACTGAAGAAAAAAAAGAAAAAATAAAGTCAAAATTCTCAAAAGAGGTTAAAACTTTTCCCGGTGACAATAAAACTCTCTTAATCTTAAAACCGGAAAAGGAGGATAAAAGAAAACTTCTTTTCTGGTTAAAGGAGTTTTTGCAAAAATTAAAAGATGTGCTAATATAAAAGCATACACAGTTTTAATTAAAAATGAGAAAGATAGAAAAACTTTTTTTAATTTTTGTTTTAACAGGTCTCCTGTTAAAAACCCCTGTATGGGGACTATCTTCTGGTGAAATCATAGATGAGGTAATTTTTAGTGTAAATGGGAAGATATTCACCAGAAAGGATTTTGAGGAGAATGTTAGAATTTTTAAAGAATTTTACCTTGATAAAAAATCACTCTCAGAAGAAAACATAAAGGAAGTGGTTCTTAAAAAAACAATAGACGAAATTTTACTTGAAGAGCAGGCAGAAAGAGAGGACATAAAAGTCCTGCCGGAGGAGCTTGAGAGGGCACTTAAAGCACTGCGTGGAAAGTTAACCGAAGAGATGTTCCTCAACAGGTTAAAAGAAAAAGGAATAACATATGATGGACTTAAAAGAAAAATTGAGAGAGAAATTCTGGCAGAGAAGATGATGAAATGGAAGGCTGAGAGGATAAAAGAGGAAATTGAGATTAAAGAAGATGAAATTAAGGATTTTTTTGCTCTGCTAAAGCAGTATATTTATGGAGAAAAAGTAGAAAATGAAGATATAATAAATTTTTACGAAATTTATAGCCGTCAAATAGACCAGGAGGAAAAAGTCTGGCTTTTACAAATCGTAGTAGAGGGAAAACAGAGGGCCGAAAAGGTGCTTCAGAACATAGAAGAGGGAAAGGAAAATTTCTCTGAGGCTGCAAAACGCTTTTCCATTGGACCTGCTGCAGAAAAGGGAGGAGACCTTGGATGGCTCAGTCTGACCCAGATACAAAAACCTCTGCGATCTATTGTGGGGAAAATGAGGGAAGGTGAGGTAACCTCACCCATAAAGATAAACGAAAAATATTACCGCATTTTACAGGTTAAAGCACACAAGAGCCTATCTTTTGAGAAGTGGGAAGATAAAATAAAAATTTATCTTTTAAACAGAAAAACCATACAGGAACTTGATAGATGGTTAAAAAAATTAGAACAGGAAAGTTTTATTCAGATTATAGAAAAGGACCTGAAGGAGAAATGGAAAAGCTTATAATAGAAGGAAAGACTTCTTTAAAAGGGCAGGTAAATATAAGCGGGTCGAAAAATGCCTCTTTACCCATTATAGCAGCATCCCTTTTAATAGAGGGGGAGTGTCATCTTAAAAATGTCCCTCAACTTACAGATGTGAAGGTGATGAGCGAGATTATGGAAAGGTTGGGGGCAAAAGTAGAAAAAAAAGAAGGTGAACTGAAAATAGATACGTCCTCCGTTATTGAGGATGAGGTCCCAGCTGAACTTTTAGGTATGCTAAGAGCCTCTATTTTAATCCTTAGCCCTCTTCTTTTTAGAAAAAGAAGGGCAAAGCTTACCCTTCCTGGTGGATGCAACATTGGGAAAAGACCGGTTGATCTTCACCTGAAAGGACTCTCAGAAATGGGAGTGCTTTTTGAGGTAAACAATGGATACATAAAAGCAAAAATCAAATCTTTTCTTAAGGGAGGCGACATTCACCTTAACTTTCCCAGTGTAGGAGCAACCGAGAACCTTATCCTTGCGGCTTCTGTTGCAAAAGGGGAAACCATTATTAAAAATGCCTCCCAAACTCCGGAGGTTGTGGATCTTTGCAACTTCTTGCAAAAAGCAGGAGTGAAAATAGAAGGAGTTGGAACATCAACACTTAAAATAAAGGGGAAAAATTCCCTCTCTCCTGTTACTCATCAGATTATACCTGATAGAATTGAAGCCGGAACCTTTATCATGATGGCAGGAATAACAGGAGGTGAGGTGTTAATAAGAAAAGCAAAAGCTGAACATCTTGCAAATCCTATATCACTTTTCAAAAGTATGGGTCTGCAAATTGAAGTAGAGGGGGAGAATATCTTTGTGAGAAGGTCTTCCTCTCTTAAACCAATTAAAGTGAAAACTATGCCTTACCCGGGATTCCCTACAGACCTTCAACCACAGCTAACTGCTCTTACCTGTGCTGTAGAAGGAGAAAGTCATATTACAGAAACTATATTTGAAAGCAGATTTTCCCACATACCTGAACTTAGAAAGATGGGAGCCAATATAGAAAGAGAAAATGCAAAGATAAAGGTGAAAGGTGGTATTCCTCTTAAAGGAACAGAGGTTAAAGCATATGACATAAGAGGAGGAGCGGCTCTTGTGCTGGCGGGACTTTGTGCAGAAGGGAAGACCCATCTTCTCAACTCTTACTATCTTGACAGAGGGTATGAAAAAATTGAGGAGAAAATCTCCTCCTTAGGCGCAAATATAAAAAGAGTGAAAGGGGGAAATGAGGACCTTGGGTAAAAAAATAGGTATAGATCTTGGCACGACGAGTATAATAGTCTACGTTGAAGGCAAAGGAGTGGTATATAAAGACCCTTCAGTGGTTGCAATAGACAACCACTCAGGGAAAATCCTTGCTATAGGAAAAGAGGCAAAGGAGATGGTGGGAAGAACACCTGGAAGTATCACAGCAATTCAGCCAATGAAAGACGGAGTTATTGCAGATTACGATATTGTTGAGGAAATGATCCGCTGGTATATCAGGAAAATCTGTGGAAGATGGGAGCTTTTCCATCCTTATCTTATGATATGTATACCAACAGGAGGAACCTCTATTGAAAAAAGAGCAGTGATTAATGCCGGTATAAGAGCAGGAGCAAAAAGAGTATTTCTCATTGAGGAACCTAAAGCCGCAGCCATTGGGGCAAATCTTGATATTACAAAACCTGAAGGTTGTATGGTGATAGACGTTGGGGGAGGAACAACAGATATAGCAGTTCTGTGTCTGGGAGACATAGTAACAGGTGAATCCATTAGAGTTGGCGGGAATAAAATGGACGAGGCTATTATAAGATATGTTAGAAAAAAATACAACATTGCCCTCGGGGAGATCTCTGCAGAACTCGTAAAACAGAAGATAGGATATGCAACTTCCCCTTCGGATGAGGAAATGGAGGTAAGTGGAAGGGATCTTGTAACCGGTCTCCCAAAAAGAGTTAAGATAACAGCAGGAGAAATACAGAAAGTTTTGTCCGAGCCTCTATCTTCAATAATAAATGGAGTTAAAAGCGTCCTGGAAAGAACTCCTCCAGAACTTGCAGCTGATATAATAAACAAAAGAATAGTCATGACAGGAGGAGGAAGTCTTCTTAAAAATTTTGACAAACTCATAGAAAAAGAAACAGGCATCCCGGCAATGTTAGCAGAGGACCCTGTTTCCTGCGTAGCTATTGGCACAGGAAAGGCTCTAAAGAGCATAAAACTCATGAGAGGTCTGGGGATTGGCTAAAGGAAAAAAATTTATCTGTAAAGTGTGTGGACATACAACCTTTAAATGGACAGGGAGATGTCCTGAATGCGGTGAGTGGGATAGTATGGTGGAAAAAGAAACAGTGGAGGAGGAAATTCCCTCTGTAAAATCTACTCCTCCCAGACCAGCAAGTGAAATTTCTCTTCTTAAAGAAAAAAGATACCTCAGTAAAATAGGTGAGTTTGATAGAATTCTGGGAGGAGGAATAGTGCCAGGTTCTCTGGTTTTAATAGGAGGGGAACCTGGAATAGGTAAATCCACTCTACTTATGGAGGTTGCACAGAAACTTTCTTCAAAAGATCTTCCTGTGCTGTATATTTCTGGAGAGGAGTCTTTATACCAGGTACAACTTAGAGCATTGAGACTCGGTATAGATTCATCTTTCCTCTACATTATGGCTGAAAACAACCTCAAAGCTATACAAAATGAGATTGAAAAGTTAAAACCAAAAGTAGTTGTAATTGACTCCATTCAAACAGTATATCTTGATAATCTTGATTCTCCACCTGGAAGTATATCTCAGATAAGAGAGTGCACATCTTCTCTTATAAAAATTGGAAAGAAAAAAGAAATTGCAATATTTCTGGTAGGTCATGTCACAAAAGATGGTTCCATAGCAGGGCCAAGGATTATGGAGCACATGGTAGACACTGTCCTTTACTTTGAAACAAGCAAGGACTATCAGTACAGAATTCTAAGAGCGACAAAGAACAGGTTCGGTCCCACATCAGAGATAGGAATATTTAAGATGACCTCTGGAGGACTTGTGGAAGTTATTGATTCTTCAAATCTCTTTATCACTGACTCTCTTTTAAAAACCGAGGTTCCAGGAACAGCCGTTGTTCCCACTGTAGAGGGAAGTAGAATCTTCCTGATAGAGATACAGGCTCTTGTTACAAGATCCAACTTAACTCTTCCAAGAAGAGTAACGCAGGGTGTTGATTATAACAGGATTTGCGTTCTTCTTGCAGTTCTTGAGAGAAGAGGATTTAATTTTTACCAGAAAGATGTCTATGTCAATGTTGCAGGAGGAGTAAAGATTGAAGAACCTGCATGCGATATGGCTATCGCTCTCTCTCTTGCCTCAAGTGCAAAAAACAGGCCCGTCAGGCAGAAAACTGTTGCTGTGGGAGAAGTGGGCTTAACAGGAGAGATAAGACCTGCAGGATTTATGGAAAAGCGTCTGAAGGAGGTGAAAAAATTGGGATTTGAAAGATGTATAGGATCTTTAATCGAAGAAAAGGAGGCAAGAAAGGTCAAAGGAATAGAATTTATAGGAGTTAAAAGTATTGAAGAGGCTATTCAAGAGGGACTAAAGGAGAGGTAATTTGGCCGGTGAAGATAAAAAATTAAGCGAGGAATTTTTAAAATTTTTAAAACTGGTATCTCCGGGAACTGACCTTAGAGAAGGGCTGGAGATAATACTCCAGAGAAGAACAGGGGGGCTTATTGTTATTGGTGACAATGAAAAAGTTTTAAGCCTTATAGATGGAGGATTTCAAATAAATTCTCCTCTTACTCCCGCAGCTCTTGCTGAACTTGCTAAAATGGACGGGGCCATAATTTTATCCCGCGACGCCAAGAGAATTCTATATGCCAATACCCAGCTTATCCCTGACTATCTTATTCCCACAGAAGAAAGAGGAACAAGACATAGAAGCGCGGATAGAATGGCAAAACAAACAGGTTGCCCTGTAATTGCTATATCTGAGACAAGAAGCGTTATAACTCTCTACCAAGGAGAAAACAAATACGTCTTGAAACCTATTTCAGAGCTCCTCAGAAAATCAGCACAAGCTCTGCAAACAATGGAGAAATACAGAATCGCCTTTGATGAGGCAATTGGTGAACTTGACATTATGGAATTTAAAAATGAGGTAAAACTTTATCATGTAGTAAATGTGGTTCAGAAAGGAGAGGTTATAAAAAGAATAAAGGAAGAAGTGGAACGTTACATTATAGAGCTGGGAGAGGAAGCAAGGCTGGTAGAGATACAGTTTAAGGAAATACTTGGAAGTTGTGTTGAAGAGACAGAATATATTATAAAAGATTATGCAAGGGATGACTTTAAAAAAACAAGGGAAAAACTTGACCTTCTCGAATTAAATAAAATCCTTGAAACAAATACAATAGTAGAAAGTTTAGGATATGAACCAAAACCGGAAAGTCTTGACCTTACCGTTTTTCCGAGAGGATATAGGGTGCTATCAAAGATACCCCGCCTTCCCAAAATAGTCATAGATAATGTGGTTAACTACTTTGGCAGTCTTTACAACATAATGAAAGCTACTCCTCTTGAGTTAACAGAAATTAACGAAGTGGGAGAAAAAAGAGCTCAGACTATCAAAGTAGAACTTGAAAGAATTAAGGACAAAGCTCTTTTACAGAGATAAAATTAAAAAAGGAGGAAATAGTTAAATGACTTTTGAACAGTTGAGAATTCGCATATTATTTATAATTTTAGCAGCTGCAACATGTTATGGGATAGCTTTTAACTTAGGAAAAGATCCCTGGATTTACACACTTATAGGAGGATGGATAGCCACAGTAGTTGTTATTGCAGAGAAAGGCTTATCACAGGTTCCCATAAATAAACTTGTAAGTGGGGTGATAGGACTTGCAGTAGGACTTTTGATAGCAAATCTTATTGGCTATCCTCTATTACTCATCACACAACTGAAGGAGTTTTCTCCCTGGATATTGCTTGCAGTAAACGTTGTATGTGCTTCTGTGGGTCTAACAGTGGGACTGAAAAGAGAAGAGGATGTGTTTGGTTTTATATCTCACCTCACCGGTAAAAAAGTTCTCTCTTCTCAAGGAGGGTATAAAATTCTTGATACCTCAGTAATAATTGATGGAAGAATAGCTGAAATCTGCGAAACAGACTTTATAGAGGGGGTGCTCATAATACCTCAGTTTGTTCTTGCTGAAGTCCAGCAAATCGCAGATTCTCCTTCTCCAACCAAAAGAACAAGAGGGAAAAGAGGTCTTGATATAATAAATAGACTCCAAAGCCAGGAATTTGTTCCGGTAGAGATAGTTGACACTGATTTTCCTGACCTCTCCGAGGTTGACAGCAAACTCATTCGCCTGGCAAAGGCAATGGGAGCTAAAATTATAACCAACGACTACAACTTAAAAAAAGTGGCAAAAATACAAAATATAAAAGTCCTTAATATAAATGAACTTGCTACTGCCCTAAAGCCTATACTTTTACCAGGCGAGTCCTTAAAAATAAACATAATTAAAGAAGGAGAAAATCCTAATCAGGGAATAGCTTATCTTGAAGACGGAACAATGGTTGTGGTGGAGGGAGGTAAGAAGTACATAGGAAAAGAAACAGAGGTTGTGGTTACATCTGTACTTCAGACAACAACAGGTAAAATGATTTTCACTGAAATTAAAGAAGAAGGCGAAAAGGAGAAAAAGAAGTTCCGGAGTAAGAATAAGTGAGAACAGAAGTGGTTATAGCCGCGGGTGGTAAAGGAGAAAGATTTGGAAATAATCAGCCCAAACAGTTTTGTCCCATAGCAGGAAAACCCATATTAGAGTGGACACTTGATAAGTTTGAAGATTGCTCCTTAGTGGACGGTATTATACTTGTTGTTCCCCAGGGGATGATAGAATATACAAAAAGAAAAATTACTCTTTCAAGGTATAAGAAGATCAAAAAAATTGTAGAAGGAGGAAAGGAAAGAACAGACTCTGTTTATAATGGTTTAAGTGCTCTGGAAGAAGATACTCAGATAGTATTAATCCATGATGGAGTGAGACCTCTTGTCTCAACTTCTCTTATTGAACTTGTTATCAGAAAAACAGAAATTTACGGGGCTGTTATTCCAGGCGTTCCTGCGAAAGAAACTGTCAAAGAGAAAAATGAGGAAAACTTTGTAGTTAAAACTTTACCTCGAAAAAAAATTTATCTTATCCAAACTCCCCAGGGATTTAAGAAAGACCTGATTAAAAATGCACACACGAGGGCAAAGCTAAAAGACTTCAAGGCAAGCGATGACGCCTGTCTTGTGGAAAACATCGGTCAAAGGGTGTATATAATCCCAGGCGAGGAAAAAAACATAAAAATCACAACCTGTTTTGACTTTAAGCTTGCAGAAATTTTATTAAAGGAAGAGCAAAAAAGGATATGAGAGTTGGAATAGGATATGATATTCATCCTTTTTCTCCTAAAAGAAAGCTTATCTTAGGCGGAGTAAGTGTACCTTATAAATCCGGACTTTCTGGGCACTCTGATGCTGATGTGCTTTCCCACAGTATAGCCGATGCTCTTTTGGGAGCCTGTGGAGAAAGAGATATTGGATATCACTTCCCTCCAGATGATCCAAAATACCAGGGAATAAGCAGCTTGTTTTTTCTTGAGGAGATAAGCAGACTCTTGAAAAATAAAGGTTTTGTAATAATAAATTTAGACTCTACTATAATAGCTCAAGAACCCCGACTTTCTGCTTATATTCCTCAAATGAAGGAAAAAATAGCCAGAACTCTTAAGATAGACCAAACTCAGGTGGGAATAAAAGCTACAAGCCCTGAGGGACTTGGTTTTCTTGGAGAAAAAAAGGGAATTGCCTGCATCTCAATTGTCACTATCAGAAAAGTAAGTAAAGGTGGGGAAAATGGGATTGAGGATATATAACACTTTGACAAGAAAAAAGGAAGGATTTTCACCTCTTGAAGAAAATAAAGTAAGAATGTATGTGTGTGGCGTAACCCTCTATGATAAGCTTCACTTAGGGCATGCAAGAGCAGCTGTGGTTTTTGATATGATAAGAAGATACCTTGAATACAAAGGATATGAGGTTATTTTTGTCACCAATTTTACCGATGTGGATGATAAAATGATAAAAAGAGCAAGGGAACTTAATACAACAATATTTGACCTTGCCAGAAAATTTATCAGTGAATACTTTGAGCAAATGGAAAAACTCGGCGTAAAAAAGGCAAACTACTATCCACGGGCAACAGATCATATAAAAGAAATTATTGAACTTATAAAAAAATTGGAAAAAAAGGGAATTGCCTATAAAAGCAATGGAAATGTATTTTTCAGAGTAAAAAAATTTCCCGAATATGGGAAATTATCAGGTCAGTCTCTAAAAGAACTTTTTGCCGGAGTGAGAATAGAAGTGGATGAGAAGAAAGAAGAACCTTTTGATTTTGCTCTCTGGAAAAAAGCAAAAGAAGGAGAACCTTCCTGGGAAAGTCCCTGGGGAAGGGGAAGACCAGGATGGCATATTGAATGCTCAGCTATGGCTATGAAGTACCTGGGAGAGACAATTGACATCCATGGAGGAGGTAAAGATTTAATTTTCCCCCATCATGAAAATGAAATAGCCCAATCAGAAGCTGCGACAGGAAAAAAATTTGCCAGATTATGGATCCACAATGGACTTGTCACCATGAATGACCAGAAAATGGCAAAATCAACAGGGAACTTTGTAACTTTATCTGAAGCTCTACAGAAGTATGGAGGAGAGGTTGTAAGATACTACCTTCTTTCTGCCCACTATAGAAGCCCCCTTAACTACAGTGAAGAAAGCCTGAAGGAAGCCTCTTCTTCTCTTGAGAGAATTTACAATCTTCTTGAGAGAATAGACGAGCTTTTAGAAGAAAAGAAGGAAAGTTTCAAACTGGAAGATGTACCTTTAAGGATAAGGGATTTATCTTCCAAATTCTTTGAATCAATGGATGATGATTTCAACACCCCATCTGCCTTTGCTTCTTTGTTTGAGATGGTAAAAGAGGCAAATATTATACTGGAAAAACCTCTGGACAAAAAGTTGAAAGCAGCACTTTTCTACATAAAAAATCAAATAAAAGAGGCAGGGAAAATTCTGGGGCTTTTCCAGGAGAAAAGAAAAATTCTGGAAGATAAAACTGAGAAGTTAATTAAGATTCTGGTGGATGTAAGAAATGACCTGAGAAAGGAAAAAAGGTGGGACCTGGCAGATAAAATCCGCCAGCGTTTGCAGGAGATTGGAATAAAACTTGAGGATAAAAAAGATAAAACTGTGTGGAAAATTACACCACTCCCTGAAAAATAAAAAACGGACTCTGGACACTCTCTTAAAAATAATTAAACTATATATCCAGCTTATTTAAACGCTGGCGTAGCTCAACGGTAGAGCAGCTGATTTGTAATCAGCAGGTTGGGGGTTCGAGTCCCTCCGCCAGCTCCAGATTCCACAGTACTAAATCCAGCCGTTACATCGATACAGAGCAAAGGCTAAAAATTCGTGTAAGATAAGGTGCAGATTCCTTAAATTTTGATAAAATCCAAACTTATATATTTCACTGTTTCTTACCGGTGCAGGCAGAACCTCAAGTCCCTGTTTTTTAAAACAATCAAAAGCCCTTCTCATATGATAGGGAGAGGTAACAAGAATTAACTTTCCTTTAATGTTATATTCTTTAAGAATTTTTTTAACATAGAGAGCATTTTCATAAGTGTTTAAGGAATGGGATTCTTCCATTATCGCTTTACGTGGTATCCCTGAACCTAAGGCAAGCTCACACATCTTTTCGGCTTCCACGCTCCCCTTGACCACATCCCCTCCGCTCAAGATAAGATATCTGGCAAAACCTATCTCATAAAGAAATATCCCATACCTTATCCTCTCCTCAGTGCTCTTTCCAAGACTCCCATCAGATTTTAACCCTCCTCCCAGCACCACAATAGCCTCAGCAGGATGAAGCCGCTGTTCAAGGGTTAGAAATTGAAAAATTCTGTACTGGGTAAAAGGAAGGTAAAGGATACCAAAAATTATAGAAAAAATAATTCCTGCAACAAAAAAGTATTCCCTTACTTTCCTCATAATAAAAGTTTTTAAAAAATCCTGACCAAATCTTAAGGAGTGCTATTTTTTATTATCTCTTTAATAATTTCGGGAAATTTCTGAAGAGCCCTCTTAACCTTATCAGGATAAGGAGTCCCCCCTTGAGCAAAATCCCACCTTCCTCCTCCACTTCCTCCGGTGAAAGAAGAGAGCTTTTTTATCAGATAATTTGCTGGCAAATCTTTGCGGGAGGAGGCAATCACAATAAAAGCTTTTTTTTCGTCAGAACAGGAAAGGGCAACCACAGCCTCTTTTAGCTTATCTCTCAAATTTTCAGCAGCCTGACGCAAAAGGGAGGAAGATACACCTTTAATCTCCTCTGCGCATACCTTAACACCCTCAACTTCAGTGACACTTTCTGCAATAGCTTTAAGTCTTTCTCCAAGAAGCTCTCTCTGAACTTCTTCCACTTTCTTTCTCAAAATAGAAATTTCTCTATCCATATTTTTTATTTTATCAGCAATTTCTTCCTCTTTTACAGAGAGAATCTGCACCATCTCCTCTACTTTCTGCCTTTTATCCATTAACCACAAAAGAGCCTTTTCTCCGCAGAGAGCCTCAATCCTACGCACTCCTGCAGAAATACCGCTTTCAGCAACAATCTGGAAAATACCCATCTCTCCTGTGCGAGAAAGATGTGTTCCACCACATACCTCCATACTGAAATCCCCTATTTTAACCACCCTAACTTTATCTTGATATTTTTCCTCAAAAAGAGCTATAGCTCCCCTTCTTCTTGCGTCCTCAAGCCTCATCTCTTCTGTCTCCACCAGAATGTCCTCCCTTATTTTCTCATTTACAAGAAGGCAGACCTTTCTTAGCTTCTCCTCATCCACTGCAGAAGGAAAAGTGAAATCAAATCTTAATCTTTCCTCATCCACCAGAGAACCACTTTGTCTCACACTTTCACCCAGCACTTTGCGCAGGGCTGCATGCAAAAGATGAGTGGCAGTGTGAGAAGAGGCAAGGGCTTTCCTTCTTACTTTATCAACCTCAAGTCTTATCTTATCTTTTTTTCTAAAAAAGCCTTTTTTCACCAGGACCTTATGAAAAATAAGTTCCCCTCTTCTTCTCACATCAATTACCTCACCAAAACCTTGAGGAGAAAAAATACTGCCCTTATCTGCTACCTGTCCTCCACCTTCAGGGTAAAAAGGTGTCTCAGAAAAAACAAAATCACCTTCCTCACCTTCACCCATAACCTCAATTAGTCTCCCATCTTTAACTATGCAAAGCAAAAGAGCATCTGTCAAAAGTTTTTCATAGCCGACAAAAATTCCCCCTTTTCCTTCAGGACACTCCTTTTTCACCTCAGCTATAAAGGAGGGAGTATCCCACACAGATAACTTTGCTCCCTGTGCAACTTTTGCCCTTTTTCTCTGTTCCTCCATAAGCTCTTTAAATTTTTCCTCATCAAGCCTAATACCTGCCTCCTCTGCTATTTCTCTTGTTATATCCAGCGGGAAGCCATAGGTATCATACATTTTAAAAACTTCCTCACCTGGCAATATTCTCTTCCCGGAAGATTTTATTTCCTTAATTATTTTTTCCAGTATAGAAAGTCCACGGGAAAGAGTATCCTGAAAAATTTCCTCCTCTGTTTTTATAATATTCACAATCTCATCTTCTTTTTCTCTAAGCTGAGGATAAGCCTCACCCATCATTTCCACTACAACAGGGACACCTTTGTGAAGAAAAGGGTAATTTAACCCGAGTTTTCTTCCGTAGCGAAAAGCCCTGCGCAACACTCTTCTTACCACATATCCTCTTCCTACGTTGGAAGGCATAATTCCTTCCTCAAGAAGAAAAACAAGTCCTCTTAGATGATCACTTATAACCCTGAGGGCTCTCTCGTCTTGCTTTTTAAAAGGAGAAAGTTCCTTAATCCATTTGTAAAGAGGATAAAAAAGGTCGGTGTGATAGTCATCATCCACTCTTTGAACAACAGTTGCAACTCTCTCAAGTCCCATTCCTGTGTCTACATTTTTGGTTGGGAGAGGAGAAAGGTTACCTGAAATGTCTCTTTTATATTGCATAAAAACAAGATTCCATATCTCCACCCATCTTGAACA
>Ga0209834_10000746_pt1 | contig 19218 bp, 12 predicted proteins | sample Mar14236cmmetaG_FD_184134 | JGI IMG/M metagenome (GOLD analysis project Ga0209834, IMG submission 184134) | Marine hydrothermal vent microbial communities from Guaymas Basin, Gulf of California to study Microbial Dark Matter (Phase II) - Marker... ...
AATATAATGTTTCTAAAACTAAAAACAAGAGACTTCAATTTTCAGAAAATTTTTAATTCTGGATTATTTTATTTCTTTTATGAATCTGAACCTGTTAGAGAAATTTACTTCAATGGAAAACTTTTTAAATTAGAATTCCGGCAGAAAAATAATTGCCTGATCATAACTTGCCCTATGAAATTTAAAAAAGAGGAGAGAGACAATCTAATCAGAAGAATAAAATATTGTTTTGGTCTGGAAGAAGACTTGACAGATTTTTATAAAATCTGCGAAAAAGATCCCGTGCTCAAAGACCATCTCGAAAAAATAAAAGAAACGAGAATCATCTCCGCTTTTTCAGATTTTGAATCTCTGGTTGGAGCGATAATTTCACAGAATAACTCCTATAAAAACTACAGAAGACAGATGTATTCGGTTTATAAAAAAATAAATTTTATTCCGGAAAATTATACAGAAAAAAAACTATCTGGATTGAAATTGGGTTACAAAATTTCTTTTTTGGTTGGCCTTGCTAAAACTTTTGGAAAAATTGAAATCGGAAAAATAAAGGGAATAGGCAAATATTCAATAAATTTATTTGAGATATTTCAGAGGAGAAACTACAATTGTTTTTATATGGATTGCCTAACAGAAAAAATTCTAAGAGAAAAATATAAAATAAACGACAATTTTGAAGAAAACACAAAAAGACTTTGGGGAAAATACCGAGGTCTCGCCGAAGCTTATTTACAGAGATTTTTTGAGAGAAAATAATTTCAAACCTTTAAATTATTAAATTGATAAAGTTATGGGCAAGACAAAAACGAGCAAGATGAGAGGTTCAAAAACCTGTGGATATGGTTCAAAAAAGAAACACAGAGGAAAAGGTTCGAAAGGAGGTAAAGGAATGGCTGGTTCAAAAAAACACAAAAAATTCAAAGTTTTAAAGGAAAATCCAGAATACTTTATCCACAAAAAACTGAAAGGCAGAAAAAAATCAGAGAAAGTAATTAACATAAGGGATCTTGAAAAAATCAAAGAAAACAAAATAAATCTGAAAGAACTTGGATACACAAAATTGCTTGGTGATGGAGAAATAAAAAGAAAAATCGAAATTGTGATAGATAAATGGAGCAAAGGGGCTGAAGAAAAAATAAAAAAAGCGGGAGGAAAAATAATTGCATCAGAATCTTAAATGGGAATGTGATAAATATTATTTTTTAATTGAATTTATTTAATGGATCTATTAAATATACTTCCAGGAGTTGCAAATCCAAAAACAAGACTAAATTTTAAGGATAGATTAAAATGGACAGGAATAGGTCTGTTGTTGTTCTATTTGATGGGTTTTATACATGTTGCCGGAGCCCAGGCTGAAGTTTATGACAGATTCAAGCAGATTTCTGTCTTGATGGGTTCTAAATTTGGAACTCTTGCAACTTTGGGAATTGGTCCAATAGTTACGGCTTCTATTCTTTTGCAGGTTTTGGTCGGTTCCAAAATAATAAATTGGGATTTGAATACAAAAGAAGGAAGATCAAAATTTCAGGGAACACAAAAACTTCTCGCCATTGCTTTCTGTTTTTTGGAAGGTTTCGCTTATGTCCTGTTTGGGGCGGTTCCCGCCAGTTCACCTTCATTAATACCCATGGTAGGTCTACAAATTGCTCTCGGTGGTTTAATAATTTTATTCCTTGATGAAGTGATAATGAAATGGGGCATCGGCTCGGGTGTTTCCCTATTTATTGCCGCCGGGGTTTCAGAGAGAGTATTTATTGGTTTGTTCTCTCCTTTTGAAAAGGCAGGGGCAATTGCACAATTGATATACGGCTTTTCAACTGCAAATTTTGTTCTCGTTGGAATGGCGGTCACAACAATTGCGGCAACTATTCTAATTTTTGCTATTTGCCTGTATGCTCAGTCAATTAAAGTAGAAATTCCTCTGGCCTTTTCCCAACTGAGAGGTTTTGGAAGAAGATGGCCTTTGAATTTCTTTTATACTTCAAACATTCCGGTAATTCTGGCAGCGGCATTAATTATAAATATATCTATGGTTGGAGCAATGCTGGATTCAAAAGGAATAAGCATCCTTGGAAAATTTGATGAATCTGGAACTCCTGCTCCAGGAGGAATTGTCTATTATCTAACGCCCCCTCACAATGTTCTTCAGAAGTTCCTGTTCGGCTTTGGTCCAGATCCAGTAGATGTTGTTAGAATTTTTACTTATTTGGTTTTTTTGACAATTCTCTGTGTCGTGTTTTCTATATTCTGGGTTGAAACTGCAAATATGGGTCCCGAGGCCGTTGCCGATCAAATTTCAAATATTGGCATGCAAATCCCGGGATTTAGAAAAGATAAGAGAATTCTTATAAAAATATTGAGTAAATACATATATCCGCTTACTGTATTGGGTGGAATTGCCGTAGGTATTTTGGCCGCCCTGGCAGATTTTACCGGAGCTTTGGGTACGGGAACCGGAATTTTACTTACGGTGATGATTTTATACAATTTCTATGAGAGAATTTCCCAGCAATATATAGAAGATATGAATCCTGCTGTAAGAAAGTTCTTTAAATAAATAGTAAGAAGAAGGTGCCCGCACTATTTAAATTCTATCATAACCTCAATGCTCTCCACAGGCATTCTCTGACTTTCTCTTATTTCATATCAAGCTATTCTTTACTTCAATTACAAAAGTTACCAATTCAAATTAAAGAATTTTATAGATGGCAAATAACTTCAAAATTTCCCTCTCTAAATGAAACTTCTTCAACTCTGTTTGTTCCCTTTATGTCCGGCAGAACCCGTTTTAATTTCTCAATATCTTCCTTTTTAGCCGCTATTTCGATTTTGCTGATTTGTTTTCCAAGAGATAATCTGTTCGATATTTTCCACCTGCGAACTTCCGAAATTACTTCTTTCAGCAACATGCCGGTTTTTAGAGATTCTCTGTCTTCAATTATTTTTTCGGGAAAATTAGATAAATGAATACTCTTGTCTTTCTCCATTTCTTTAAATAAAATCTGATAAATCTCTTCCGTAATATAAGGAATAAATGGGGCGAATAACTTGAGTATTCCAAGCAAAACATTATACAAAGTCCATTTAGCACTTAGTTTTGACTTTTCGTCCTCTCCGTAAATTCTATATTTGACTATTTCAAGATAAAAGTCGCAGAACTCGTGTTTGAAAAACATTTCCGTAATTCTTCTCGCCTCGCTGAGTTCATATTTGCCAAAATATTTGTGATAATCTTCAATAACAAGACCGAATCTCGTCAGGATCCATCTGTCAACAACAGTTAATTCGGGTTTTTTTAGTTTTTCAATATTTTGATGTATAAATCTCGAAGCATTCCAGAGTTTAATTAAAATATCCATGTTATGTTTTAAATCTTCCTCTCTAAAAGGCAAATCTTCCCCGATTTTTGCCGTTGTTGCCCAGAGCCTAATGGCGTCAGCACAATATTTTTCAATAATCTTTAAGGGGTCTATTATATTTCCAAGAGATTTTGACATTTTCTTTCCTTTCCTGTCAAGACCATGACCGGAAATCATTATATCTTTCCAGGGTTGTTTATCTAAATGCAAGTAAGATTTCAATATTGTGTAAAATGCCCATGTTCTAATGATGTCGTGTCCTTGAGGTCTAAGAGACATCGGAAATATTTTTTCAAAAAATTCTTCATCTTCTTTCCATTTAGAATTTATCAACGGGGTGATTGAAGAAGTAAACCAGGTATCAAATACATCCAATTCCGGAATAAATTCATTACTTCCGCATTTTGGACATTTCTTCGGATTGTCCTTCTCAGGATCTACGGGTAATTTTTCATCTTCTGCTAAAACAACCTCTCCACAATTTTTGCAATACCAAACAGGAAACGGAACTCCATAATATCTCTGCCTTGAGATGCACCAATCCCATTTTAAATTATTTACCCAATCTTCATAACGCCTTCTGTAAAATTTGGGATACCAGTTCACTTTTCTTCCAATTTCTATAAGTTTTTCTTTATGTTTCAGAATATTGACGAACCATTGCTTTGTAACTATGAATTCAACAGGAGTTTTACATCTCCAGCAAACGCCAACATTCTGTTTTAATTCCTCTTGTTTATATAAAATACCTTTTTCTTTTAAATCACTTATTATTTTTTCTCTCGCTTCTTCTATCGTCATTCCCTCGTATTGTTTTGCCATTTTATTCATTTTTCCGTCTTTTGTGATACATATTCTTAAAGGAAGATCGTGTATTTTCCACCATTCAATATCGGTCTTATCTCCAAATGTGCAAATCATCACAACTCCCGTACCAAAATCCGGATCAACTTTTTCATCAGCAAAAATTTCAACTTCTTGTCCAAAGATGGGGACAAATGCCTTTCTGCCTATGTAATTTCTATATCTCTTATCTTCGGGATGAACCACTATTCCCACACAGGCGGGCAACAATTCGGGTCTCGTTGTTGCTATTTTTATTTTCTCCCCATCCGACAATTCAAAAGTTAAATAATTAAGATTTGTTATTCTTTCCTTATCATCAACTTCTGCCTGGGCCAGAGCAGTCTGATGAAAAGGACACCATATAGTTGGTTCTTCTTTTCTGTAAATTTCGCCTTTTTTATATAAATCAATAAAAGACCTTTGAGCCTGTTTTTGGCAAAAATTATCAATTGTTCTGTACAATAAATCACGGTCCCAGGAAAATCCCAAAGCTTCAAAAATTTTAGAATATTCAAGTTCTAGTTCTGTGGCAATATTGAAACACATTTTCCTGAATTCGTTTCTTTCAATGGTTGCTTTGGATACTTTTTTTGTTTCTTCAACATATTTTTCAGTTGGAAGCCCGTTATCATCAAAACAAGTTGGAAAGAAAACTTCATATCCGAGCATCCTTTTATATCTTGCAATATATTCAAAATGAGTATAACTCATAACGTGGCCAATATGCATCTTTCCGCTCGGCGTTATCGGTGGAACATCTATGGAGAATATATTTTTCTCCGACTTTATATTAAACTTATAAATTTTTTCTTTTTTCCAGAACGCTCTACATTTTTCTTCAATTTTTCCTAAATCCGGTCTCTTTGGCAAAGTTTCCATAATTAGCATACAATATTATTTTTAGTAAATTCTGATTTAATTGCAGATTTCTTCAGATATTGTTGCCTCTAAACAAATCCGGGAAGGTAATAACTGCCAAAAAGAATTCCTGAAAAAGGAGATTTCTTCGTTAATAAAGAAACCAAAGTTATTTTTATTTCATTTGGTTTATTTAACTTAACTTTTAAATTTTTATTTATGGAACCCAAACTGTTTGGAAAGTGGGAATATAATGTGGAAATATCCGATCTTGGATTGAAGAGATATATTAATCTCGAGCCAAAGATTTTGCCTAAAACAAACGGGAGAACAAAAAACAAGAATGTTGTTGAAAAACTTATTACTCATTTAATGGTTCCGGGACATAGAGGAAAAAAACACAGACTCACAAGTGGATTGTGTTCGGGAAAATATCAGACAATTTATAATATAGTCGAAAAATCCTTTGACATCATCGCGGAAAAAACGAAGAAAAATCCAATTTTGGTTTTTGTTCTGGCAATAGAAAATGCTTCTCCTTATGAATTAACGGTTTCTCAGCAAATTGGGGGAATTGTTGCAAGAAAACCCGCAATCTGCTCTCCAAAAAAGAGATTGGATTTATCTTTGAGAAGACTCGTACAAGGAAGTTATGAAAAATCCTTTAATAAAAAGAAAAAAATGTTTGAAGCTTTGGCCGAGGAAATAATAAATGCCAGCAAAAATAGTCCGGAAAGTTATGCCATAGCAGAAAGGCAGAGAAATGAAAAAGAAGCAGAAGGCGCGAGATAATTTAATCAGCTTTAAATATCTATAAACCCTTCTGAATGGAGTAAAAACTGCTTTATAATTTCAAAAAAGCGTAAGTTTTTATTAATTAAAAATTTGTTAGTTTATGGAAAAAACTATTAAAATTCCCGAAGGCATAGAATGTTCCGTGGAGGGATTTAAAGTAAGAGTTAAGGGAAAACTTGGAGAGCTGGAAAGAGATTTGTTTAATAAAGGAATTGCAAATATCATTAAAATCGAAAAATCCGGGGAAGAAATAAAAATTTCTTCAAATCTGAATAACAAGAAAGGAAAAGCTCTTCTTGGAACAATCATCGCCCGCATATCAAATCTTTTTAGAGGAGTTTCGCAGGGATATACTTATAAGTTAAAAATTGTTTATACCCATTTTCCCATTTCCGTAAAGCAGGAGGGAGATTCAATAATTTTATCGAACTTTCTCGGACAGAAAGGAAACAAAAAGATGAAAATTCCCGCCGGAGTAAAGGCAGAGATAAAAAAAGATGAAATAGTGGTTTCTGGAATTGACAAAGAACTTGTCGGACAAACTGCCGCAAACATAGAAAAACTAACAAAAGTGAGCAAATTGGATAGAAGAAGATTTCAGGATGGCATATTTATTTTTGAAAAACCAAAAAATTAGGTTTTCCTCTTGGATTTTCTCGATTTTCCCGGCAGAGATATTCTCCTGTGCCTTGCGCAACTCAAACAAACATACAATCTTTTTGAGGGCAACATTAAACTATTTTTGGTTATTTCCTTTTTCATTGTGGGATCTGATATGGAAAATCCGCTTTTTTTTAGAAATGTTTTATATTTTGGAACTTTTTTCCCGCAAAAAGAACATATTACCATCGACTCTGTTCCTCTTCCCCTTCCATGCTTATGGACTCTCTTATAAGGTGCCTTTACCATAAATAACATAAAAATATTATTCTTTTAGAACAATTTGCATCTAGAAGTTTCTTGAATTATTGAAATCTCCATTTTCTTTCATAACAAATATATTAACAAGATTTCTCAACTTTCAATCTCCATTTATTAATGGGAAAAATAATCAACCCCGCAGAAATGGCAGTTACGAATTGCATGATTCCAAATGCTGTAAGAAAGGCGACGGGTATAACTCCCAAATTATACAACACCAAAGCAGAGATAAATAAAAATGCCGCTTTAAGCGCACTTCCATAAAATATTCCCTTCAAATAATGTTTTTTGTGTTTTAGATGGAAGAATTTTACGCTGAAAATTAGAATTGTATTTCCAATCCAGATGAAGGGGAGCATGAAGAGAAGATAAATCGTCAATGGGCCAAAAAGGACGCCTTTTGTCAGAACTCCAAGACTTGGAAGAAATATCAGAGGCAGCAGGCTTTTTCCTCTTGTATATAATGCGCCCGTGATTAGCATGGAATTTACAATTGTTCCAAGCAAAAACTGAGAGTGAAATAAAAACAATGGAGTTAAATAAGCTATCAAAGAATATGAACTTATTTCAAAGAGATATTTGTTTCTTGACTGATAAATTCCGGTTTTTAGATTGGACAATTCTACGAGATTTTTATAGAAAGTTGTTATCAACGCCATAATATTGATAGGTGATTATGATTATATATACTCTTCCTCGTGATATATTTGAGCAATAAACTGCATAAATCTTTAATTTTGGGGGGTACATTTACAATCCGGTTCTTTAAGGCAATGAAAAAAATTATTAGGCAAGGTAGCTTAAGATTTATCAATCCCTCTTTAGCAAAACTCTAAAAACCCGATATTCAAAAATAAATTTAATTATGACTTCCTTTTATAAAATCTAAAGTAATAGATTGCACTGGCCAATATACCAACTGCTATTATAACCATAAGAATTGCTAAATAATCTGGTTGTTTTGGTTTTGAAATCGGTTGTCCTTCTTGCGGTTGTTTCTCTTCTGTTGGTTGTGTTATATTTTCTTTTGGATGCTTTGCTGGTTGCTCTTCTTGAACTTCCTCTAAATACTCAACATAGAATTCCACAGAAGTCTCATTAACTATAGAAGCATCTTTCTCTCCATTTATTTCATAAGTTATTGTTAATTCGTCTCCTTCTGAAACTTCTGGATAAACAAAAGCGTATTCCGGGTCTTTTTCAATAATTTCAACTGTTGCTTTAGGTGCTGTAACCGTAATTAAATCACTGGAATTCGCAAAGGTTTTTGGAACAGAATCATAAATAATAAAATTTTTTGCTTTCTTCTTTCCCTTATATTTTACTTTTAATTCTAATTTTGATTTGTTTTGTTCTATTTTGAATTTTCTTGTTGCCTCCAAATTTGAAGTAATACTTGCCGAAAGCCTCAATAAATTTTCTATTGCCCGCTGAGACATTTTTCCCTTTCTCAAAACTTTCTCCAAAGCTGTCTGCAATTTTGTATTGTTGCGAAGTCCAACACCAGGAACCAAACTTAATTTTTTTGTTGCATTTTTTGCTTTTTTTACCGGAGGGATATAAACTCCTCCGCCAATCCCTCCACCAGTTCCTCCGCCACTGCCTCCATCTCCGCCTTGTTGTTGTTCTTCCTGCTTACTACCTCCAGCGCTTTTAACAACAACAGTTATTAAGTCTGATTTAGAATCGCAATTTGAAGGTGAAGCGGTGAAGGTGACATTTTGAGTTCCAACTGCAGATGCCAAAACAGTGCATGTAAGAGAAGCTCTTCCACCGGGAGAAATCGAAGTCACTGGAGAACATCCGCTCGAGATATTCATTCCCGTGCCAGAAACAGAAAAACTCACGGATTCAGCACTTGTGCCCCCACTATTTTCTACATTTAAAGTAACGGTATAAGTAGAATCTTTATCTACTGTGACAGAAGAAGGAAAAACAGATAATGAAATTGAAGGGGGTAAAACAACATCAAAGCTTGAACTTTCAGCCGTAGATGGTGAACCCGTAGTGCTAATACTAACTTTTATCTTCACATTTGTTTGAATTGTTGAAATTCTTGCAGTTGTCCAGGATACGCTTGTTGTTCCATCTGAGAAAGATTTTGAAGTGCCTTCTTCTGTTGAAAATCCTGTGGGCAAATCAATTAAATTGACAGTGCCCGAATCGGATAAGCCTGAAACTGTGATTGTAAACGGCATGCCTTTCATTACGGTCCCGCTATCTGCACCTGATTGGGTAATTAAAACTGTTGCTGCCTTTACTGGTATGATTAGTGCTAAAGAAATCAAAATTAAAACCAAAACTTTATTTTTTACCATCATTTGCCACCACCTACTACCTTAAACCATTCTTTTTTTACTTCTGTTGCTCCAGTGGAATCTATTCTTATTTTCACCATATAATCACCTTCTGACCAGGTTCCATTAGGTGCAATTGTAACCAAAGCATATCCATAATTGTCTGTTTTATTTGAAGTAACGGTTGTATAATCTTCCCCTTCTTCCAAGAAGCAACCGCCTGTGTGAGTAAACTTCATTATTTTTTCTACGGATATGCTGGCATTAATAATCGGGGTATGGTCAAAGTTATATGCTTTCAATATAAAAGTAACATTATCAGATATATTAAATCCTTCGTTCATATCTCTGTTTTTTCTAATTAACATAGAAGTGTTGTTGTAAACCACTATATCCCAATTTGGTTTTTCCTTCCAACTCATATTTTTATTTTCTTTTCCAAATCTTAAATTACCGTTCCAGATTGCTGTTGGCAAACTGCTTCTCATCTCAACAATTCCAATTTCTTCTCCATAAAAATCATAATAACTTGGAGTCTCTGCACTTAGATTAACACCCCACCAATCTTCTGTTATATAAGGGTCATCATCAACTATATTCTGTGTTAACTTCGCATTATTATTTGTGAAATCATCCAAAGCAAATATATAATAAGTTTTGTTCCTGAATCCATCTCTATCCAAATCCAAATTAATTTCGGTTTCATTAACTGCTGCAAAGTAGGTTGTATTTGTATCTTTAGATATCCAAACTCCGATGCCCGGCCTAACTTTTCCTGAGAGATTTCCTATTGTTATGCCTTCCCACGGACCCGGGCCGATACTTGCTAAGTATAAATTTGATGTGAAATTTTCTCCTATTGAAACATTGATTGCATTGCTAAAATCTCCGTCTGTATCAAACCATGCAACTTTTGCACATTCATCAATTCCCAGCACAGAACACATGGGATAATTTAAAGTGCTATTTGCCAAAACTATGTTATAATATACTCCACTCAAATTTAAAGCCATCATTCTCCATTTTGGATGATTCCAGTCATGTCTCAAAGGTTTTACTTTTGAACTATTAAAGTTCTTCAAGCCAATAACAACTCCGTGACTTGTATTGGAATTGTTTACAGCAAGAATATAAAACATATAAGAATGATTATTATAATCTAAAATTGTAATCTGATCTCCCTCATTTTTTGCCTGAACATTTGAGAAATTACAATCTCCTTGTTTTATCCAGACCTTGCTATTATTTCCCGCATTTAAATAAACCCAATAATTAAAGTCCATGCTTAATGTCCAGTTTTCTGATGTATTATTAGCATCGCTGGGTATTGCAAAATTCGGACAAGATCCTGACCCGTTGCTTGCAGGATTTGCAAACACACCGTCATAAGTTTTTCCCCATTCACTGATATTGCCCATTAAATCCAACAACATGCCATAAGTATCTTCCCTATATCTTTGTAAATTTAACTTTTTAAAGTTATTGATATAACCGCCTTCACCAACACAACTATCTGCCAAAAATGCTTTTACTTCCACGAAAGGCCATCTCCGTTCTTCCATTATTTCCTTCCCGTCTTTGGTGATTGCCGCCAAACCAAAAGTATATCTTCCTGTCTCCATTGATTTGTTTAAGATTTGTGACAAATTAACAATTAATTCGCCTGATGCATTTATCCCCACAGGTGTAAAATTTATATCAGACCCCATAAACTCAAACATTCCATTTGAATTCTCCAATCTGATATGCGTAATTGTAACATTTGCTACTCCCGGACCTCCAGAAGGTTCTTGAATCATCACAGGAACTCTAACCAGATCACCTAATTTTATTTGTCCCAAGTCGCTCCAATCACCCGGCTTTACAGTATAAACTTTTATTTTCTTGGCATTGGGAGCAATGCTTAGTAAAACCAATTTGCTTCCTTCCCCAAATGTTCTTTGCGTTACATCGCTATTTACAGAAATAGGTATTGAGAAATTGCTGGTATTTGAGTAAAATAAGGTATCATAAAGCCCCTCTTTCTGACTATCTGAAATCATAAAGTACACAGTTGAATTTTCTTTGCCATCGCCATTTAAATCAATTCCTTTTTGTTTTTGCTCATTTGGATCAAAATATCCCAGCCATTCTTCATTTACTGCACCTAGTTTAAATACTCCGCTCTTTGATAAAGAAGTATTAACAAAAGCTCCTGTCTGTGCTAAAACATTTTGGCCATATAGGACAACACTGTTGCTATCCAATTTCAAAACCTTCCATTTTCCCCCATAGGAATCATTTATAATCCCGTTAAGTGGAATTCCCTGAATTGAACTAAAGTTTGGCGTATCGCTCATCCACAGGTGTGTTGTATTATGATATACATAAACAGGTCTTGAAGAATTAAATTTGGGGAAGTGATGAGTAAACCAATCATTATTACCCTGCAGATTCTTAATTAAATTTGCAATATAACCAAAATAGAAATTTGAGAAGTTTTTTGAATTATTTGGAGGCGTTATAACAAGTAAACTCGCCCCATAATCCTCAAATTTTTTTCCGCAAATTCCTTTTGCATTTTTTATCTTAAAAGAATAAGGAGTAATATTTAAAATTTTCCAGGTTATATTTCCCGCTTCAAAAGTCTGCCCTATTGTATAATTTCCGAAGACAATGCAATTATTACTACAATTTAGATTATATGCGAAATGCGTTCCATTCACAGCAACACTTATATCAGTTCCTGTTTCTCCTTGACTGCAGTAGCCCCAATGCCATTCTCCACTTTCTCCCGAGATGCAATAAGCCCCAGCCATAGTGGCATTATGGATTGAACTTGTATTAATATTATGTTGCCCATTCATGTCTGAAGTGCAATTAGTTATATTTGTTGATTGATTGAAAGAGCAAACTCCTGACAAATAATTATTATTCAAACAAGAATCTTCTCTGTTTTCCAATCTTAATTCTCTCTTTGGTGTATCCGTCTGCTGCTCAATCTGTACTTCAGTTATAGTGGGTGGGAAAACCGACACACTCCTTGTTTCAAACTCAATATTTTCCATATCTTTATTTCCCTTTATATCTACAATAGTAAGTTCTAGGTTGTATCTTCCTTTTGAAGAAATTATTTTGGATAAATTAACTGTAATTGTGCAATTATTTGCTGTACAGGTAACAGTTGTAGAATTTGCCGGTGGTTTTATATGTTCGCCAATTTTTTTATTCTCTATTGCTCTTACGCCTGTTTTGGTTTCATTAAGAATTACGGGACTTCCATTAAATGTATAAGCACTGACATTAATTACAACTATATCATCTGGTGCAAATATAACGGGCCATTGATCTTTACCCATATAATCCAGCTTTGCCAAGAAAGGAGATACCCTGAACCAATAGGTGCCTATATCAGTGCCTTTGTTTGTCTTAACTTTGACATTTGCCATAAGATTTCCCGTCTTATTAATTCCGGTTATATTAATTATCCACATTTCTTCTTCTTGCTGAAATCCGCCATAATCTACAGTAACATTTTCCTTGCTGATTTTATAATTATAATCTGTCCCGTTTTTTAGTACAATAGGAGGCCCTTCTCTAAACAGATTTATGTTTTCTAATGAAGCATTTGTAATAATTAAAGGCTGTGGCGTACCATTCATTTTTGACTGAGGGTCATAAGCAACCACTCCAAATAAAACATTGCTGTTTACTCCATACGCTCCTCCCATTCCAAAAGATGCCATTAAATTACCTTCAACAACATCAATCTGTCTTGCATCAATCCAGAAATTTCTTATCTCAAATCCAGCCCACCCAAAATAAGTATCATTTGTAGAAAGGTCGGTTAATTTTAAATCTATATGATACCAGCCTGATGGAAGATCGACCGGATTTATTGTCAGAGTTGCGCTTGAATTATAAACAAATCCTTCAATTACCTTGTAATCTGCGCCTTTCTCCATTTTCTTCATTAGTTGATCATTCCATAATTCATTAACATCTACCTCCAAACCATCACAATCTGTACAAGTTAATTGAGTTTTTCCTATATCTCTAATATCAAACAAACTTGCTTTATTTATATCGACAACATTTACCCTTATTGAAATATTTTCTCCAGAGCCAAAAATACAAGGCTGCATTTGGCACATTGGTTCGCCCCAAATCATATATTTTTTAAGCATGAAATATCCGGTTCCGGTTCCTTCTTCCACGGTGCCGCTCAAATTTGCCTTGAATTTAAATTTGAACATGAAAAATCCCTCATCATCAGGAGTAACAAATCTTATTGTCCCGTTAACCAAGGTTTCATTTGCAATTGCTCTATAAGCATCTGTAAAAACATCCTTATAAGAAGGCCAAACTTTATACATTTCAATAATTTTTGCATCTGTTATTTTACTCGCATCTAATTCCCGCCTTGTCAACAAATCAGTAATTTTTAATTTAATTTTTATTGTTTCATTTGGAGCATAGAACCAGAAATCGTCTCCTCTGAAATCTACAGGGTTTGCTCTTGCATATAATTTTTGTATTGAAAATCTGGATGTGCTTTCTTTCTTACCTAAAGGATGATCAACACTTATCTTAACTTTATAAAATCCTTCTCTCTGCGGAGCATCAAATATAACCATGCATTGCTTATGCATAATCTCCGGCGGACCTTCATCAGATACATTCAACAAAGTCGGCACTACAGACATATTTACTATCATTAGATTCAAAGAACTTTTATTTAATTCTTCTCCATTCTCGTCTGAAACACTAAGAACTGTTATTCTATCTGAGCAATTTACTCCATCGCCCTTATAATCCTCTATATCTATAACCCCCACTTCTTCGGGAGGACCTTCCATCAAACCTTTTGAAGAGTTAATCAGCATTATTGCAATTGAAACCTTGCTATTTGGAGCAAAGGAATCTACCATTGCTTCCGGACCTCCAGCAGAATCCAAAAATTGTGTATTTATAGCCATTATCTGCAAAGAGACTGACCTAATTTCAAAAGCAGTTAAAAATTCCTGCTTTTTATTGGAGTAACTAGCTATAATATCTACTTTATATTTTCCCTCCGGTTTACCTTCTAAATTTAACTCACTTTCATAAGTTCCGTTTCCTCCTGTTAAAGGAACAGAAGTTGTAGTTCCATCGGGATAACTAATATTGGCGCTGACCGAAGCCCCATCGATAAGTTGCCCGTCTAAAGTTTTCAATCTTGCAACAATTTTTAATTTTGGATTTGGCGTAAACAGATAAGTTGGCGTCCCTGCAAGATTTGTAATTTCGCCGTATAATTTGAAATTTTCAACTGAAAAGACTTCTGCAGGCGTTCCATTTATCTCAATAAAATAATTGCCTGTTCCATTGGGAGCTTTAAAACTGGCATTCAAACAACCCTCTTCCGTTGTATTAACTTCTGTCGAATTAATCACATTGCCTTCGCTATCTACCAAAGTTATATTTACTGTCTGATTTCCTTTTAAATGGTTTGTAGAATTTTCAACAAAACCCACAAAATAAACCTCTTCTCCACCAGAATACATAGAATCGTTTATTGGAGGTGCCAAAATAATTTTATTTCCGGTTGCAAATTCAACTTCTGCAATAACATAATCAACAGTTTCATCAATTTTCTCACCTATTTTTCTTGATTTCCAGATTCTTGAGAAGTTCGCACTTTTATCAATATAGACCGAATCATAAATTCCCGGGAATCTGTTATCAACAAGAACAAAGGTAAAATTCATTCCATCTTCTGTCAAATTAAAATAAGTTCCATAATGCAAAATTCCCGATAAAGACAGACCTTTCAGTTCAGAAAAGTTATGTCCGTCTTTTGTTGTTGTATTGGAGATATTAATAATATTATTTGTATTAACAAATTTTACATCGAGCATTCCCGCAAGATGTGCCTTGAAATATAATTTATCACTAACCATTTTAAAACCTAAAGGAATTGCTTCATTGCCGGCACTTACATTAACTACATAATCACCGGGGATTGTAAGATTTATATAAGCAGGGTCTGTTGTGTGAATAACCATTGCAAAAATATTATTGCTTCCGCCTATCGACATAGCAGAATGATTTGCAATTAAAGTTCCGGAAGAATTATAAAATTTGGCAACTACCAATGTATGATTTGTTGAAGTATCAACAACGCCATCTATTATAATATCCTCGCCCAACATATATTCCGTTTTATCTATATTTGTAACTAATGCAAAGGAGGGGATAATTTGAACTATAAGAGAAAGTACAAACACCAAAAATATCTTTCTCATAATAATATATTATTTTATTATATTTAAAGGTTTGTATATATTGAAAAATATACTTTTTTACTAATAAAAAATAATAAAATAGGTTCAACAAACAAACAAGTCCTTCTTATCCGGCCTAAAAGAGAATTTCCGACAAATTCAAAAAGGATTTAAACCAAATCTTCCATTTTTAAGAGTTGTAAATGGAATCAAACTTAAGCGGGATCTGAATATATGAGGGTCGCCGCTTATATTTAAAGTTTAAAAAATTGTATTAATAGAATATTAAAATAGAGAGAACACACAGATGAAAAATTTTTGAATATCCAATTAAAAGCGCATTTTTATAATATAGAAATGGAATACTAATTATGGAGAAAATTACAAAAGAGACAACTTTGGGAAAAATTTTAGAAAGAGGAGGTGTGGAGAAAATTCTAGAAAAATTTGAGATACCCTGTCTGCATTGTCCTATGGCGAGATTTGAGATGGAAAATTTAAAAATCGGAGAAGTTTGCAAAATGTACGGGATTGATGCAAATAAATTAATTAAAGAGTTGAATGAACAAAGGCATTAAGAAAGGAAGGGTCAATCTCTAATTATTAAGTTGTTTTTCAAATATATCCTTATCCGCAAGTTGCTTGAAGTTATTATTTAGATTTTATCTGGGTAATAAGATTTGATTGAATAATAAAAAATAGAAAAGGGGTAAAGAATAAAATTAAAAATACTTATGTTGTTGGAAATCAAAGATTTGGAAGTTGAAGGAGATGGGAAAAAGATATTGAAAGGGATTGATTTAGAAATAGAGAAGGGAGAGATTCAGGCAATTCTTGGTCCAAATGCTTCAGGCAAAAGCACATTGGTAAAAGTAATATCTGGAAATCCAAAATACAAAATTAAAAGGGGAAAGATTTTATTTAACGGGGAAGAAATTAACAAGATTCAAACGGAGAAAAGAACAAAACTTGGAATTGCCATAAGCTGGCAGCATCCTCCCGCTATTAAAAATGTAAAACTTTCTAATCTGCTGGATAAAATTTCCAAAAAGCATGTTGAAATTGAAAAATTTGGTGTCGGTAAAAATATGCTGGAGAGGGAAATAAATTTAAATTTTTCGGGAGGGGAAAAAAAGATTTCAGAATTGCTACAGATAATATCTTTAAATCCAAAACTCGCAATTTTTGATGAAATTGATTCTGGACTGGATATCAAAAAATTGGAAAAAGTTGGAGAAATTATAAAAAAAGAGTTAATTGATAAAAAAGTTTCGGTTTTATTAATTACGCACGGTGGAGAAATACTTAATTTTCTGAAACCCGCTTTTGTTAATGTGATGGTTGACGGAAAGATAATATGCAAAGAAAAAAATTTTAAAAAGGTCTTAAAAACCATAAGAGAGTATGATTATGAAGAATGCAAAAAATGCAAATTATATTCAAAGAGATCATAGTGCAAGTATTTTAAAATCTGAAGGTGTTGAATTGATGAGAATTTCAGAAGCTTTAAATAAATATGGGTGGTTAAAAAAATTTTTATATGGAAAACCAAAAGAAGGCTATTTTATATTTGTTAAGAAGCAGATAAAATATCCTCTTATTACTTGCGTAACCATTAATTCCAAAAAGATAAAACAGGAAATGCAGAACATAGTGATAATTGATAAAAATTTGAAAATTTCCATGCAGGGAACATGCAGTTCGTTAAAGAAAGATTTGGAGGGGGTGCATTACGCAAGAGGCAAGATAATCCTGAAGGAAGGCGCTCATCTTAAATACAATCATCTGCACTCATGGAACGATGGAGATGAAGTAAATTCGGATTATGAATTTTATTTAGAGAAAAACTCCAGACTGGATTATAATTACAATACTGTTTCATCACCAAAAAATTTATCGCTTACAACAAAAGTTGTGTGTTTGAAAAAGTCTGCTGCAAATCTGAAGATAAGCGGTATCTGCAAGAATTCTAAGATGAAAATAAAAGAGAATTTAATATTGAAAGAAAATAATTCCTCCGGCATACTGAAATTGAGATTTGTTGGAAAAGAGAACAGCGAAATTTTATCGCACTCGTCAATTGCGGCGGAAGCAGAATGCAAAGGTCATTTGGATTGTCAGGGTTTGCTCGTTGATAAAACTTCAAAAATTTCATTAATTCCAGAATTGGCGTGCAAAGACAACAGATCTCAGATAACACACGAAGCATCAATTGGAAAAATCTCCGAGGAAGAACTGCATTATCTCAGAACAAGGGGTTTGAACGAGCAGGAGGCAATAGATTTGATAGTCAATGGTTTTTTGGAAATATAAAAAATTAAAAAATAAGAATCTTCATTCGGAGGATAGATTTTTGTTTCCATTTTTTATATTTAAGTTCATAAATAAAGTATGAGCCAAAGATTTATAAAATTTCGCTTTAACTCCTATTTGAGAGATCATACGAATAAAAAGTGTGTGAAATACTCGTTAGTTGCAATTTTTGGCGGTGCTTTAAAGCGAAAGGTATTTAATTTATGACTGAAGAAAAACGATTAATTAGCTATTGTGGAATTTGTTGTTCATTATGTCCCGCTTTCAGAGAAAAAGAGTGTCCCGGATGCCAAAAACTTTTAGAATTATCTGGTAGATGTGAAATTGCTAAATGTGCAAGCTCAAGAAATATTGAGTGCTGCTTTTTGTGTAAAGATTTCCCTTGTAAGTTGTTTGAAGAAGGTTTTGATTGGAATTTGGATGAAATTCCAGAATTCAAGGAATTCAAACTTGGTATAGTTAAGTGGAAACCCTATAGCAAAGAATATATCAGATTGTTTAAAATTGGAAAAGAAAAAACAGAAAAATAATTTTCGCACCGCCGAAAACTCTTCGGCTTACTTCGTAAGCCTCGCCACTATCGTGGGCAACTAACAGCAAATATGCGAGAAATCTGCACTTCGTTTGATTTTCCCAAATCGCCTATCGGCGACTTCGCATATTTGCGATATGTTAAGTCCAATTGAGGTCGGCTCGCAAGTATGATATCTCCCAAATGGGCGGGCTTTCAAAAGATTTTTATATCTTTAATCATTGACTAAAATTATGTTGTATAAAATTAAAGGAAAACAAACAGAAAAAGTAAATCAAACAAAATTTAAACAAGAAGAAAAATTAGAAAAAGATTTGGAAGATTGGATAGAGAATAATCCATCTATCTTAGGAGAAAGGTTATTAATAATAGGGAGACAGGTCCAAATACCTGAAGTTTATGATAGAATTGATTTATTAGCTCTAGATACTAATGGAAACGTAGTCATAATAGAATTAAAGAAAGGGGGACTTAAAGATCCAGTAGATATCCAATCTTTGAGATATGCTTCCTATGTTTCAAGGTGGGAATACGAGGATTTAGAAAAACAAGCGAAGAACTATTTTTCTGAAAAAGGTGAAGAAGAATTTAATTTTAATGACAAATTTGAAGAATTTTGTTCATCTGCTGGGATTGATGAAATTCCAGATTTAAATCAGGATCAAAGGATAATTATAGTTGGAAGTAAATTAAAGGAGAAATTAGGTTCTGTTGCATTGTGGTTAAGAGAACACAGCATAGACATAAAAATTATTGAAGTTTCCCTTTACAAAGACGGAGATAATTTATTTTTATCCCCTCAAGTGATAATCCCTGTTCCTACAACAGAGAAGTTCGAGATTGGTAAACACGCTTTAAGGAAGGATAGACCTTGGTTAAGCAATGGTGAAGATTGGCATTTAAATAAAAGATGTGGAAAAATAATGAAAGAAAAATTAATTCAATTCAATAATCTAATTAATGAGAACTTTGAGACAGTCGAAGGTCCAAATTGGAATCAAAAATTTTATGTTTCTTTTAAAGAAGGAAATCATATTTGGATATATGTTAAT
>Ga0209834_10000747_pt1 | contig 19214 bp, 13 predicted proteins | sample Mar14236cmmetaG_FD_184134 | JGI IMG/M metagenome (GOLD analysis project Ga0209834, IMG submission 184134) | Marine hydrothermal vent microbial communities from Guaymas Basin, Gulf of California to study Microbial Dark Matter (Phase II) - Marker... ...
TATTGTAGTTGAACATGATAAAGATACCATCCTGTCGGCAGATCATGTTATCGATATAGGTCCTGGTGCCGGAAGACATGGAGGCGAAATCGTGGCCTCCTGTCCGCCGGGAGAAATGAAAGGATGTGATACAATCACAGCACAGTATCTGGAAGGAAAGAAAAAGATCGAAGTGCCAAAAGAGCGTCGTGAGGGAATGGGGAAGTCGTTAATTCTGCATGGTGCTTCCGGCAACAACCTGAAAAATCTTAACGTGGAGTTTCCGCTGGGAAAATTTATTTGTGTTACAGGCGTTTCCGGAAGCGGAAAGTCAACCCTGGTGAACGAAACTTTCTATCCGATTCTGAGCAACTATTTTTACAGGTCGTTAAAAGAACCATTGAAATTCGACAGGATTGAAGGATTGGAATATATTGACAAAGTCATCGAGATTGATCAATCACCCATCGGTCGAACGCCCCGATCTAACCCGGCAACATATACGAAAGTTTTTGATGAGATACGTAAGTTGTATGGTAATCTGCCCGAAGCAAAGATAAGAGGGTACAAACCGGGGCGGTTTTCGTTCAATGTAAAAGGAGGCCGCTGCGAAACCTGTAAAGGTGCCGGGGTGCAAACGATAGAAATGAACTTCCTGCCAGATGTATATGTACTGTGCAAAGACTGCCAGGGAAAAAGATACAACCGCGAAACACTTGAAGTGCGGTTTAAAGGAAAATCCATCAACGATGTGCTGGACATGACCATCAACCAGGCGGTGGCATTTTTTGAGAACATCCCGTTTATTGTGCATAAGCTAAAAACATTACAGGATGTTGGTTTGGGTTATTTAACTTTGGGGCAGTCATCAACAACTATTTCCGGAGGCGAAGCGCAAAGGGTGAAACTGGCAGCGGAATTGTCGAAAAAAGATACGGGGAAAACACTCTATATTCTGGATGAACCTACCACTGGCCTGCACTTTGAGGATGTCAACGTACTGTTAGGTGTGCTGAACAAACTGGTGAATAAAGGAAATACGGTGATCGTGATTGAACACAATATGGAAGTAATCAAGGTAGCAGACTATATCATTGATCTTGGCCCTGAGGGAGGCGATGACGGCGGACAGTTAATTGCAACCGGAACACCCGAGGAGCTAATACGGAACAATAAAAGTTATACAGCGCAGTTTCTTAAAAAAGAATTATAGCTGCAAATAAAATGAAACAAAGATGGACGAAAAAGAAATATCAAGACTAAAAAGAGAATTTAAACCGAAAACATGGACACAGACTAAAGCTCATGATTCGTGGTCGGTGTTCAAAATAATGGCAGAAGTCGTCGAAGGCTACGAAGAATTGGCCCGTATAGGCCCCTGTGTTGCCGTATTTGGCTCGGCACGAGTCAAGGAAAATGAGACATATTACAAAGCTGCAGAGGAGCTGGCTTACCTGCTGACCAAAAAGGGTTTTGGTATTATTACAGGTGGAGGGCCGGGCATTATGGAAGCGGCCAACAAAGGAGCTCATTTTGCCGGAGGAAAATCGGTGGGGCTGAACATAAACCTGCCTTTTGAACAGCGCGCCAACCCGTTTATTGATCCCGATAAACTGATCGAATTCGATTATTTCTTTACCCGTAAACTGATGTTTATGAGGTATTCGCAAGGATATATTGTATTGCCCGGAGGTTTTGGCACCATGGACGAAATGTTTGAAGCCATAACGCTGATCCAGACGCATAAACTGGTTAGTTTTCCCGTGATACTTGTTTGCAAAGAATACTGGGGCGGCTTATTTGAATGGATTAAGAAAACCATGTTAACGCAGGGAATGATCTCGGAAAAGGATTTGGAACTTTTTTACCTTGTAGACAGCGTTGAAGAAGCGGTGGAAGTAATTGAAGATTTCTATGAGAAATATGAGCTGAAACCGAACTTTTAAAAAATATAGTGCGCAAATCTTTCGCGTGACAGTCACCCCCTCCGCTTCAAGCGTCCCGCTTGAAGTATTAATTTCAGGAATCAGTTAATAACCTGCTCTTCCGGATTTGTAATCCGGAAGCAAAGGGCTTTGGATTTATAATCCATGTGTTATCACCAGAAAGTGGAACGTGCTCCTATTCAATGCTGATTTTCACAACATAATTTCCTGCATCTGTTTCAATACGCGCAAGGTACATGCCTTTGTTCAGGTTGTTCACGTTTATTTCAGTTGATTTTAACCGGTCGAAGTGCTGTTGGTAAACCAACTGTCCGGTCAGTGAATAGACTGAAATTGTGCGGATACGCCCGATACTTACTGAGATATGAACAAAATCGTCTGCCGGATTTGGATAAATATTCACGTTGCCGTTATTTGACACGTATTGGATAATTCCCGGCAATACTTCTGCCGAGCCGTTAAAGTATTCAAGCCCGCCGGAAAAATTTCCTGCGATCATTTTTAAATACCCGCCACCTGAAATGTGAGCAAGGGTAGCACTTGTCCTGTATCCTCTGTCAAAAGAAACATCGGTAGTGTCCAGCAGCTCGTGCAGGTCGTTTGCCGGAGTGAACAGCCCATCCAGGTTACCGTCAATACCATCGAAACAGAATAAGAAACCCTGTTCAGAGCCAACAACCAGCCGGGTGTTATTTTGTGCATCTTCGAAAAACCACGGGGTACTGTAACCGTTATAAGAGATCATCGGGTCGGTGACGTTAATCTTGCCCAGACTGTCGGTGATAAAAGAAAACTCCGGTTGTGAAGATGTCCCTGTATTCCGGTAATAATTAATGTTGCCGCCTTTCTCACCAATCAGCAGATCTTTCAGCCCGTCTTTATCGAGGTCGAACAGTTGTGGCGTACTGTATTCTCCTACATCAATATTGAAGTATTGTTCCTCTGATACTGAGAAGTTTCCACCATCGTTTCTCATAAAGATCAGAGTGCCTTTTTCGTTGCCGACAAGCAGGTCGGTAGTTCCATCGCCGTTCAGGTCGGCAAAGGCAGGAAAAATTCCCAGCAGATTTTTACTCCATAACCCGGCAAAATTATTATCATACAACTCAAATTGCGGATTTTCCGTAGTGCCTGTATTCTTATAATAGGCAAGCCGCGAACGAAATACCGAACGGAGAAAATAATTTTCGTAATAAGAATACTGATACTCTCCGTAATTGCCCACAAACAGGTCGTCCAGTCCGTCATGATCCCAGTCAAACAACACCGGATAAGCACCCGAACCCCGGTCGATCATATCTGCCTGAAGGAAATCTTCAGTGTATAATTCGAATACAGGCTGGTTGTTTTCACCCTCGTTGAGATACAGCCAAACACTTTCCTTGCCGTTCGAAATAAACGGATTCGGGTCAAAGGGAGAAACAAGCAGGTCTTTTTTTTCATCGTTGTTCACATCAATATATGCTGCTGCAGGCATTGAGAACAGCTGTACATTTTCTTCAACGGACGGGAACACTGTGTCAAAAGAAGTAATGTATGCTTCGTCAATTGTTCCACCATTGTAAAGAGCAAAAATATTTGGATAATCAACATCACCCAGCAGGAGGTCTTTGTTGTTATCTGCATCCAGATCAAGCATCAGAAAAGTGGAGCCTGTGTGCCTCAGGTCTCTTCCGGGTATTTCTTCCTGGTGAGATTTCATGAGGCATGTATCCAGATAGATCACATTCGACTCGTCGCTCTCGGCGAAATGTCCCCAGCAAAACGTCACCTGTTCATAATCCAGTGAGTCGGGAATGCCGTATTTTTCCATCGACATATTTTGATGCATCTCGACGAATGATCCCAGTCCCCAGAAAGTAAGAATATCCAAATCGCCGTCGTTATCCACATCCGTGATACCCGGATAATCGGCATAAGTGACGTAAATATTTACATAACCGCTTCCCTGGTACGAGGTGAGGTATGGATAAACTACCCGTTCGAATTTCAGAACCTGATCAGAAATGTTTTTATATACCATCATACTGGCATACCCCGGTGAGTATGTGAAAATATCATTTTTCCCATCCATATTATAATCGGCAAAGATGGCCCACTTATACAATTCCGGGATGTTCTCAGCGTATTCCGGGCGAAAGCTGTAATCAATGGTGTTCGGTGTTCCGTTGTTGATGAAACAGATTTTACGGTCACCTTCACGATCAAATGCCACAAGGTCTTTGATGCCGTCAAGGTTCATGTCCAGTTCGCCGAACTGCATGGAGTTCATGCCTCCTGCCCAAGGGTAGGTAAAAGGAGACCTTGACTCTCCGGTTACTTCTATTTCCTGTGCTCCTGCAGTTAGAACAAGGCTTAAGAAACCAAGAAACATTGTCAGGATAAGCAGATGCAGACGGTAAATTTTGTAGGGCTTTAAAAACTGCATTTTGAAAGGGTTTTCATAATTTAAGTTACGTGTAAAAGTAAACAAATATTATTCCTATTTTTGACCTATGGCACACATATTAGTAGTTGACGACGAAAGCAGCATCAGGAAAACGTTGAAAGATATACTGGAGTTTGAAAAACATAGTGTTGAGCTGGCTTCTAACGGGCAGGAAGCACTTGATTTTCTGAGTGATGAAGAGTTTGACGCCGTACTGTTGGATATTAAAATGCCGGGCATGGATGGCCTTGAAGTACTGGAAAAGATGATGCAGGTAAAAGATGTTCCGGTGATCATGATCTCAGGGCATGGAACGATTGAAACAGCCGTTGAGGCTATAAAGAAAGGAGCTTACGACTTTATTGTCAAGCCCCCCGACCTGAACCGCTTGTTAATTACTGTGCGTAATGCGCTGGATAAAAGCGACCTGGTGACGCAAACCCGTCAGCTTAAAAAGGTAGTGGATAAGAAATATGAAATTGTTGGCGAATCGGATAAGATTGTGGCACTGAAAAATATGATTGAGCGTGTTGCGCCAAGCTCAGCGAGGGTGCTGATCGAAGGAGAGAATGGGACGGGTAAGGAACTGGTAGCCCGGCAGATCCATTTACAAAGCATGCGGGCAAAATCGCCATTCATAGAAGTCAACTGCGCAGCGATACCCTCCGAACTGATCGAAAGCCAGTTATTCGGCCACGAAAAAGGATCATTTACCAGTGCTGTCAGACAGCGCAAAGGCGATTTTGAACTGGCACATGGCGGCACATTATTTCTGGATGAGATCGGGGACATGAGTCTTTCAGCGCAGGCCAAAGTGCTGCGTGCTTTGCAGGAGAACAAGATCATACGCGTTGGAGGTGAGAAAGACATTCATGTCGATGTGCGGGTAATTGCCGCCACAAATAAAGACCTGAAAGCGGCCATAAAAAGCGGAAAATTCCGCGAGGATCTTTACCACCGCCTGGGAGTGATCATCATGCAGGTGCCTCCTTTGCGCGACCGGAAAGAGGATATTCCGTTGCTGGTAAACCATTTTGTAGGACAAATATCGGCAGAACAGGGGAGGCCCCTTGTACCAATTGAAGAAAAAGCCATAAAAATGTTGCAGGAGTTATCCTGGAGTGGTAACGTGCGCGAGTTACATAATGTGGTGGAGCGGTTACTGATTCTTTGCTCCGGAAAGATAACCACAAAAGATGTGGAACGTTATGTAAAACCAATGGTGATCTGATCCGCCACATTCCTTCGGTATGATTTTTGAATGGTGAATTACCCTGTAATAAGAGGAATTTTGTAACTTTGCACTCCTTTTTCGGGAAAGAAGTTCTTAGACATATGGGGCTGACCGGTTTTGACAGCAAGGTGAATGGATAAGTAAGCATGCCGAGCCATGTGATAAAGCTCGTAAATCCGTGTCACACAACATTAATTGGCGAAAATAATTTTGCTCTCGCAGCCTAATCGAAGTACAGTAGATTAGCTTCATCCCTGGTCTAGGTTACCGGGGACGGGACGGTTCGCAGGTGGAGATGCCCAATTCCGGCCTGATCACGAACCGCACGAAATTTTGGGCTGGTTCCGGCTTTGTCTCGCAGCCGGAATGAGATTAAAGAGACTAAGGCAAAGTTTTGGGTGTTTGTTCCCGTACTTTGCTCGAAAACCAATAACAATCTAAGCATGTAGAAAGCTTATGTGTTCCTTGTTTGGACGAGGGTTCGAATCCCTCCAGCTCCACAACGAAAAAAGCCGTACGGAGTGCCGGATATGAGCGGAAAACAGACCGGGCTTGTCCGAGTCTGTTTTAAAGCGAATGGCCGTGCGAGCGCAGCGAGTGGCTTTTTTCATTGTATCCCCCAAAACGGGATCAATGAAATTAATCCCTCTTGTTATCGGGTTAACGAATAATGATGGATATTTTAAATCACGAATCCGAAAAATCACTATTCACCAATCACTAATCATCAATCATAAACATCCGGTCCCGTAGTTCAATGGATAGAATGTGAGATTCCGGTTCTCATGATCTGGGTTCGAATCCCGGCGGGATCACAGATAGCCGCCCTTAAATGGGTGGCTTTCTTTATTTTAGGGGTTTTGTGAATTTTGATTTCTTCATAGCAAAAAATTATTTGTTAAACTTAATATTTTTGCCTGAAAACTCTAATTTAGAACTGTCCGGATTTTTGGGGGGAGACCACAGGGGAAGACCAAATACGCGGGTGTTTGAAGGAGGGACAACAGAGACCCGTAGTGTGGGCAAAAGAAAAGCTTCGGGTCAGATGGGGGTAAAATAATCCGTTAAATACTTCCTGTAATTACCGGTACTGAACAAGAATTGTTAACGAAAAGTTAATAAAAGTTCATTTGACATGCCTGAAAATTTGCATTTTAACAAAAAATCAGTATATTTGACCCATCTTACTCATTGTGCTGATTACGTAACTTTTTGATAATTAGCCGGTATAAAGAGATATGAAAAACAACAAAACGAGAAATCAAATCATTTCAGGTTATTACTATTGGGAGTATTTTCCTTTGTAGTAAAATTAGAACTGATAGTTAAATCATTTCGGTTTCTTTTCCCGTTTATCGTTTTTCGTAATTTATTTTGAAAGTTAAGTACTTTTAAATACAAGCAATTATGAAAAACATTTTACTATTTATTGTCGCAGTTTTGACTTTAGTCAGCTGCCAGAAACAAACTCCTGTTGAGGAGAAATCAGGCATTGACCTTGGCTACGGGTCTTTTAAGTATGGTGAAGTAGTTACTACCCTTTATGGCGGTCAAACTATTGATGTAGGTACTGTTACTGTTGGTATTGATGACGAAACAGATTATATCTATGTCAAATATGAAACAACGGATGGCTGGTATATCGCCGAAACGCATGTTTTTGTCGGTACGGATGGCAGTCAGATTCCGGTTAACAAACCGGGAAATCCTAAAATTGGCCATTTTCCCTATAGTACTACACATTCATACGGAGATGGAACTACTGTTGTAACATATCCAACAATTCCTTATGTGCCAGGTCAGGCATTTGTTGTTGCCACGCATGCTGTTGTTTATACACTGGATGGAGAAGAGGAAACAGCATGGAGCTGGAATGAAGAAGCTACAAGATTCTCAGGAAAACGCTGGGGATGGTTCCTCAATTTCAGCTATAATGGCGTTCCTCCTTCGGAAACATCCTACTTGTATATCACTCAGTATATTGATGGTGTACTGTATATCTACCAGATTAATCTGGCTACAGGCAGTGTTGAATTGATCTCTCAGGAGGAGTTTGATGCAGGAGTTGGTGGGACTATCGAAGGTGCAGGATGGGATCCGAACAGTAATATGTTTGTGTTCGTGTCCGGATCAGGTACAGAAATATGGGGGAGCAATTTTGATGAAGATACGCCAGCAGGTTTTATAGGAAATTTAGAAAGCATTGCCGTTGAGGGAACATTCCTTGGGAATACCTATTATTTTGTGGATGAAAACAACGAGATTTGGGCTGTTGTTTTTGATGCGGACATGCAGATATTAAGCCAGACAGTAATAGGTTCACTGGACGCTGGGATCTCCGTACTTGATATGGCCATAAGCCCGGACGGACAAAATCTATACTTCATTACCAATAATAATGGTGTTGCGGAAGTATGGGTGTATAATTTAAATGACGGAACAGCATCTATGTTATCGAATCTGGGTAATAGTCAATACCAGATTGCCTTTGATGAAGGGGGTGAATTGTATGCAATTGAGGAAACGGCAGAAGAAGATAATAGTGTTGTACATGACATAGATATGAACACTGGCGAATTGAATAATTCGACAGATATAAATGTTGATGTTGAGGATGTAACAACAGGACCCAAAATATAAACGGGTTTTAAAAGAGTATAAAGCGCTACAACAAGATAAAAATATAAAACCCCAAGCTGTCTCAAAAAAGGGTTTGCTTGTTGTAATTTTTCAGTACCGGGAGGTTTATTTAAAGACTCTTCCGGTGCTTTTTATTTAGGGGGTAACGAAACCAGGGCTTTTAGTGATTCTGCCAAGGCTTTTTTGAGATCTTCCGGGGCTGTGTTGTAGCCTTCCTGTCTTAGTGAGGTGACGAATTCTGCGTGATCTCTGCCCTTCCGGTAATCCGGTTCTTTAGAAGGATGTTTTAAATACCGGGATATAATTGCCACAGATCCGGAGATATTCAGAACGGCATGGTAAAAGACCGTTTTTTCTTTTCTGTAGATGGAAGACCCCAGGATTTTTTTAAAACCAATGGATATATCAGAGATTCCCTTCTGATGCACATCACTGATGCCGGATTTATGCAATGCGTCAATTATGGAATTATTGATTAATCTGAAATACTGATGCGTCTTCAACGGGTTTTCTACAGGTAATTTTACGGAAATCACCAGCATATCAGGCGAAAGCACGACAGCTTCGCCACCTGAAGGCCTTTTGTAGATTTCTACCCCATCTTCCGTGGCTTTTTCCATATACACCGAATCATCGGTAATCCGGTTGGATCGTCCAAGGACAATATAGGTCTTATCAGGTTGCCATACAGCATAGTCAGTCTGTTTATCCGAGTGTAGGATTGCATAGTCCGGTAGATTATATGACATTGCTTCTTTCACTAAGCTTGCCGGCTTACTTATGGATGGCTTTGTCAACAGCCTCAAAACCAGCTTCCATAAATACTTCTGAGATCGTTGGGTGTGCATGTACTGTATTGGCTACATCATAAATGGTAGATTCGAGTTGCATGTAAGCCGAAGCTTCAGCGATCATATCCGTTGCATGTGGCGCCACGATCTGTACACCCATAACTTCCCCGTATTTAGTGTCGGATAAAATGCGTACAAAACCTTCGTTGGTTCCTTCAGTCATGGCTTTGCCATTGGCCGACAGAGGAAACTCGCTGATCTTGTAGTCAACACCGTCGGCCTTCAGCTCCGGTTCGGTATAACCGATCTGGGCCATTTCAGGGATCGAGTACATATTGATCGGATATTTTTTCAGATCCAGTTTCTGACGTACACCTTTGATTTTATTGATTACATGTAACCCCTGTGCCGAGCCGATATGGGCAAAGCGGCTTTTTCCGTTTACATCGCCAACCGCATAAATATTATGTACAGATGTCTCGCAGTCTTCATCAGTCTTTAGAAAACCGTTTTCCTGATCAAAATTTACATCGGATGCTGGTAAGGTAGCTTTCCGGTGGCTGGCATTGATGAGCATGTTGCACTTGATGCTTTCTCCGTTGAGATCAATCATATGGTTAGCGTATGCTGCTAATGCGTCATCAAGCGTAGTGTTGTACACAATGTTAATTTTTTGCTTTTTGAAATTGCTTACAAGGTGATCGAATAAATACGGGTCAGCCAGAGGAATGAGTGTGTCAGTGGGAGAGATAAGGGTGACTTTTTTACCCAGAACACTGAATAGCTGTGCCAGCTCAACAGCAACGGCATCATAACCGGCAACAACAATATGTTCGGGAATTTCCCTGTCGGTAAACAGATCATTTACCTCCACAACAACTTCAGATGTATTTTCAGGTTTCGGTGATTTTGAACCGGTGGCAATGATGATGTTTCCGGCTTCCAGGTTTCTGTTGTTCACAGTCACCGTATTTTCCGAGGTGATTTTCGCTTCGCCTTTAATGACCTCAACACCGTTCTTTTTCAATAAAAACTCCACACCTGAGGTCAGCCGGGTAACAATTACGTCGGCCCGTTTAACAGCTTTGGCATAGTTGAACGATAAACTCTTTTTATCAATGCCTTCAATACCGAATTTGGCCGCATCTTTGGAGATTTTCCGGTATAATTTGGCACTCTCGATGAGGGCTTTCGAAGGGATACACCCCCAGTTGAGGCACATGCCGCCGATTTTGCCTTTTTCAATGATGGCGGTTTTCAGACCTACTTGTCCGGCTCTAATGGCTGCCACATAACCGGCAGGCCCTGAGCCTATGATAATTACATCAAATTTCATGATAATTATTTTTAAATTCTTTAATCCATGATCAGGGTTACCGGGTCAGCCAGGTAGCCCATGACCGTATTCATAAAACGGCTTACTTCACCACCGTCAACAATCCGGTGATCGACCGTTAAAGATAACGGAAGAACCAGTCCGATGTCAAGCTGGTCGTTTTTTACAACTGCTTGTTTGCTGATACGCCCGATTCCAAGGATTGCTGCCTGCGGGTAATTGATCACAGGAACAGCGTATTTGCCACCAATAGATCCGTAACTTGTAATAGTAAATGTACCGTCTTTAAAGTTGTCCATACTTAGTTTGCCTTCGCGGGCTTTTTCCGAAATAGTCTGAATTTCCAGAGCAATTTCTCTAATGCTGAGTTTGTCAGCATTTCTGATCACCGGAACAACCAGCCCTTTCTCTGTATCTACAGCAAGTCCGATGTTGTAATACTTCTTGTACAACATTTTGTCGTTTTCTGTGTCCATCTCCGAGTTTAACGCCTTATGTTTTTTCAAGGCATAAGTTGCAGCTTTGACAATGAACGCCAGGTAGGTGAGTTTGATGCCTTCGCCGGTATAACGTTCTTTATACTGTTTCCTGACCCTGTCCAGCTCACTGATCTCTACGTCATCGAACAGCGACATATGGGCTGCATTGTGTTTGCTGCGGATCATGTTTTTGGCAATGGTCTTTCTCATCTGGCTCAGCGGTTCCACTTCCACAAGCTTGCTTTCCGCAGCCGGTGTGTTCTGAGATACTGTACCGGTAGATTTAGTGCTGTTTTCGGCATGCTGCAGAACATCATCTTTAGTTACTCTGCCCGCGGGTCCGGTTCCTTGAACCTGGTTAATATCAATGCCCATGTCTTTGGCCATTGCTCGTGCTACCGGCGTAGCCAGAATCTTCTTCTTTGCTGTATCTTTTATTGCTTCTATCTCGCTAATGCCTTCGGTGCTGCCTGATAATACGGCACTGTTTCCGGCAATCTCCAGTGTGCCTACAACACCGGCTCCTTCTTCTTTGACGGCTTCCAGGTCAGAACCTTTTTCTACTTCTTTTACCGCTTCTTCTCCGGCAACACCTTCTATCTCAATTTCCACCAGGGCGTCACCTACGCGGATGCTCTCTCCTTCTTTGCCAAATAAAGCGCTGATGGTTCCTGACTTCGGGGAAGGAATTTCTGCCACAACCTTATCGGTTTCCATAGTTACCAGCAGATCGCCGGCTTCTACTTTCTGACCTTTTTTCACTAACCATTCAACGATGGTGCCTTCTTCGAGACCTTCACCGATATCCGGAAAGTTAAATATATACTTCATGATCTAATATTTTACTGTTTTTTCCATTTCATAAAAAATCTTCTCTGCCGACTGCATGTAGTGGTGTTCCCCTTTAGGCAAAGGGACAATGGTGTCGAACCCTGTAACCCTTTTGGGTGGAGCTTCGAGGTACAGAAAAGCGTCTTCATTGATGATTTGTGTAATCTCGGAGGCCACGCCAAAACTGCGCGGACCTTCGGTAACCGTCAGAATGCGTCCGGTTTTTTTTACCGATGCTGCCAATGTGTCTCTGTCTATAGGGTAGATAGACCTCAGGTCAATCAATTCAACCGAAATACCTGCCTCTTTAGCCAGAACCATTGCTTTTTGAACTTCCCTGATCATGGCGCCGTAAGCTACCACGGTAAGGTCTGTTCCCGGTGAAATCACCTGGGCCTTACCCAAAGGGATTTTAAACTTTTCCTCCGGAACCTCTTGTTTAATAGCCCGGTAGATACGTTTCGGTTCCATGTAAATTACCGTATCGTTACTTTCAATGGCGGCAATCAGCAATCCTTTGGCATCGTGTGGTGTGGATGGAATGACCACTTTCAATCCGGGAATGTGCCCGAACAGTGTTTCCATACTTTCCGAGTGATGCTCCAGGGCGTTAATACCCCCACCGTAAGGCATCCTTATGACCATAGGCGTTGTGAATTTACCTCTGGAACGGTTGCGCATACGTGCTGCGTGCGAAATAATCTGGTTAAAGCCGGGATATACAAAACCCGAAAACTGCATTTCTACTACCGGTCGTAATCCGGCCACAGCCATGCCCACAGCAGTTCCCACGATACCTGACTCCGCCAATGGGGAATCAAATACCCTGTCGGCTCCGTATTTCTTCTGTAGTCCTTCGGTAATTCTGAAAACGCCGCCTTCAACTCCAACGTCTTCGCCGTAAACGATGACATTGTTGTCTTCTTTTAGCTTAATGTCCAGTGCGTTGTTGATGGACTGTACCATATTCATGATCTTCATGCTCTTGCCTCCTTCCACTTAAGAAAACGTTCGTATTCATTCTTCTGTGCCAGTAAATCGTCAGGCATGTCTTCGTAATGGTAACGGAACACATCCTCCACGGGGTATGGACCGTAGTTCTCCGCTTCCGTGAACTGGCGATCTGTTTCTTTCTTGTAATCCGCAATCAGTTTCTCTTCCATCTTTTCAGTAATCAGTTTCTTTCGCTTCAGGTAAGCTTTCAGTCTCTTAAGCGGATCTTTCTTATCCCACTCCATCTCTTCTTCTTTTGTCCTGTATTTTGTAGGATCATCGGAGGTAGTATGAGCTCCTTTCCGGTAAGTAACAGCTTCAATGAGCACCGGTCCGTTTCCTTCTTTCATATAACTAACCGATTCTTCTATTGCCCTGTACATGGCGAAATAATCGTTACCGTCAACCTGTATTCCTTTAATTCCGTAAGCGACAGATTTAACTGCGATACTATCAGATGCTGTTTGCATTCTGAAAGGTGTGGAAATTCCGTATTGATTATTTTGTACGATAAACAGCACGGGAACACGCCATACTCCGGCAAAATTTAGTGCCTCATGGAAATCTCCTTCAGAAGTTCCTCCGTCACCTACAAATGTGAATACTACCTGATCCTTTTTACGGTACTTGATTTCATAGCCGATACCAACAGCATGTAATAACTGTGAGGCAATAGGTACGGACGTGGGGATCATATTTTTAGCTTCCTTAAATGCGGAACCGTCTTCATACCCCATATAATATAAAAACATCTCTTTCAGTGTAACACCTTTGGCCAGCATAGCGCCCATTTCCCGAAAAGCTGGAACCATCCAGTCTTCGTCACGCATTAGTTGTCCGGCTGCAATGGATATAGCTTCCTGCCCGTAGTTGGGCGGGTAAGTGTATATTCTTCCCTGCCGTTGGTACGAAACCGTTTGCAAATCAGCTGTACGGGCAAAAAGCATGTCTTTGTATGCTGTAACCACCTGCTCATCCGGCAAGTCGGGAAACCATTTGGCATTGACTACTTTTCCGTTATTATCTATCACGCGAAAAATTTTCTTCTTCAGCGGATCATATTCTTTAAACATATATAAAATTAATTTAGACTAAATAAAAATTGAGTGCAAAGATACGATAATTTCCCAATTGGCTTATTCTGATCTGGCTAAGTGCTATTTTCGGTAGCTAGAGTTAAAATTCTTTGAATAGATGCTATTAAGCCAGGGGTGAAGCGAATAGTTTAATGGAAGCGTGTATCGTAATAAAATGTTAATTTTACTGCTCAATCGTAAATAAGATTCTTCATTTGAAAAACATGGTTCTGTACACCAGGAATTAAAAAGAGACTTAAATGGAAATTGATCAGATATTTAAAAATAATAAAGACTGGGTTTCAAAAAAGTTGAGCCTTGACGCAAATTACTTTAAAAACATGGCAAAAGGTCAGTCGCCTGAGTATCTATATATTGGTTGTTCTGACAGCAGGGTTTCTGCCGAGTCTATGATGGGTGTGGAACCCGGTCAGGTATTCGTTCACAGAAATATAGCCAATATGGTGCCCAGTACCGATTTAAATGTGATGTCAGTGATAAATTACGGGGTTACACACTTGAAGGTTAAACACATAATCGTATGTGGACATTACCATTGTGGAGGTATTGAAGCAGCCATGCAACATGCTGATTTAGGCATTCTCAATCCTTGGTTGCGAAGTATAAGGGATGTATATCGTATGTATAAGCCTGAGCTTGATGAGATAGATGATGATGAAGAAAGATCAAACCACCTTGTACGCCTTAATGTGAAAGAACAGTGTATAAATGTCTTAAAAACAGCTGCTGTACAAAAAGCTGTTACCGAGCGAAACTTAAGAGTACACGGTTGGGTATTCGATTTGGATACGGGAAAGTTGATTGATTTAAAAATAGATTCTCAGGAAATTTTAAAAGATATCAGGGAAATATATCGCCTGGATTAGCTATAAACCCTGTCTTATTAATTGTTCTTCATTTTGCACATAACTTATGAAAAATAAACCGGTACATAATTTTAAGATCCTGCGCTTTATAAGTGAGGAGTCCTATGGTGGAATTGTCCTGATTTTCGCTGCAATAGCTGCTTTGGTTTGGTCAAATTCTGTATTCTACGAATCATATCATCAATTATGGCATGAGTTGAAAGTCGGCTTTGTATGGGGCGACATCAATATGGTCGGTTCCCTGCATCATTGGATAAATGATGGCTTGATGGCCCTGTTTTTTTTCACGATAGGCTTAGAGATAAAACGGGAAATAATGGGTGGTGAGCTTTCATCGGTAAAAAAGGCTTCCATGCCTATTGCAGCTGCTCTTGGGGGAATGATCATCCCGGCTGTGATCTATGCGCTGGTTTTGGTTAACTACCCGGAATATCTTGACGGGTGGGGAATACCAATGGCTACTGACATAGCATTTGCGCTCGGGCTTCTTGCATTATTGGGCAAGCGTGTAAACATAAACCTGAAAATCTTTCTCACAGCGCTTGCTATAGCAGACGATCTGGGAGCCGTAATCGTCATTGCTATATTTTATACAGACACAATAATATTTAGCGAATTAATTTCTGCAGCATTCTTTTTAGGTATCTTAATAATTGCAAATTTTGCCGGGGTGCGCAGGACGGTTTTTTATGCAATTGTTGGTTTTGTAGGCGTTTGGATGGCTTTTGTTTTTTCAGGAGTACACGCTACCATTGCAGGGGTTTTAATTGCTCTAACCATTCCGGCACGTACAAAGATCACTGAGAACGAATACGCTGCCCGGCTTTTAAATATGATAAATGTTTTCAGAAAAGAGCAGCCTAACGACAATAAACTTCTGACAAAGAAACAGGTCCATCTGATTTCAGAAATTGGTGAGTTGAATGAACAGGCACATACACCTTTACAAAAACTTGAACATGCACTTCACCCGATAACAGCTTATTTTATTCTGCCTGTTTTTGCTTTAAGCAATGCGGGTGTTCATATTGAAGGCAGCTTCACAGAAATGCTTTTCCATCCCATTTCACTGGGCATTATTGCCGGACTTGTACTCGGGAAGTTCCTGGGAATTTCCTTCTTTTCGCGCCTTATGGTCTGGTTGAAAATTTCTGCCCTCCCGGCAGGTGTCAGCTGGAAACAGATTTATGGGGTTGCTTTTCTGGCAGGAATAGGCTTTACCATGTCCATGTTCATATCCGACCTTGCCTTCAAGCAAGAAGAATTCAAGCAAATCGCCAAAGTAGGTATTATGACCGCTTCACTTATTTCTGCTACTATTGGTATGATATGGCTAAGCTCCGGAACAAAAAATACTTAAAGTGTAACTACAAATTGTAAGGTAAAACTTCTGGGTGGCCCGATGTCACCGGGGCGTCCCATATGCTCCGCATTGAGCAGGTTTTTAACGATAAAGGAAAGTTTAGTGGATGGGTTGAAGGCATAAGATGCCCTTATGTCGAATACGACCTTCCCAGTGTTATTCTCCTGCCGGTATTCTTTCAGACCCGGAAATATGTAGATGTTTCCTATGATAGGTTCTTCAAATGCTTCATCAATGCGCTCCATGAAACTCCGGTAGATTGCGCTTAAGCCAAATGAGAATTTTCTTACTTGCAGATCAACGTCAGCTTTAAATGAATGCCGGTATCTGTATTTGAGTATGTTGTTTTCAAGGGTGTCAGAACTCAAATCTACCGGATTCATATAGGTGTAACCCGCAAAAAGTGTTAAGGGAAGTTTTCCGGCTTTGCCTGAACCCGAAATGCCTATATCTATACCGTTGATGCGTGCTTTGCCAACATTTTGTGATTTAAAACCGATATCGTCAAGTGTGGGAAAGTCAGCGGAGTCGGGTTTGTACACGCCAAAAATGAACTCGATCATGTTATCATATTCTGTCCAGTAAGCTGCCACATCTACAAAGGCTGACCAGTTACGTATTGTAAACCCCTGTTTGACACCTATTTCACTGCTCCATCCTGTCTCTGACTGCAAGTCGGGATTGGGGAAAATATTAAGGCTGCCAAGGTTTGCGGCTGTATATTTTTCTGCAATCGTTGGAAACCGGTACCCCTGGCCGAACGATGCCCGGATAAATGTGTTTTTTGCAGCCTGGTAATTGAGACCAGTACGCACCACGGTTCCTGATTCCTTTTCGGACCCGTCGAGTGTGTGGTATTCCCACCGGAGTCCCAGACTGACAGATAAACGACTGAAAAAGCGAAAATCAAACTGTGTATATGCAGCCACGGTAGAACTGTTATGATCACCATATAATCTGGCAGTTGTTTCACCATATTTTCCAACTGCGCCGATAATCCAGTTCATATTGAATTTAAATTTCTTCTGGAACTGGTATTCGCCGTAATACGATCGGGAATCGTTGTCTCTTTCCGGATTGTCTTTAAAATCGTTGGTTACATCATAATACCGGGTTTGCAGGCGGTGTTTGTTATTGTGTTTGTCAGAATAGCTTACCCACGGATCGACATTCATACGACGTCCTGTATTGGGTGAAGCACTTTCCGGGTTTTGGATGAAGGCTCCTGAATCGGCATCCATCCAGATAAAAAAATCGGACATACTTTGCCATTGCAGGTTCGCATTTAATCCATAGGAGAACCCTGTTATCTTTTTTGGCCGGTGCCTGAATTTAGCATTTACCCTGACTTGTTCATCATAATTAACCGTACGATATCCGCTGTTGCTAAGCGCATTGGCACCTATAACAAGGTCGAAATCACCCATCTTTCGCGCGTGCATAAAATTTGCACCGCCAAACAAAGGATTGGTATTCCACCACCAGGCCATTTCCTTACGTGCAGGTTTGCTGACGATACCGGTGTATAGGGTGGCTTTTGTAACAGGTTCTACTCCGGGATAAGCTGTCCGGATATTGATCACACCGTTTAAAGCTGACGATCCGTAAAGCGAAGAAGAAGCTCCTTTGAGGACTTCCACCTGTTCGATATTCTCAACGGGCAGCGAGTTCCATTTAATGTCTTCGGTGCCTTCAGCCAGAAGGGGCAAATCATCCACCAGCAGCAACACACGGCTACCTGCACCGTAGCTGTATCCGCTACCTCCCCTGATACTGGCCTGTCCGTCCATAATATCAAGTCCTGGTACATAATTCAGCGTATTGTCCATCATTACCGTGTTGATGTTTTGGATGAAGGCTGGCTTCATCACTTCGATGGAGACGGTTACATCTGACAGGCGCTGTTCGTACCTGCCGGCAGAAACAACAGCCATATCCAGCATTATTGAACTGCTTCTCAGCAGGACGTCCATACTGACACTGTCGTTCTTATTTAATTGAATCGTTTTCTGTTGTGTATGATAACCCAAAAAAGAGTAAGAAAGCGTATATGTTCCTGCAGGTAAACGAAGAGTATAATACCCAAATGCATCCGTGGCCACACCATAAGTGCTGTCGGCGATGATATTGACACCGGGAAGTTTCTCATATGTAGCTGAATCGGAAACATAGCCGTAAATAACCGCTTGCTGGCCGTATGCCTGTATAAAAAAGAGGGACAGAAGAACGGACAGAAAGCTTACCCGTATTAAATAATGCTTTATCTTCCTGTTTCTTTTCACTTCCTATGTGTTAACGAAAGACCTGTTGTTCTAGTTGACTTTCCGAATCAGTTGCGATACGCTTTTTCTTCCGGAAGTTACGCGTAGCATATACGTGCCATTGGGCACAGACGGAAGGCGGATATGGTACCGGTCACCGGCTGGTATGGCTTCCATTTCCCTGATAAGGATTTTGTTGCCAATAATGGAATACAGTTCGACCGTTACTTTGTCATTGTTATCGGGGAGGGTGAATGAGATCTGATCCCTGAACGGGTTTGGCCAGAGTCTGATGTTGAGCTGGTTTTTCCGGTAAGTTTGTATGCCGTTCGGATCCCAGGTGACTTTCATCGAAATAGAAGTTGAATCGATAACCTGGGCTGCAAAAACTGGTGTGCCAAAAGCATCTATATATACATCTACAATAATCTTCAAAGGGAAATCCCCGGTTTCGCTACAAGTTCCTGATAATAAAACACAATAATAAGTTCCTACCATAAACACACTGTCTTCAGCATTGCTTTGCCATGTGATACCCGGAGGTAAACTGCCCACATTAACGATTTTTAAATGATGTAGCGGAATAATCTTCCCGTCATAGTTGAATTCGGGAGGAGCAATTATTGTAAACTCCTGATTGTAATTTTGTCCGATGATTCCATCGGGGAGTTCTGCCGGACACACTTCACCGTTGTTTTCGATATCAGGACAGCTGTTTTCGTCACCGGGAGTGCATTGGGCGAAGGTTATTCCCGTTGTGAAAACAAGAATGAAAAAGGGTATAATTAAACGAATATATTCTTTCATGGCCTGAATATTTTGGAGGTTTCTTCATCCCAAATGTAATGAATCCCTAAGAATAAATCAATATACCGTAAAGAATACGTTATCTGATATCGTTTCAGGCTGTTGTTGATTATTTCAAACGGTGTAGCAGGTCATTCAGAGCCAGGTAACTAAGATGTCAACT
>Ga0209834_10000751_pt1 | contig 19166 bp, 18 predicted proteins | sample Mar14236cmmetaG_FD_184134 | JGI IMG/M metagenome (GOLD analysis project Ga0209834, IMG submission 184134) | Marine hydrothermal vent microbial communities from Guaymas Basin, Gulf of California to study Microbial Dark Matter (Phase II) - Marker... ...
GGTCGACAGCGCCGCCTGCAGCGCCCCGGCCGATGCCTGGGCATCGGTCATCAGAAAACAGAGCATCGTGGCCATGTCCGGCCGGATCATGCCGGCCCCCTTGGCCACGCCCACCACGGTGAAATCGCGGCCGTAAACCGTTCCCCGGCGCCGCACGGCCTTGGGCACGGTATCGGTGGTCATCATGCTGCGGGCCAGGGCATCGACATCGTCGGCAACCAACGCCTCACAGAGAGTTGGCACGGCGGCAGTGATCTTTTCCATCGGCAGGGGCGCGCCGATCACCCCGGTGGACGCCACCAGCACCTCGTGCTCTTCCAAGCCAAGGGCCTGGGCCACCAGACCGGTCATGGCCATGGCGTCGCGCATTCCGTCGGCGCCGGTGCAGCAGTTGGCGTTCTTGCTGTTGACGATCACCGCCCGACACCGCCCGCCCGCCGCGCGTCGGCGGGAGAGCTGCACCGGTGCCGCCTGCACGAGATTGCGGGTGAACACCCCGGCCGCCGTGGCGGGCTGTTCGGCGTAGATCAAGCCCAGATCCAGGGCACCGTTTTTTTTCAGGCCGGCATGCACGCCGGCGGTCTTGAACCCCGGGCAACCGAATCGTTCCATTCCTTTATCCTTTAAATTCAAAAATTAGAGAGGCTTGAGCAAAGACTGCAAAAGCTGGGGGCTTACTTGACAGAACCGGTGTTTATTGTCAATCTGCCGGCGTTCGACAAGGAAGGAGGATTCCGGAAAAATGAGGATCGTCTGCAAAAACTGCGGCAACACGCTCAAACTCGAACGCACCTGACGGCGCGTCGCCCTGCGTTGCAAGGTCTGCGGCGCCTGCTTCGGCCTGGACGACCTGCCCGAGGCCATCGACGACGCCCTGGAAGCGCTTTTGGCATCGGTGCCCTGCGACCGTGTTTAGGATTCCTGGAACGTGATTCTTTCCAGCCTCTTTCCGGTCTTCGCCCTCATTCTCCTGGGCGGCGTGCTCAAGCGCCGCGGCCTGACCAACGATGTTTTCCTGGCCGCCTCGGACCGCCTGGTCTACTTCATCTTCTTTCCCGCCATGCTCTTCTGGAAGATCGGCGGCGCCGACCCCGGCGCCGGCATCCCCTGGCGCCTGTGCCTCGCCGTGGCCGGGGCGGTGGTGATCGTTTACGTCATCAGCACCGCCGCCATGCGCCCGGCCGGCATCACCGCGTTTCAGGCCGGCTCGTTTTCCCAGAGCTGCTACCGCTTCAACACCTACATCGGAGTGGCCATCGTCATCAACGCCATGGACGAAACCGGGGTGCGCCTGTTCGGCATTCTCATCGGTTTTCTCATTCCGCTGATCAACGTGCTGGCCGTCTCGACCCTTATCTGGTTTTCCGGCCAGCCCATCAGCGGTCGCCGCCGCCTAATCGTCACCCTCAAGGCCCTGGTTTCAAACCCGCTCATCGTGGCCTGTCTCACGGGACTTCTCTACGCTCAAACGCTCAACCGTTTCCCCCTCTTCATCGACAACACCCTGCGGCTGATGTCCCTGGTGACCCTCCCCCTGGCCCTGATGAGCATCGGCGGCGCCCTGACCTTCGCCAACCTGCGCGGCTACCTGAAGCCGTCGCTGGTGGGCGCGGTCATCAAATTGGTGGCCCTGCCGGTGGTGGGCTACGGCATGCTCGCCTGGCTCCAGGTGGCGGGCCCCGCCCTGCAAACCGCCATGCTCTTTTTCGCCCTGCCCACCTCCACCGCCATCTACGTCTTGTCCTCCCAACTGGGCAGCGACACGGCCCTGGCCTCAGCCGCCATCGTGGTGTCCACCGTGCTGAGCTTCTTCTCCCTGTCGGCGGTCATGATATTGTTTTTTTGAACAGGACCTTGGGATCGACGGGACGGTTGTAATCGATGAACCCCCACGAAATGGATGTAGCTTTCATCGGCCCGGCTCTGGGAGAAAAAAACCGACGAGAAAAGCAACCAGCTCGCTTTCCCGCTCCATGACAAAGGACGTGTCGCAAAAATGAACAAAGAAGAGCCGCGGCAGCATGTGGGACAGGTCCCGCCCGTCCCACCAGGCCTTGATGACGCCGATGCCCCTCGGCTGATTTTCGGGCGTGGGGTTTCTGATGCGGATATCAGCGGGCATTGCCCTCCTTCGGGCGCCGGCGGCGAAAAGAGGAAAGTGCCTTGACCACCGGTGCCATGGTGAATACGATCTTGGCAAGAATTCAAGGGATTGGCAATAGCTGAAAGAAGTCGGGCAAAATCGGATCAACGCGGGAAAGCGATGGATGAACACTGGACGGTTGCTTTATCGCTGCCCTGGCGCCGCTGCGAGATTTGGCGTCGATACCGGCAGGTCCGCTGAAATTTCGAACAAGGCGATGAGACCAAAACGCCGGGCCATCACCGCCCTGGTGCTGGCAGCGCTCGTTTTTCCTGGCTGCGCGCAAAACTACGGCCGATTTGCCATCGACCGGCAGGTAGCCCAGGACTTCCGCGCCGGCGTCGTCCGGCCCGAATACCAGTACTACTACTCGGGCCGGGACACCATGCCCTACGCCATCATCGCCATCCACCGCACCTGGCGTGTGCCCTCACACTACTGGACGCCCTTCGCCCCTGAGCCCGGCCAACTGATGCGCATGAGCGGCAATATCTACGACGAGGTGCAAAAATCCCCCTACGGGGCGAGCATCAAGACCCCCACTGGCGAGACCATCGGCCTCTGGTTCTCCACCGTCTTTAACCGCAGTGTGCGAGTGGACCCCGAGCAGCGCACGGTGGAGATCCTGTTCGCCAACCCGGAAAACGACGACCGGCCCGCTTGGTAAAAAACCTGGGCCGGTCCTGGAAGGTCATCTCTTCATTCACTGCACCGTTCCCACTACCACCACCTTGTAACCCTTGTCGGTAACGTTGCGGGCCTCGGCATCGATCATTACGTAGTCCAGGTAGCGGCCGGTTTCGGAGGGCTTCAGGGTCAGTGCAACAGCGGTCTTCTGCCCAGGCCCCACCACCAGGGGATTATCCCCGGGGGCTTCGAAATAGACCGTCTTGAATTTCTTCGAGTAGACCTTGGTGATCTTCATGGGGGCATCGCCCGTGTTGGCCATCACCAGGGGAACCGTGTGGTCTTGGCCCGCCTTCATGGTGCCGGCGTCGATCTTGCGCGGATTCACCTCCATCACGGCCATGGGGATGGGCTCCACGTAACCGGCGAGGGTGATCTTGTGCGTCTCTTTCTCCGGAGCCTCGGTGACGACGGTGACGTACTTTTTGAATTTCCCCGGAAACTTGTAGGTCCTGTAAACGATTTTCAGGGTTGTCGATGCGCCCGGTGCGATTTCGTGCTGACCCAGCACGGCAGTGGTGCAGCTTCAACTGGTGGTGACATTAGCGATGCGCAAGGGGGCATCACCCGTGTTGGACAAAGTGATGACCTTTTCGGCCACCAGCCCCTCTTTCATGGTGCCGAATGCCACCGCCGTGGTATCCAGGGAAAGCTTGCCCGCGGCCATGGCCGGGGCGGCGCCGGCAATGGTCAGGCCCGCCAGCAGGGCAACGATGAGGCGTTTCATGCTCTTTCTCCTTACGGCGTCGCTCCATGTACGAGCCGGCGCTTGGTTTCGTAATCGAAGTTCTTGTCCTGCCCCTCGGTGTGGCACTGGCGGCAACTCGCCTCGTCGGGCTGCTTTTTCAGCAGGTCGGGGTCACCGCCGGTTTCCACGTGCGCGCGCCCGGGGCCGTGGCAGTTCTCGCACTGCACGTCCTTGAGTTCCGGCGTCAGGTCCATGTCGATGAACCCGCCGTCCTCTTCGTAGGCCACTACGTGGCATTTCACGCATCCGGGGATGCCTTGTTTCTCCTCTCCCTGCTGCTTGAGGGTCTCGAAGGCATGGGCGTGGGGGGTGGTCTGCCAGCCTTCCACGATCTCGGCATGACACTCCGTGCAGGCGGTATACCCGAGATAATCCCCAAGAATCTCTGCCCGGGCCACCGTTGACAGGCAAAGCAGGGCCCCAAGCAGTACGGGCGTCCATAATGTCAGGCGCATGGCGCCTCCTTTTTGTTCCCGTGTTTGATCCCGTGCATCCGTTCCCGGTGTTCAAACCTTTTAACAGTTGCAGCCGCCGACGGCCTCCACCTTGAGAAACTTCTTGAAGATGCGCAGCTTGCCGGCGTCAACGCCGTCCACATCCATCAATTCCTCGATGTCCACGAATTCGCCGTTTTCCTCCCGCAGTTCCAGGATGCCGTCGGCGATTTCCTCGGTCATCTCCGGCACGGTCATCAGTTGCTCCCGGGTGGCCTTGTTGAGATTGATCTTCTCGTCGGCGGCCATGGCGGCACCGGCGCTGAGCGTCATGGTGAAAAGGGCGAGCAACGCAACAGCAATGATTTTTTTCATGCGTATCTCCTTGTGGAACTGTAGAAAGGTAAGGCCGTCCCGGTACATCCAGCGGCGGTTCTTCTCTTTTTACCATCCAAGATAATGATAGCCGTAAGCGCCGGCCCAAAAGATCGCCGACAAAGCCGACGCGGCCAGGCCCGAGAAGAGCTTGCGAGGCCAGCCGGCCCCTTCCCGGTGGGCCTTGAAAACGCCCATGTACAGCGTGGCGCTCGTGGCCAGAAAGAGCAGCAGGGCCGTGAGGGTCAAGACGGTCAGCGTGAACATGGATCCATCTCCTTGCCTAGTAGAGTTTCCAGTACTGGAACACCGTGAGGACGGCGATGATCAGGACGGCGAAGGCTATGCCCAGGGTGTCGCGGTCCTGCTCCTCCTGGCCGCTGTTGGCCATGAAATCGAATCCGCTCTCGTCGGTGGTGTGTCGGTTGCGGTCCACGGGGCACCTCCTATGGGGCGACGGGCAACAGCCCGGTTTTGATGCAAACGACCAGCGCGGCCAACAGCACCGCGATGCGCAAACTCCCGGCGACGAAGGTCACCGCCAGGCCCTTGAGCCCCGGCCGGGCGATGTCCTTGAAAGAAAGGCTCAGGCCCAGGGCGGAGGCGGCCAGGGAAAAGTCCCACTTGACCATGTTGAAAATCGCATGATGGGCCGGCTCCTTGAACACGTGCAGGGTCGTCAGGATCCAGAAGAAGATGAATACCCCCAGCCAGAGCGGAAAGGAGTTGAGGTGGCCGGTGGCCTTCACCGAAGGATCATTCCGATAACGCAGTTTGCGGATAAACATGACGATGAACACATAGATGAAGCCGGCCGGCATGATCACGTGGCGGCCGATATCGTACCAGAGGGCGTAGCGCCCGGCCTCGTAGCCGCGGGCGAAGGCGGCCGACAGGGCCTGGTGGCCGTTGCCAACCCCCACCACCGATGCCAGGCCGAAGCAGGACTGGGGGATGTCGAGCCACGCGCCGAGGTAGGGTAACGCCATCATGGCCACCAGTCCGAAGACGAGCACACAGACCAGGGCGTTGACCACCTGGCCGCCCTTGGCCTTGATCAGCGGCATGAGGATAGCGCAAACATGGGGATCCCCGGTGGACAGCCCTCCGGCGATGATGGATCCGTGCCGGTCGTCGAGCTTGAACCACTTGGCGATGAGCAGGGTCGCCGTGGCGGTGAAAAACAGCGAGGCGACGATGATGGCTATGGGCACGACCCCCAGCTTGGTAGCATGCCAGAGCATGAAATGGGGGGCCAGCATGATGATGCCCAGCGGCATGAGCATGTGGATATAGGAGAGCCCGGGCTTCCAGGTGTCGGGGACCCCGAACGCGTTGCCGATGATCAGCCCCAGCAGCAACGGGTTCCACACGAAGTTGCTGTTGAGGATCCCGAAGACGGGCTGGTGGTTCACCGGACCGATGACCCCATCGAGCCAGTGAAACAGGTTTTCCAGGGTGAACGGATTGGGGGCGCCGGCCAGGTTGTTGCTGAAGATGGAAATCATCAGCATCGCCAGCAGGCCCGGCAGCACGCGCTGGAAACGGTAGAGCGCGCTGAAGAACGAGGTTCGTGTCCGGTCGTAGTCCGTGAAGGTCGCGGTATTGGCAGTGGACATGGTGATTATCCCTTATTTTAACGCTTGATGTGGGCGGAGCCGCCGGTGTTCACCGATCCCGAGAGCTTGGTGGCCGGCGCCTTGGCGCCGGTGCGCCAGGATTCCATGAAGCCGAGCCGCGGCAGCATCGACAGCCGCAGAAAGCCTTCCACCGTTCCGGTCACGCCCACCAGCACGTCGAGGTTCTTGCGGGGCCGGAAGGCAAGATTGTCGGTCTTTTCAATCTTGCCCCGGTACTCGGTCTCGATGTGCCAGGCATGGATCATCTCGCCGTCGAAATCGTCGATGACGATCCGGAACAGTGGCTTGCCGTCCCGTCCCCTGGGGCCCTCGTACACCGGATTCGCCTTGTCCAAGATGATCGGCTCGGGGTTGTCGAGGAGGATCTCGTTGAACTGGTAGCAGTGGCCGCACACGTCCGGGTGCACAACGAAGCGCGCGTCGAACTCGAAGGGGGTGTCGCGCTCCAGCCGCTGGATGCCGGTGTAGAGCCAGAGCCGGGCCTTGCCGTCCTCGAAGGGGTTTTTCACGTCCATCTCGGCCTGGACGTCGGCGTACATGAGCTGGACCGAGCGGGCCGCCTCTTGGTATTGGGGCAACAGGTCGATGGTGGCCGCATCCAGGGGGCCCAGGACCTTTTCGGTCACCGTGGCGCCGTGTTCATCCAGGAGCTGGAGTGCCACCGTTCTCGCCGCGGCGTCCACGGTGGTGCAACGAAGGGTGAAACCGCCCAGTTTGACGGTTCCACCGGGGGATAGAAGCACTTCCTTGGGCTTCTTGTAGGTGAAGCTGATGGCCTCGATGGACGGGGTGGCGAACTCCTTGAGCTTGACATAGTTGGCGCCCACGTACTCGGGGACGATGTAGGTGGCCCCTTCGGCGAACAGCTCCGGCATGCGGTAGCGGTTGCCGCCCTGGGGGTCGAGCCCCTGGGCCAGGAAGAAATGCGCCCCCCAGCGGTTGCCCGAGTACTTCATCAGGCTCAACTCGGCCACGGGGCGGTCGTCCAGGTAGAACGACTTGTTGAAGCGCAGGGCCTTGTTGCGCACACCCAACAGCTCGTCCTGCCAGTACATGAGGTTGCCGTCGCCCATGGGTCGGTTTTTCCAGGCGTCCAGGTGGACGTTCTTGCGTACGTAGGTGCTGCTCTCGAAGGAGGTGAGGTAGGCCCACTTGCCCAGCATGAAAAATTTTTCTCCGGCCAGAGATCGGATGTTACGGGCGTTGCGCGAAGAGTAGCAGAGACCGGCCGGCGGAATGACGATGCGGTTGTTGTCGTAGTCTACGTAGCTGCCACGAATGAAGATGCTTTCGGCCGACAGCAGCCGTTCGCCCTTGCGGTTGCGCGACAGCTTGCGCATCAGCCCCTTGAGCCGGGGGACGAAGGGGGCCGTGTGGTCCGGTTCATAAAACGAGGCGTCGGAAATCACCTTGGGATAGGAGGTGAAACGGGATTCTTCCACCACCGTGCCCAGGGACGGATCGGCCAGCCGGGTGAGGAAGCTGTGCTCCAGGATCGGCTCCAGCACCGGCGAGGAGCCGACGAAGAAATCGATATTGTAGCGTCCGTCCGCCGGCCAGTGAACCATGTTGTCGGTGCGCATCCAATAGTAGTCGCGCACGTAGAGCTGGCGGACCACGTCGCCGTCGAAGTCGTCGGCGACCACGGTGAAGGCGGGCCGGTTCCAGACCTCGGACCATTTCACCGGCCCCTTGTAACGGGTGTGTTGGTTGTCGAAGACCAACGCCTCGGCATTCTCCAGCACCAGGCGCTTGAGCATGCCGGTCTTCAGGTCCGGTTCCAGAATGACGGTGTAGCGTTCGTCCAGGGGCCAGGGCTCGCCGTGACGGACGGTGAGCAGATCGTCGTAGATCACGAATTCCAGCTTGCCGTGCTGGAACCCGTGGGCCTTGCCCACCCGCCAGGGCACGAAATCCGAGTGCTTCATCCAGCTGGGATGGATTATGATCTCCACCCGCAGATCGATTTCGGGAAGGGTGAGGTGGTACTTGTCCTTCTCGCCCATTAGGGTCTTGTACCCCTGGGCGGTGACCGGTTTGATGAGCTTTTCGCCGAAAACCTTTCGGCCCCAAAAATCGGTGACCCGCACGAGAAACCCGTCGGGGCGGCGGAAGGCGTAGATGCGCTTGTCGAAATAGAGCCGGTAGTCTTCCTGGCGCACCTCGAGAGCGACGGGACGGCTCATGGCGAAGGTGGCCTCGGTGATGGCGGGAAAGGTGATGCTCTCGAAGGTCGCTTCCTCGAAGCCGACCTTGGCCGCCTTGAAGCGGGTGGCCCCGTAAAGATACTCGCTGTCGAGGTAGAATTTTTCCAGTTGGGGCTGGTGGCCTTCTCCCGTTTTCAGGTCCAGCACCGCCTCGCGGTCCGGAAACTCGCTGGCAATGGGAAATTCCAGGGGCCAGCCGCCCGAAGGAGCGACGAGGGCCAGCTCGGCGTAGGGCTTTTCGTAGTGGTCGGTGGCGTAGTCGAACCACATACGGTAGCCGGTGTCGCCCACCGGCTTCTTTTCGCCCTGGGCCACGCTGAAGTTCTGGATTCGGTGCTGATCCGTGGCCAGGTCCACCAGGTAGGCGTGCTCCCCGAGGACCAGGAAGGGATCGCGCGAGAGGGGCGCCGCGTCGCCGCTGGTCTCCGAGATGTAGAAAAGCCCGGCGGCGGGCACGGTGGCCCGGCCTTCCGCGATGTCGCTGCCGCGCAGGACGATTGCTTCGGAGAGGCTTTTCTCGTGGCCGTACTGGTTATGATAAGTCTTGTTGCGCAGACCGGCCAGCTTGGGCATGAAGGCCATGTCCCCCGCCGGCGTCAGCCCGCGGGGCAGGTCCTCCGGCGCCGCCGACCGCGCCAGTCCAGGCCAGGCCAGGGCTGTCAGCCAGGCAAAAAAAACGAGGCTGATGGTTTTCAGGCGTCTTTTGTGCATGTTGTCCCGATCCCGTTTTAAGGGTTGCCGAAAATACGGATGCCGGTTGTTTTCCCAACAGGGTACATCAAGAACCGTACCAATGATGAAATATACTGAAATGACTTCACAAAAATGTTAAGCTGGGGAAAAAAATCGACAATGGGTCGTGCGTCATCGATTACACGGCTGTGCGGAAAACCGCACAGCCGTGTAATCGCGGTTGCGGGATGCAGGAATGAAATGACAAGGAAGAGAGCGGGGACGGCAGGATACGGGGAAACGGCTGTCACAAGAGTAATCGCAAGACATCAACAGGGCCGTGCTGGCCTCGAAATTGCATAAAAGGCGCACCGGAAGAAAATTCATGAACCTTCTTCGATACATCGCTTTTCTGCTGGCCGCGCTGCTGCTTCAGCCCTTTTCCGCTTTCGGGGTGGACGAGCCGGCGCTGCGCATCGGCATCAAACCCACCTCCCCGCCGTTTACATTTCTGGACAGCCACGACGGCCGGATGCGGGCGCGCGGTCTGAACGTGGACCTCGGGCTTTTGCTCGGCAAGCTCATGCACCGGGAGGTAAAGTTCGTCCCCGTTGCCGATCTCCGGCAGCGACGCCAATGGCTCAGAGACAATCGCATCGACCTGATCCTCTTCGACAGCGCCGCCTTCAAGCACATTCCGGAATTTTCCTACATCCCGCTGGGCCTGTGTCTGCGGCGGCGGCTGTTCGTCAACGAGCGCTGCCGCGACGTGGTCTGCCTGAAGGACCTGCAGCAAAAGCGCGTGGTGATGGTCACCGGCGACGATGTCTGGAAGCGCGATGTCATCATCGGCCAGGCCGAGACCCTCATCGTGGTGGCATCGCCCGAGGAGGCACTCGCCCTGCTCGACGACGGGGCGGTGGATGTCTACATCGCACCGTCGGAGCGGGTGGCCGAGGCCTACATCGCCAAGCACGAGTTCCAGCATGTGCGCAAGGTGGGGGTGGTGCAGGAGGAAATGCCGGCGGCTCTCGTGGTGCGCCAGGCGGATGTCGAACTCCAGCATCAACTGAGCCAGGCCATGGCCAAGATCAAGGATAGCGCCGCCCTGGATCTGCTCAAAGAAAAATGGTTCGGGGTCTCCTATGCCCCCACCCTCTGGGCCAGGCACGGCCGAAACATCCTGCTGGCGGCTACCGGCGGACTGGGACTGCTGTTGTTCGTGCTGATCTGGAACCAACAGCTCAAGGCCAAGGTGCGCTCCGTCACCCGGGACCTGGAGGCGTCGGAGCGCAATTTTCGCACCCTGATTGAATCTTCGCCGGACATGATCTTCGTAGTAGGAGAAGATGGGGCGTTGCGCCACGCCAACCCCCTGGCCAGGGAAAACCTGCCGCCCGGCGAGGCCGAGTCGCGCCACCTGCTGGATGTCGTCGCCCCCGAGGAGCGGGACAACTGCCGCATCTTCATTAAAAATGTGCTTGAAAACGGGTTTGCCTCCGCGGAGATGGTCTTTGTCACCCCCAACGGCGGCAAGCTGGAGGTGGATGTGGCGGCAACCCGGGTGCGGGACTATCCCAGCGGCGACGTCTGCGCCTGCCTCTTCGCCCGGGACGTCACCGAGCGCAACCGAATCGAGGCCGAATTGGCCCAGACCGACCGCATGATCACCATCGGCCGGATGGCGGCCGGGGTGGCCCACGAAATCAACAACCCCCTTGGCATCGTGCTGGCCAACGTGGAGCTGATTCTCTCGCGGCGCCTTCCCCTGGAGCAGAGCGAGGAGTTCCTCGATGCGATTCGCCGCAACGCCATCCGCGCCGGCAACATCACCCGGGACCTGCTCTCCGTGGCCCGGCCTCAGGCCCCGCACATGGCCGAGATCGACCTGTATCAAACGGTGGAAAAGACCCTCTCCATGCTGCGCCCCCAGACCAAGGGGATTACGTTGGTGCACACCCCGCCCAAGAATCCGCCGCTGATCCGCGCGGACGAGGGGATGCTCCAGCAGGTCATCGTAAACGTGGTGCTCAACGCCAAGACGGCGCTCAAAGACAGCCCCGATCCCAAACTGGAGCTGCGCTACTGCTGCCCGGAAAAGAGCGAGATCATCCGGCTGTGCGCCGAGGACAACGGCAAAGGCATCGCCCGGCGCCGGTTGAATGACATTTTCGAGCCTTTTGTCACCACCGGTCACACCGAAAATTTCGGCCTGGGGTTGTTCATCTCGCGGCGCATCGTGGAGCGCCACGGCGGTCTGATGTACGCCGAATCCGAGGAGAACAAGGGCACACTGATGGTCATCGAACTGCCACGGCACGGGCCGGTCCCGAATGACGCGGAAAGTGAACTGGACACGATATGAAACATTCCCTGCTGATCGTCGATGACGAACCCGATTTTTTGCACGTTCTCAAGAGCTATTTTTCCTTCGGTGATTTCGAGGTACAGACGGCGGCGTCTGGCGAAGCGGCCCTGGAAGCGCTGGCGCAGGCCACCTACGACGCGGTGGTCACGGACATGGCCATGCCGGATATCAACGGCATCGAGCTGCTGAAAACGATCCGCCAGACCGACCGGTACACCCCGGTGATCATCATGACCGGGGTGGGCACCATCGAAAGCGCGGTGGAGGCCACCAAGCTGGGGGCGTTTCACTACATCACCAAACCCTTCAAGCCCCAGGACCTCGAAAACCTTGTGGTGCGCGCCTCGGAGCACGGCCGCATGAACCGCCAGCTCGCCCGCCAGGAGTCCGAGTACGACGAGGGGCCTGACTTCGTGATGGGCCAATCGAAAAAGGTGCGCGATGTGATCTCCATGATTCAGAAGGTGGCGGGCTCGGACGCCCCGGTGCTGATCATGGGGGAGACCGGCACGGGCAAGTCGCTTTTCGCCCGGCGTATTCACCTGAAAAGTTCCCGCGCCCGGCGGGCCTTTCTCACCATTGACTGCGCGGCGCTGGCCGAAACCCTGCTGGAAAGCGAACTCTTCGGGCACGTCAAGGGCGCCTTCACCGGCGCCATCAGCGCCAAACGGGGGCTGCTGGAGGAGGCCCAGGGGGGAACGATTTTTCTGGACGAAATCGGCGAGCTGGCCCCCGGCACCCAGGTCAAGCTGCTGCGGGCCATCCAGGAGCACGAGATCAAGCCGGTGGGCGGCAACAAGTCCATCCGGGTGGACGTGCGTTTCATTTCCGCCACCAGCCGGGACCTGAGAAAGGAAATCGAAGCGGGAAATTTCCGCGAGGATCTCTACTTCCGGCTGGCCGTCATTCCGCTCCACCTCCCGCCGCTGCGCGACCGCATGGAAGACCTGCCGCTGTTCGTGGACCACTTCGTCAAGCGCTTCAACAAGCGTTACAAAAAACAGATCCACCGGGTGGACCAGGGGTTCATGAACATGCTCAAGACCTCGCCATGGAAGGGCAATGTCCGGGAGCTGGAAAACGCCATCGAACGGGCCGTGCTGCTGGCCGACGACGAGACCATCCACATGGACAGCCTGCTGTTCGGATCGCCGGCAGCCGGCGGCCCCGACAACCGTGAGGGCGCCCTGCTGCTCAAGGATGTCATCGAGGAAGCCGAAAAACAGGCCATCATCCGCGCCCTGGCGGAGGCCGACGGCAACCGCACCCTGGCCGCCAGGAACCTGGGCATCGCCCGCCGCACCCTCTACGACAAGATGGGCCAGTACCAGCTCAAGTAAACGTCAAGTCCGGTGCACATCAAGGGATGCCTCGTCGCCGGCGCTCCTCGGAATGACATTTTCAAGCTGAAAATTCGAAACCAAGTCCTTTGGGTCCCTTCGAACCCGGAACCCGAACACCGAAACCTGGCACCTCCCCACCACCCCACATCCCACTGTGCACCCAAACGCACCCGGGTGTGCATGCCGCTGCACATCCCATCCAGCGCAACCCTGCCTGCTGAATCGGTTTTCAAGCGGCCGCCCTTTTCCTAATTGCCTGCCACCACGCTTCTTTTTGCCCATTTCGGCCGAATCGCCCCCCCTCGGCACGGAGATTGCGCTACCCCTGTTCACGAATTCAGACCGGAGCTCCTGGAAATTCACCCAAAGCGTCATTTCGGCAGATCCACATCAACAATGGAGGAAAAGGGATGAAACGAACATTGGCATGCGGCATGGCTGCCTTGCTGCTGGCCGGCCTGGTGGCCACCGGGTTCGCCTACGAGGCCATCACCGGACCGACGGGCGTCCTCTACTACGACCGGGACAAGGCCTACCAGGGCTACACCCTGCTCGATCCCACGGTAGGCTGCAAGACCACCTATCTCATCGACATGCGGGGCAATGTGGTCCACACCTGGAAAAGTGAATACACGGCGGGCCTGCACTCCGTGCTCCTGCCCAACGGCCATCTCCTGCGCGCCGGGGCCCTGCCCAGGAAAAAAAAGCCCGGCTACTGCGGTATCGGCGGCGCGGGCGGGATCATCGAGGAGTTCGACTGGCAGGGCAACAAAGTCTGGGAGTACAAGATGTTCACCCCGGGCAAGGAGATCCAGCACCACACCTTCTGCCGCCTGCCTAACGGCAACACCATGATCCTCGGCTGGGAGACCATGTCCAAGAAGGACGCCATCAAGGCCGGCCGCGATCCGGCCAAGATCCCCGAGAAACCCGTCATGCAAAAGGGCATTCCCCATGACCAGTTCTGGATGGATTTCGTGCGCGAGGTGAACCGGGAAGGCGATACCGTTTGGGAATGGCACGTCAAAGACCATCTGGGAAAGGGCCCGAACAAGCTGGACTTCAACTATACCCTGCCCGCGCCCATGGGCGCTACGTACCCCAATCTGGACTGGTCCCACTTCAACACCGTCAACTACATTCCCGAGACGGACACGGTTGTCCTGAACTCCAGGAACCTGTCCGAGTTCTACCTGGTGGACCACAAGACCGGGGAAATCAAATACCGTTGGGGCAACCCATCGGCCTGGGACCCCGAAGCCAAGGCGCCCGGGTTCTGGGACGACGGTGACCAGAAGGTATTCGGCAGCCACTGCGCCACCCCCCTGGAAAACGGCCATATCCTGCTGTTCGACAACGGCTCCGAGCGCCCCGAGGCACGCCGCTCCCGCGCCGTGGAGGTCGATCCCAAAACCGGCGAAATCGTCTGGCAATTCGCCACTCGCCACACCAACAGCTTCAACTCCCATCGCCAGGGCGCAGTGCAGCGCCTGGACAACGGCAACACCTTCATCACCTCCACCCACGGCGGCCACATCTTCGAGGTTACGCCGGAGGGGGAAGTGGTCTGGGAGTTCATCAGTCCCATCTTCGCCGGCAAGACCAAGTGCGTCGTGGGCAACGAGGACGCCTTCGACTCATCCCTGGACGCCATGACCAATATGGTCCATCGCGCCCACCGCTACGGCGAGGACTACCCGGCCTTCTACGGCAAGACCCTCACCCCGCAGGGCTACATCTGCGGCGATGACTGCCCGCGCTTCTACAGCGACTATCGCAAGGGCGCGGCCCTGTCCGCGGCGCCGGCGGCCCAGGCCCAGGCCGCGGCCCCGGCACCGGTCGAGGAGGAGGCAGGGGACGGTCCGGCAATGCTGTCCTACTAGGCAGGCGCCGGTGTAAGAGAAGCGAGGCGCCGTGGGGCGCAGTGATACCCATCGGAGCGCCCGGTGCCTCGCCACACACAGCCCGATCAGGCCCGCCGTCACGGGCCCTGGACAAAGGAGCGAAAATGAAAAGACGTGATTTTCTTATCGGCGCCGCGGCCGTGACCGTCGCCGCGCTCGTGATTCCCATGAAGGCCTTTTCCTTCCCCACGGTCTTCCCCCACGGGACCACCATCTACAAGCCCGAGAAGTGCTGGAGCGGCTACACCGTGTTCGGCACCGAGGTGGAGTCCGAAGGGACCGTGCTCATCGACATGAACGGCAACGTGGTCAAGCAGTGGAAAAACATCTGCCAGGCCGAGCATCCGCCCAAGATGCTCAAGGGCGGCTTTCTCGCCGGCACCCTGCGGCCGGAGCCGGACAAGAGGGGGCGTGTCTGGGGCGACGAGCATTCCACCGACCTGGTGGTGGTGGACTGGGACGGCAAGGTCGTGCGCCGGGTGCCCCGCGCGGGCATGCACCACGACTACCAGTTCGAGGGCAACCCGGTGGGCTACCACGCGCCGGGAATGGTCGTTGACAACTACAAGGGCAAGATGCTCATCCTGTCCCACAAGTTCACCCACAACCAGTACATCACCGACAAGGAGCTCTACGACGACTACATCGTCGAAATCGACCGGGACGGCAACATCGTTTGGGAATGGACGGCCTCCGAACATTTCAAAGAGATGAACTTTCCCCTGGAATTCAAGAAAACCTTGTACAAGTACCCCACCTACTCCATGACCCGCACCCCGGGGCGCAAGGGCGCCGACTGGATCCACGTCAACTCGGCCTCCTACCTGGGCCCCAACAAGTGGTATGACGAGGACCCGGAGACGTACAAGGTCTTCCATCCGGACAACATCATCATCTCCAATCGCCAGACCAACACCAGCTGCATCATCGAGAAGGCCACCGGCAAGATCGTCTGGCAAATCGGTCCCTACTACTACCCGGACAGCGTGTGGGAATTCGGCGGCAAGCAGTACAAGTACGCCTACCGGAAGCTGGGCCAGATCATCGGGCAACACCACACCCACATGATTCCCAAGGGCCTGCCCGGAGAGGGCAACATCCTGGTGTACGACAACGGCGGCTACGCCGGCTACGGGCCCCGCAACCCCGGCGCCCACCTGGGCTGGTCCGACGCGCGACGCGACTACTCGCGGGTCATCGAGTTCGACCCCCGCACCCTGAAGGTGGTCTGGGAGCATTCGGCCAAGAAGATGGGCATGCGCAACAAGTACCAGTTCTACTCGGACTACGTCAGCTCCGCCCAGCGGCTGCCCAACGGCAACACCCTGATCACCAACGGCGCCGTGGGGCAGCTCCAGGAAGTGACCCCCGACCACGAGATCGTCTGGGAGTACATCAGCCCCTACTACAACAAAAACGGCAAATACAACTTGGTCTACCGGGCCTACCGGATCCCCTACGACTACGTCCCGCAGATTCCCAAACCGGAGGAAAAGGCGGTGATTCCGCCTGAAAACACCACCTTCACGATTCAACCGAGCTGAACGCCCCGCGCTCGGCCGCAACGAGAGGAGTCGTTATGACCTTGAAGAGAACATTTCTGACCCTGCTGACCGCTTTTGCGATGCTGGCCTTCACCGGCCCGGCCATGGCCGAAGGGATCGTCAGCTTCAACACCGGCACCGTGGAAGAGATCATGGCCATCGAAATGGCCGATGTCCCCCGGGAACTAGCCGAGGCCATCGTGAAATACCGCGAAGCCAACGGCCCCTTCAAGACCCCCGAGGACCTGGCCAAGGTGCCCGGCATGACCCTGGATTTTCTCCAGGAGCTCAACCCTCAGCAGACCGATGACGGGGATATCGTCTACGATCCGGACGCCGAACCGGCACTGGCCCCCTCCAAATGCTGATCCTCCTCCCGGGGCGGAATCCTTGGCGATTCCGCCCCGTTTTTTCATTCCTTCCGCATTCAGCCATTCCACTTTCGAGAATTCTTACCAATCGGTCTTCCTTCGGTCTAAGCCGCCCGGCACACCTCCGGATAAAGCATTCTTGGCTCTTCGCTGTTTCATGTGGGTAAATCAAATTCCAGAAAAGGCCCAACTCATCGACAAGTTGATTTTCCGCTCTTGATAAACCCGGTTGGAAATTAACGAATTATGGGCTAAAGAGGCTGAAGATAGGATTGATGCCTATGGCCAAGGGAAGCTCAAGGTGGTATCTTTAGAAAAAGTCCTTCAAAAATTAATGGCAAAGAAGAGGAAAAACAAGGAGGCGACTGAATGGTATCAGAAGAAAGTAGTGCCTATTTACAGAAAGTGTACTCGGCCAAAGATAACCGTGAATTGGAAGAGGCCTACGACCTGTGGGCCGGAAAATACGACGAGCATGTCACTGCATTCGGTTATCAGATTCCAGCCGTTGCCGCGGGCCTGCTTGGAAAACACGTGACGCCGGAGACTACGCCGATACTTGATGCCGGCGCAGGAACGGGATTGATGGGGGCTGTCCTCGATGCGCTGGGGTACCAGGGGCAGGTCGGTGTAGACATATCAGCGGGCATGCTAAAAAAGGCCCGCGAGCGTAATATCTATACGGATCTTCATCAAATGATTCTCGGCGAGAAGCTGGATTTTCCTTCCGATCATTTCGGTGCTTGTCAGGCCATCGGGGTCTTCACCGCGGGCCATGCACCAGCAAGTGCCTTCGATGAATTGGTGCGAGTGGTGCGCCCGGGCGGCTATATTATTTTCAGCCTATTGGAAGATATCTATGCGCCGAAAGGGTATAAAGAAAAGTTCGAAACCCTGGGAAATAATGGTAAATGGCAGCTAACGGAGAAAACCAAAAAGTTTCCGGGGCTGCCGCTGGAAGATCCGGATCTGTTTCACAGGGTGTATGTGTACCGTGTGTGTTGAGGGCGATTCTAAATCGGTCGCAGGTATCTTTCGTTTTTTTGACATTCTTAAAAGAACGCGCTCCTGTTGGAAAAAGAGCACATAACGAGTCGCTGGAGAATCGACGGGAAACGCTTGCGCGATTCCCGCGCCTCAGCTCCAGTGTTATGCCCATTATCTCATATTGAAATTTTCATCAAATGATTGGAGAAAGATATGAAAGCTCTATTTATAATTTCCACAGACGATGCTGAGACAGCATACAATGCTATGAGATTGGCAAATGTAGCCGTTAAAAAAGGCGATGAAGCAAGCGTCTTTATGCTTGGGAAAGGTGTTCTTTATGAAAGATTCAGCAATGATCAATTCAATGTGATTGAGCAGGTCAACCAATTCGATGGAGATTTCTATGTCTGAGGGGTTTGTATGAAATCCCACGGTCTGGAGGGATCAGGTTCTTGCCCAATTGCTTGGATGGATGATCTTTATGAATTGTCTGTGGAGGCTGACAAGCTTTTCACATTCTGAAAATATTCGTAAGCCGAAGAGGGAAGTTCATATAACAATACTTGTTTTAGGCGGATACGGCGGAACGGGTCATGCAAGTATGAAATATTGCTTTTTTGTGTAAACGGGGTGTAATCTTTACTGGGAATTGAATTATGGCCGGCCTTAATCCACAAAAAGCGTACAGAAAAAAAAACTAAATGATTTCATAAGTATGAAGGCGCCCCCTCAGGCCTTACCGTCGATGATGGAATAAGGTACTGGCAAGAGCGCCTTCTTTCGTTTTTTGTGTTTGTCGGTGCTTTCTTGGGTTTTTTTGTTTATCTTCCCAGCGTTGCACTTTGCATCAAGGAAGATCTATGGAGCGCGGCGCTTGCCGATACGATTATATATGGCTGGGTGGTTATTCTCTATTTTTGCAAGTCCATTCCCTTTGCGGTTCGTGCGATTAGCGTTTCCCTTATCAGTTATCTCCTCGGAATCACACTATTGTTAGCCCTAGGACCTTTCGGCGGCGGCCCTGTGTGGTTATTTGCCTTTCCGGTTATTGTGGCGATTCTCTTGGATCTTCGAATTTCACTCATTTCTCTCGCGGTAAATGCAGGAACGCTAATCATTGTTGGCATATTATTAAAATTCGGCCACATGGAATGGGACTATCCTGTAGCCAATCCTGCTGAAAAATGGATAGTCATAAGCCTCAATTTCCTGCTCTTAAACAGCATAGTCACTATATCCATTGCGCTTATCTCAGAAGGCATGCAGAATTTACTGAAGCGCCAAAAATCAATGCTGGCATCATTGGAAAAAAGCGAAGAAAAATTTAGAGTTCTATTTGAATTCGCGCCTGACGCATGCTATTTGAGTAGTTTAGAAGGAACCTTAATAGACGGAAATAAAACAGCGGAGGAATTGCTGGGGTATAACAAAGAAGAATTAATAGGAAAAAACTTTTTAGAGCTGAATCTTTTGCCGCCGGAGCAATTGCCAAAAGCGCGTGAGCTCATGAGCAAGAATTTCGAAGGCAAAGGAACCGGGCCCGATGAGTTCATTTTGAACAGGAAAAACGACGAAAATGTTTTGGTGGAAATAGGTACTCGTCCTATAGAGATAGGTGGTCAAAAAATTGTTTTAGGCATTGTGCGAGATATTTCAGAACGCAGACGATTAGAAGAACAGCTTCATCAGGCCCAGAAAATGGAGGCCATCGGTATGCTGGCGGGCGGGGTGGCTCATGAT
>Ga0209834_10000755_pt1 | contig 19106 bp, 31 predicted proteins | sample Mar14236cmmetaG_FD_184134 | JGI IMG/M metagenome (GOLD analysis project Ga0209834, IMG submission 184134) | Marine hydrothermal vent microbial communities from Guaymas Basin, Gulf of California to study Microbial Dark Matter (Phase II) - Marker... ...
AGGCTCGCCTTCCAAAAAAGAGCCTTGATCTAAATAAGAGAAATTCTTAAATTTGGAACTTAAAAACGCTCTAGGACTAGGATCTAAAACATCTCGCCAACCGGGCAATGCAGATTTAACCCGTCTCGCCATTAAAGTAGTTTCACCATGAGACTTCCATTTCTTTCCACCTTCCCCTTCTTCACGATGTATTCGATCTCTGATAATCTGAATTAAACCCCGCTTAACTTTTTTGGAAGTGTCCTCTCTCTTAAGAAACGTATGAAACCAGTCAATAGTTAATTCTTCAACATTGTGACCAAAGTCTTCTAAATCTTTCGCTTTTAAAGTAATTTCAATCATGCGGAATAACTCTGTGTATTATCTGTCATTGTTCGGGAACTTACAACTTCTCCCCATTCGTTTACTGGATAATCAATCTGAACCGGTTCGAGATCAAGCGAAGGAAGTGATTCCAAACTGAGTCCATCTTCACCGTCCGGTTTTTGCAATCTTCGTAAAATTCGCATAGAGTCCGTATAAAGATTATTGGCAAATTCGGATAATTGCCCAAATTGCCCAGCAAAAATACTTTGTAGTATTTTGGAGGTCGCTAAATCTCTACTCAATCCCCAAAGCAAGGGATAAGTGTCAACAAAAGACCAATAGAATTTATCTCCCTCTGCAAAAGGGATATCGCCCGCTTCCCAAAAATCGGAAGCGATGGTTATATCTCCATTAGTAGAAGTTACACTTTCATTGGTATTCCCCTCACCTTGAGCTCCCTCACGAAAAGAATATAAAGTATAGGTATCCCCATCTGAAAATTCAACTTTCCATCCTGAAGTATATCCTGGAGAATTTGATTGATAATTTGCCTGCACGCTTAAAAGTAATCCATTTCCTGTATTATCCGCTTCTGGATATCCCCCGAATTGGGGAAAAGGCGCCGTACACCAAGGGGTGGTGGTTCGATAGGGACTAGCCGTTGTAGTATCATTGCCATAAATAGGTCTCAATGCTCCCATAATAGTCGCATCCACCTTAATGATAATATTCTGTAGCATTCCGAAATAACTCACAATTCTACTTATAGGCTGTTCGCTAACATCAATCCTATCAGTAGCCAATTCCGTAATAAATGATATAATATCCAAAGGACTACAAAAAGATCTAGGTAGATTTGTCTTTAGACTCATTATCTTCTCCTAATACCAATTCGGAAGTCTCCCAGGTTTCCAAAATATCAAATTGTGAATTATAATACCAGCAAACTCGTTTGGTTTCCAAATCAATCACTCTGCACTTAGTTAAAGTACACAAATCAAGTTGACATTTCCTTCCTTTATAATAAAAAACACCATCGCCCACTTTAGAACGATAAAGCACAGATCTTCTTATGTTAAAACCAACCCAAAGATTTTTACCAATAGAAATTAACCAATCTTTGGCAGTGATTCCAAATATTACCGCTAAACTGAAAAAGAGAAATCTATTTATCTCTTCAGTTAGCAAAATTGCTAAAATTCCAGAATTACCTTCCATTATTTCTCTTTATATTTTTGCCAGACTTTGCCAGTCATAAATGTGAATAAAATACCCACTACCGACCAATCAACAGATTGCATCACATTACTTTTGATCGAAATAAACATCCAAGTAACCAAAACACACAATCCCCAAACTAGAAATAATAAACGTGTTGAACTAAACTGTCCGTTCTTTTCTTGTAAAAATTCACTTATTCGCATATTTAATTCTCCTATTATTTAAACCCTACTGGGTCAATCAGCCACTAACTGACCCAGCAGGATGATTTTATTTAACGCTGGGCTTGTCCCAACGTCCAACAATTTAATTGCAAGCGTCGCCATAATGACGATACCGTAACTCCTTCTACACTTGGCAGTTGAGCTAAAACTTTCCTAAACAATAAAACTCGGAGAATTGATTTTGGTTGGATAGAAAAAGGTTCTATCGCATATTATAATAGTATTCTTCCTCGCAGAATATCTCTTCCCTTTGCTCAGGAAACCTGGTATAAGGCATAGAACTTTCTTCTATCTCAGCGTATTCCCCTTCTTTTGTCTGTTTTAAAAACTTAAGAAGGATTTTTTCGCTGTCCAATTTTTTTGTTTTTGTTTTATCCATTGTTAAACCCTCTATATCATAATATAATTTTTCGTTTTACACTTCCCGTCCCTTACAAAATGGATTGCAATAAAGCACGCTGTCCTCACCCGTAGAATTATGGTTCATTAAAACTTCCCGTCCCTTACGAGACGGGTTGTATCTCTGCCTGCTATCATGGCAGGTGAGCAATCACAAGCCGGTGTTAAACCAGTATTTCGCCCCCCCAATAAATAATTCACTACTAAAGTCATATCCTATGTCCATACTAAAATCACCCTGCATTATCCCCAAGCCAAAACCCAAATTGAGAATACCGATTCCAAATTTTATTCTTTCTTGCGAATTATGAACCGGAATAGGTTTGGATATTTGTTGATAAGTTCGATTATGCCAACTATATTCAAATTTTCCCGGAGGAATAGGATACGTTGATTTAAATTTCACTTTCAAAATAGAACTATCAGACATTATCCAACTTGCTTCTCGGTAATATACCCAACCTCGATTAAGTAAATTTTCTTCCCAATTAACAATTATTTCTCCGGGTATGACATCTTCTGTTGAGTCTGGGATAGTAATAATAACAGAAGTCGCATATTCTACTCCATCATTAAATCCCCGTTGATAAATGTCTACAGTATCAATTACCAAAGTTTCTGTAGTGTCAATTTTTAATTCTCCGGCTTCTTTTTCTTCAGAAGTATCCGGCAATGGAATATAAGCGGTATCCGGAGATGCGTTTAAAGCTTCATAATAGAGATCTTTCCAATGATCAGTTCTGATAATAAAAAACGCTAATGATAATCCCAAAGCGACAATAATAATTGCCGGAGCGTTTTTTAAATATTTAAAAAACACAAAACTTTGCTTCATTTTTTGATATTCCTATAAAAAGATCTCGCCAATAATTCGCATGTCTGTTCCTTGAGAACTTGTTGTGTGCAATCGTGCGTATTCCAATACAACAAATGTAAATGGATCAATTCGTGAATTACTGTTTGTTCTATATTTTGAGGACGCAAACTACTTGATTTATAAAATTGGGGATCTAAAATTACAATAGTAGCAGTCTTCAACTCTTTTTGATAATGCGTTATGCCATGATAATCTTGTCCATCTTCGAATCTCTGAAATTCAAATTTAAGATCCCAATCTTGCAGGTACAATAATTCCTGCCATTTTTTTCCTATTTGAATTAATTCTTTTTCAGTCATTTTCGTAACTATGTGATATGTATCTTATTTGATTAATTGCTCTAACGATAGCTTTAGCGTATCGCTGAGTAAAATTATTGAAAATAAGTTTAACCTCATCTGGGTTACTAAGAAACAAAGGTTCAGTTATATATACTTTACATCGACATTGTTGAATTAAAGCGTTTTTTCCGACAATATTGCCTTTGTTATCATAATAATAAGGAAGTTTTAATCCTCTACTTTTAAGTTGGAATTCAAAGAGTAATTCTTCAAGTATAATTTGAGCAAAAGATTTGGAATCTGAAATTCCAGAATAAATCACTTCAGTTCCATGAGCGTCAGGAAATCCAACCGAGTTTAAATGTAATTGGATTAAAAAATCAGGCTTCCAAATTTCATTAGCGTAATGTATAATTTGTGATAATTTTCCTCGAAAAAATCTAGCCTGTATATTTCCGTATTTTAACTTTTTTACTACTATTTTAGCGGCTTTACAACAAATATAATGCTCTATTACCGGAGGATCTATATTCCAATTTATAGCTCCGGGAGCGCCGGGATAATGTCCAGGAGAAATTAAAAATTTCATACATATCTCCCTTTCATTTTTTCAACTTTCCCCCAATTTCTTTTTTCTGGGGAAGCTCAATTTGTTTCTGTTTCAAAATAGGCGTAAGTGTACTGGAACATGAGGGAATTTTAACATAAACTGGAATAGCTCTGAAAAGAGCTACTTGATCATATTGACTAATTCCTAAAAGAAAATAATCATTTTGGTATTCTGGATTATGCTCCATAATTTCTTTATTGCTTTTTCCCAAAAACCAAGAGTCAAAATCAGTCTCATATATCCATTCTTGAGAAAGTTCCGGATGAGTTCCAAGATGTGTGGAATCCACCATATATATCTCAAAAATATAATCTACTAAAACTTTTGTTGAATCATCAAAATTTGGAATGGTTTCAAACACCTTTAAAGAACTCTGGGCATAACAGAATAAAGGAATAATCAATGTTAATAAAATCTTCATTTCGTCATCTCTTTTATTTATTCTTTAATTAATAATCAAATTCCATAATTTCTTATCCCAACGATTCTTTACAGCAAAATACAAAACACCTGCGCTAAGATTTATTGTAAAATCCTCCAAATTAAGTTTGTCACCTAAGTAATGATTACCATTAGACCATAACATCTGCTGAGTAACCTCTACTAACAAACCAATTCCCTGACACCACACAAACGCCTCTTCATCAGATAATTCCGGAATAAATAAAAAACCGGAATCAAGAAGATGAGTTCCAGCATAAACACCAGTAAAATGAATAGCATTATTTTCATTATACCAATCATAAATACTGTCACTCATAGCAGGTAACACTATTATAAAAAGTGTTACAATTATTAAGATACTTTTCATTTTATCATCTCTTTAATTTCATCAATTGATTTACTTATATTTTGAAGTTGAATATCAATTGACTTAAACCGTTCGTCATATTTCCCAATTGCCTGTGTGTTTTCAGCTACATAAGATTTTAGCATTAACAAATCTTTGCTATTAATCTCAACTTGACGTCCGGTTGCCCCATAAGTTACCGCAAACGTTAAAATAGCAGTCGCCACCGCAATTAAAAGCGTCCATCTGATATGCAGATAGCTTCCGTTCCCATTCTTAGTCATTTACTTAACTCCTTACTTTCAGGTTCTATGGTTTCAACTTTATTGTTGCCTCCCATTATACCCTTTGCGATAGGGAAACGCTTCGCCACCTTCGCCTGTGCGCTTATCATCTGCCCAACTGGACACCATTGCTGTTTCTTATTGTCATCACCTATCCGATACAGATATTTCCCATTGACCTTCACCGCTGTGTCATAGGGATATTCCGCTAAACGCTTAAGCAGATAATCGCAGACACTGTGATCTGTGAGTGTCTCCCGAGTATACGCCTCATACAACAGAAAATCATCTTCGTAAACCTCCCAATGGCAATTAGTGGTAGCCAACACCCGGAATACAGTTTCCCAGTATTCCCGAGCGTTCTCGCTCCAGCATAATCCCGGTTTGACAGACGCAAATTTGACATAATCTTGCGTCCCCACCCAAGCGTATACAACATTCTTTCCCCGAGTATATACCGTAACATCAGGGTAATTCTGCTGTATTGACTGCGCAAACAACAACGCCGGGAATAGCATTATAAATAATAATTTTTTCATCATTTCGTCCTCCACCAATTATACGGCAAATCCGCTGTCCCGCTCGCTAATCTGTGAAATATCACTGTATCAGTCTTCGCCTCAACGGAAAAGATGTCGTTCCCCGATATTGAAGCCCCCGTAGCGTTAATCCAATAATAATCACCGCTATCAAATTGACCATTAAGAATAGTGTCCGCCGTCGCCGTTCCACTAAATGCGTCCGCTCCCGTCATACTCGAACTCAAATCAAGAAAATTGCCCCCAAGAGCGACGCCATAGCCCTGTAAGTCAAGCTTAACCCCGTCCCTGGTGTTGAACTGTATTCTGTTGCTTGAGAATTTAATATACACATCATTATCAGACGAGTATACTATCATTCCGTCCACATTGACAGAATCGCCGAAACTTGTATAGTCCGCTCCGCTGAAATCCCAAATACCAGTCGGACTGTAATTACTTGATTCGTTCAAACCAAGTCCTAAAACATCTCCAGGAAAAGTTCCCACTGTCATAGGACTTTGACTTCTCGCATTAATTGTCAAAAGAAGAATAAAAATAATTATAGATAATTTTTTCATTATTCTCCCCTATCGCAATATACTGGCTTGAAAATACACATTTCCCATTAGGCTATCCCCAGTTCCTAATTCTATTTTGAGAGAACAACCAATACAGCCAGTTAAAGTATCAAAAGTAACATGATATTTAACAGAATCAGCCCAATCCTTTACAATTCCAAAATCTATTTCTCCCTGATACCAATTATCATGAAGAACTTCAACATCTCCGGATTCAGAATTTAATCCTAGCATTTTATATGCTATTTTAAGAGTATCAGTCGCACCTTCATCCGCTCCGGTAGAATCCAATAGAATAGAAAATGTGGGAACTCCAAAAGCTCCAGTTCCCCAAAGGATAGCACCATAAAAAGTATTTCCCGTAGTATCCACAGCAATAGTTGTTTTATAGGTAATTCTATCCCAAGCAAGGACAGAGAAAATTCCTAAAAAAACGAAAAAAGTGAATAAAAGTGGGATTATTTTATTTTTCATAACATTTCTCCTGTTACGAGAAACTAAGGAAAGGCAAAAATTGAAACCTCTTCTCCGAAGAGAAGAGGCTATAGTCTTTAAGTTACAATTACGTTCATTGCAGCACCAAGATCAATTGAAGTGGAAGTTCCATCAACATCAGCAGCATAGGCGCCGGTTGTTCTATTTTCCGCAAAAACATTCCCAGTACCGGGATTAATTGGATCATTCAATGACGCATGGAATAAATTGTGATGCACAAAATTCAGAGTTCCCTCTAATTTAATTCCTATAGCGTTAGTACCTCCGGACTTGTTAATCACATTATAAGCAATTTCTCCCTCATCACCATCGGAAATATGAATGCCAATTGTGCCTGATACGGCAGAAGCGTCTTGAATATAATTTCCCACTACATAAGGAAATTCTCCAGCAGAATTGATAGCAACATGACAATCGATAAATTTATTGCTAATAAACATCGGATGATCGGCTTCCGCATCAATTACAGTACAGGCTTTGGAAGCATCACCCTTAAAAGTATTACCAATAAAAGCATATGCTATTGCGCCATCTGTAATTTGAAAAGTATCCACCGGAGTGGCGGAATTGTCAATAGTGATATAAAAACCAACAAAACCCCCACCATCCCCTGCAGCCGATACTGTCATTAATACAGTATCATCAGCTTGATCTAAAATAACACGACTGTAAGGTAGATTCCAACCTTCCGCAACCCACCAGACATAAGGTTTTGTGACCGCAATGGTTGAAGTAATGGAATAAGATCCGGGAGCGACTTTGATTAAACAAGGATCGCCGAGAGAATTGATTTTACTATTTGCAGCATAAAGAGAACTACAAGCGTCATCCCAGCTACTCCCATCACCAGTTCCACCAGAATCCACAAAAATTGTTTGACCATCTTTTCCCCAAACAAAAGGCTCTCCCCCACCAAGCTGGGGTATGCCATATGAGAAAAGACCACCATTTCCATAAATAGGATTTCTGAAATGAGTTCCAGCCATAATTATGTTCCTTTCATTTTATAGCTCATATGGGCACTTCCCCTTCGGAACTAAAAGGGAAGCCTTGGGGAGTGAGCTATTCTCCCCAAGACCCTTTATTAATTATTTATTCCTGATTACGGTCCAGCCGAACGAACAACATAACGATAATCACGATTTGCAATTCCAAAGTGATGCGCTGCTTTCCAGCATCTGATAATCTTTTTATGGAAAAGATCATCCTGACTAACAATATCGCTTACCTGGAAAGGATCGAATTCTATCTGCACAACCTGCGGTTTGAATTCACCAAGATACCAACTATTGGCATCACTCAGGAAAGGCGTTCCTATAACATTATACTTGTTATAGAAGAAATTAGCGCTGTTTTCAGCAGTATCAGGAGCGCCAATACGAGTATTGATTTTCTCCCAAGCGTCAATGTAATAATCTGTGTGACACAGAATAGCATTAGGCATGGGCTGAATTTCATCGCCCCGATGATCTTTCATCTTGGAAAGCAATTTCCATCCTTCCTTTAAACCGTCATAGTCCAAAGTAAGATTATTGGAAATTTTGTTGTCATTAGTCTGTCCGTCCAAACCAGCCTGAGAACTATGATCATTGGAATAAAATTGCGCCTGAGTGAGTGCTGTTCCATTAAAAACGCCAGCCCTAGTCGCAGTTTCGTCCATAGTGGTTCTAGCGGCTACCATTTCAATTGATTGCACTAGCATTTTATTACGATGTAATGCGCCTTTTTCACCAATACGCTGGGCACGTTCTACTAGCATACCAGTTTGATCAGTTTTTACGGCTTCAAATGTGAGTTCTACTTCACGACCGAAGTCATACATGTAAACATCCACATAAGTTTCCGCAGTGTCAGTTCCATAGTAAGGCGTGCCTTCTGGACGTCTTTTCATCCCATCGAAAGCTTCCAAACCGGGAATTGATACTTTAGTTGCGCTTCCGCCAGTCCACGGATGGACACTTACCAAAGCGTCATATTCCGCAGTATGATAACGGAAAGCTTCAATTACAGTCTTTTGCATAATAGTAGTCGTAATTGTGGGGAATGCGCCACTTACAACAGCTTCATAAACCTGCCGATTTTCCTGTAGCAGATCTGTAAACTGTTTATTAGACATACCAAAGAGACTGATAGGTGTACGAAGCTCTTTATTGATAGTCGCTTCAAGCATAGCGGTAAACGAAATGCCATACTTGTGCACATCCAATTTCGCTTCTTTTTCATTCCATGCTAAATCAAAAAGCCTTTCTCCCACAGCTTCCCAAGCCTGTCGCCGGGAATTTTTAAACTGTGGAGCATTCTCGGCTTCATGAACCATGGTAAGGTATAAGTCTTTAGTTAAAGCCATTAGTTTTCTCCTTACGCATCAGAAGTTGAAATTCTCCACAGTCCGGTAGGATCTGTAGCAGCGACATTTCCACCGGTTGTGAGATTCTTTTTGTGTTTAGTTATTAAGGCAATTGTATTTCCTGCAGCACTCAAAGATTCCAAAGCGTATGCAATTCCATCTTCGGTGTTAGTGCAGAGAGTTAATTGCCATTTGGTTCCATTGCCCCCAGCTGAATATTTCAGTAATTCTCCCGCATGATTGATAGCAGACGCACAATAAACTGAAATTACACAATCGGTGCAGATTATAATATCTTCCCCCTCAGTGGTGGAGTAATTATAAGCGACTCCGGCGAATAATTCAGACTGCGCAGCTCCAACGGCAGCGCAAGTGTTAGTCTGCCATGCGGATAGTGCCACCAAATCACCTTTAGCTACAGTTGAACTTGAAGCCAGAGGTACTTTGATGAAATTACTGGGGTCATCGTCATTGACGTAAACGAACCGAATCGAACTTGTAGTAGCCATTAGTTTACCCCACAACTTTTCTTAGTTCTTCGGTTGATAAATTAAAAAGTCGAGGACTTGAAGATTGATCTTCCTTCGTTTCCTCTTCTGAAGGATTAATAACCGGAGCTAAACCCTCAAAGTTCTTCGCCAGTTTTTCCTTCACATGATTTGCAAAGCTCTTGATTCTCTTAATCACTTCCTCATCTTCCTTAATCTCAAGCCAACGTTCATGCATATCTTCAAAAACGTATTCCGGCTTGATTTTAACTTCTTTGAGGGTTTCGCTAATAAGAGATTCACGCTTTGCCCTTGCCTCAGCCAATCTGTAACTGGAAAGCTGCTCTTGAGCATCATCCAATTTCTGTTTGATTTCCTCGGAGGCTTTTTCTGCAGCGTCCAGATCTTCCTTAGCCTTCTTCAAATCTTCTTTGAGTTTAGCATTCTCCGTTTCCAGAGATTTTAGGTCTTCTTCCTTTGCAAACATCTCTCGAAAATACTTGGAGACTTCGGAATTCTGCTCTACTGCAGCAATGAGTTCATCATTGGTTAGCATTGCGACTCCATTTTTTATTTTAGGTTTGGAACATCCGGAAGCCATCCAACAAGGTAGCCTCCTAAGATTTTTCCCATTTCTTTTCCATTTTTACTCTCACTAATCCCAGCCTGTTTTAATAAACGTTTTACTTTAAGTTTTACAAGAGCTGGAATAGTAAAATCCAAATTTTTTCCCTTAAATTGCTCCGTCTCTATAATAGCCGACAGAGCACAAAGAGCGTTTCTATTCACTTTCCCTGAAGCGTCTTTATAGGGAAGATGCCAAGTGTCTTTTTTATCTTTATCTCCCACTATTAAAAAAGAAGACGCTGGGAGTTTTGTTTTATCAATCTTAGTCCAAGGAATATCAGAAAAGGCAACTTCCCTTGATTGCACAAAATCTTTTCCAAAAATCTTAATAGCTTCTTCAATATAAATCTGGTCACCATTGGGACCAAAAGCCTTCAAATAATCAATCTTATTAAGCTCTTTTCCTAATATAGAAATAGCTTCCTCAATCTTCGCTTTCTTTTCTGAATCTTCCCCCGTATCTATATGACAAATATCCCAAATGTAATCTTGGAATTTTGAAAATAGATCTGCAAGCTTATTTCGATTAGTTGTAATTGTTAAAAAATCGGAAAAGGAAACAAGATTAATTTTTTCTGTAGTCCCCATTTTTAAATCCTCCGTTTTATTTACTCCCGCATTGGTCCCAGGACGATCAACATAATCAAAAGAAAACATAATGCCAATTTGTTCCCAAATTAATCCTTCCCCACCATCTATTTTTCCTTTTCTGGCTTTTCCCCAAACATCAATTGAAGCCCCTACCTCCCAAGGAGCAATTTTTGCGGTTTCATAAACCCAAGGACCAGCCGGCGTTGGTAGGATCATAACTTTAGCGACTCCATAAGTAATTCCATTTTTTCTCTCTACCCACGCTTCCAATGCCGTAGAAACCTTTTCCTCCATTTGGCGTCCTCGTGCGATTCTAGGAGGAGTAATGTGATTTAAATATTGAGTTTTGGCTTCTCCGTTATTTATTCGAGCTACCATATCTTCAATAATTTCCGGAGACCAATAATTATTATTTTTAGACCATCCTGAAGAAATAAAAGTCACAATCATGGTTTTTTGGGTTTTATTTTCTTCAGAAATGGAAATTAATTCCCTTCCCGGAAAAGATAATATAGCCTCTTCTGTTACTCGACCAATACCGACATCTTCTACCATAAAGAAGTTATCATAAATATCTTCTTCCATAGCAATATCAGGAAAATCCTTTAAAATATCGGCACTTTCATCGGAAACTCTTTTTCCCGCTGCTATTCCTTGTCTAATAGCTTTCCCTTCGCAATCAGATCCTCCCTCTTTTTTGCATTTGTCTAATACACGATTAGCCACTGCTGACGCAACTTCCGCCTGTTTGGGGGAGAGATCTTTTGCGTGCTTTTTCTTAAATTCATCAGGTGTCCAAGGCAAGATTATCTCCTTTTAATAAAAAAAGCCGAAAACATTTGTCCCCGGCTTTGATAGCTCGATAGCACAAAAAATAATGGAAGGGGGTTTGCAAAGATTAAAGGTAAAGGACTGCATTCCCATGTAGTTTATCAAGGTAAGCGTACGCCCCCTTCCAATATAGTGATAATTTACTAAAAATATTTATAAAAATCAAGCGTACTTCCAACAATTGTTGGAACTTTTAATCATTTTCTTGAAATAAACCAGTTAATTGTAATAAAACTTTATTAGTTTGGCGTTCAACAATATAATCCTTCACTTCATTTCCTCGTACGGATAAAAGAAGATCCCCAAAAAATTGTTCTGTATTGCACAATTTAAGATAGAGATATACATTGGCTAACGCTTTTTTTGCGGTATCGCTTGAAAGGTATTTGATTGTTCTATCAATTTCCTTAATCAATTCTTCCCGAAGCTGACTTTTCGCTGGTATCATCTACGTCCCTTTCTATGTTAATTCCGGTGATGATATGAGGTTTTCCTAATAGTTTAGTGATAACCTCATCTAATATTATGCAGATTTCTTCAAAAGCGTCTTTATAATCGGGAGTGCCTTTCCAAACAATTTCTCCAGAAATTATTTCTCCCGTATAGGAAACTTTATTCAAATCTGTCTGTTTATTTATATATGCTCTTGGTTGAATATCGTTAGAACTCATTAAATATCTCCTAAGGTCTGGTAGCTATTCTATTTATATCCCCATTATCTTTATCTTTATCTTCAGGATCACCCTGTGGGGATTTTGATCCAATTATTGAAAGATCATCAAATTGCTTCATTTTCGCCACTTCTTCCGCAAAATCCAAACCTCTTTCGGAAGCGACTGTCTCACGACTTAGCACAGCACGATCCAATAATAACGCATCGGCACGAGCCTGATTAAGTGGATCTTCAGTAAACACATTCGGAAATACTAATTTGATCGGGATCTTTTCTGTGGCAACCTTCTTTTTTCTCCGGGTGGGTTTTTCCTCAGAAAGAAGCGGTTGATACTTATTTACATTATATTCTTTTTTTAATACACCAGCTTCCACTCCCTTTTTAATCGCATAGTGAAAAACCCTACCCAAATAATAACCATAAAATTTACGCCAGGAATGCACCGATTGCACAAATGGATTAGAAACTTTACGAATTGCTGCATAATTATCTTCAGATCCACGCTGGTCAATAATTATGATTGGAGCCTGTCCAGCAGCCCCCGCCATATACAAAATGCTAAGATAATCAGGCAAAGCGTCATGGGCGTTAATATTTGCGTTAACCGCTTTGAAATCACCACCTTCAGCAATTCTTTTTATCATTCCATAAGGCATCTCATTGATAGAAGAATAACCAACATCACGAAATTCCACATGGCGATCTCCGGGATTTCTTCTTCCCACCACTTCTAACCAAACCACCCTGTTCCGAGAATGGTTTAAAATAAAGCGATCAAAAAGAAAATCCCTTCCCATTCTAAACCATTTTAATGATTGCGCAAAAGGAACTCTTCCTCGAATTTCATCCCCATAGTTATGACGAATAAACAATAATGTATTATTTGGATCAGGAATTAAAGTTTGATTTGTATGCCAACTATAACTGGAAGTTTTTATGGGAATGGTTTCTGGAGGAGAATCTTCATCCAAAAAAAGCCGGTAATCGGCAATCCAAGTAATTTCACTATTGTCTATAGATTTCCCCGCTGGACAATAAGCGTATCCTAAATAAGAATCTCGATTATTAGGATCAACTAAAATATCTTGAATTTCATAAGTTCGATAATTTAAAAGTTTGAGCTTGCCGTTACTTGGATCTGTCTGCAATCCCATAAAATATTCGCCTTCTTGCAGAATTTTAGTAATAATAAAATCCTGCTTATCCTCTAACTCATTCCTTTCCCAAAAATCCATCAGAAAATCTTGAATTTCATCAACCGGAGAGGAAAAAGTAATGCCACCACCAATAATGTAATTCTTATAATTCATTATCAAAGAAGCGTAATGAGGATCATTAAAGAAGGCGGTATATGAAGCGTCCTGCGCCAAACCCAAATCAGAATCAGGTTGCTCCCTGCTATCATATTGAGCGACTTCAGTGGAATTAAACCAGCCATTATGCTTCCACTTTTTCCGTTCCCTTTCACTAATAAGAATTTTAGGAGCGGTTTTTTCTAAAGATTCTCTTCGTTTTTTTCGTAGATCATCATCCAGAGAAAGTTCTCCCCCATATCCCATTATACGCTGCATATAACCCCAAGGATCTTCCCCTTCTTTCATTTTATTATCTTCAGAAGATCCCAAAGGAAAATAATTATCTTGCTCCTTAAAGATTCGCTTAGCGTATTGAAATCCCTCTTCCCACGATTTATTTTGAAGCTCTTTCTCTAACTCCGCAAGTCCACCTTTAAAAAGCAATTTCCAAGTTTGCTTTATTTTTTTAATACCCACGTTTTTTCCTTTCTTCATTAATAAAAGTATCCACATCCTTATAGTGAGATGTTCCCATTTCTCCAAAATCTTTTTCCATTTCTATCTGTTTTATATCTCCCTTAGAAGGAACAGAAGAAGTATGATCAATTACTAATTTAATTTCATTTTTGGTTAAACTGAAAAGAGCTCCCGCCACCGGTTGTATTAAATCATCTGTAGCGCCTTCAATTTTAATCGCCATTCGTTTATCTTCATGCCATTCCATAGAAAAACATTCTTCAATAAATAAATCATTTTCCGGACATCGGAATCTTTTCTCCAACATAGCGATCCGAAGAGCGTCCATAGGAGCGGCATAATCCCCATCAGTCGATACCTTCGTAAATCCAAAATTAGCTTTGGAATTGATTTCTAACCAATAGGTGCATCTATCAATTGACATTACCCCAGCAGTAAATCCTAACTCTCGAAGTAATTGTATGGCTTGATTTGAACCATAAAAATCAAAAGTAACCAATTCAACATAAGCTCCCCGATCGGCGGTTTCTTCCACTAATCTCACAAATTTGGAAATTTCAATTTCCTCCCCTTCTTTTGCCGACTCAACTCCCATATAATCAACTTCAATTATAGGAGCCCAAACTTTCTCTTTAGTATTTTTAGCATCAACTCGAATTACTTCTTTCCAATCCGCTAAATGACAACAACATATTCCAGCGTTATCTCGATTTTTCGCCAAGTCTATATGAATATAACGAGAAGCCGAATCTTCAACTTTCCATGAATCTTCCAACATACATTCGCCTTTTATAAAAGGATTCCAAAGATCCACATCTATGGAATCAAAAATACTATCTCGGTTTCGGAAGAAAGGAACAATAGCTTTAGTGGGAACATTAGCTATATCCCTAGCAAAAATTGCTGGATCTGTTCTTGCTTTGTCGATGAAATCAAGAGGAACTCGAATCCAATTTACGAGTTCCTCTTTGCTAATATTGCTTAATCTTTCCATCGCTACCATACTTCTTGAGTCATAGAAATCGAATCAACCTCAAGCACTTCAAAAGCCAGCTTTAATTGTGTTTTATCGCATTTAGGACAGAGCATCTTGGCTTCATTAGGTTCGGATTCTCCGGTCTCAAAAAAACCCATTCGCAGATTCTCTCCACATTTAGGACATTTTCGCTCAATTGTTTCCATCAATAATTCCTTTCCTTTTATCAATTTGTTTAACTTGTTCCGGATCATCTATAATCCGAAAGTTCTTTGCGTTAAAATAAAAGTATTTTACAGGCTGATTAAAAAATTTTGGATTATCTATGCCCACCGCATCCCAGAAGGTATATTTTTTAACCAAACATCGTTTGCGAATACCATTTTCCGCTTCCCTAGCGAATTTTTCAATAAATTCATTTCCGGTTCTTCGCTGTGAAATCATAACTATCAATCCCTTCTTTCGACCAAAACGAGATTCCGCCCGGCGTTCGGTTTCACTCCAAATTTTAAAAGATGGATCATATATATTAGATCCTTCCCCCCGAGCTGATTTTTTTACCACACGCATTGCGGTCATCTCATCCAAACACCCACCATAGATGTCATAACCTAAAACAGAAGCGGGCAGTCCCGCTCCGGGAAATATTAGAGTATTATTTCGATTGATTACCAATCGTGATTTAATTTTAGAATCAACCGGAAAATAATCTTTATTGAAACGTGTGTTTTTAAATAAAGGAGCCACTTTATTGAAAGTAACTTCTCGGGCGTGTTCTTCTTTATCGGATATTTGAACCAAACAAGCTCTTGTTTGATCTTTGAGCATATCAAATTCTTCTCGATAATCATAATACTGTGTGGTTAACCTATACCACATTAACCATTGCATAATGGCGTTAAGAGAAGTTTTCCCCGAACCAATGCTCGCTAAAATCACCACATAGTCTAATTCTTCTTTTATCCATAATTCCCAAGCTTCATATAAGGTGTCCAAAACAAGAGGATAAAGCACATTCTTATTAATATTCAGAAATTCATCTCTAAAAAGAAGATCATCCAAAGAAACCCGAGCGTATTGCTGTTGAATCGCTGGCGTCCAGGGTTTTACATTTTGCTCGCTTTCAGCAATATGCTTACTTAGAACACGCTCTCCAATTTCTTGGATTTTTTGCTGGTTCAAACTATGTATGATTGAAAATCTATTCATCTAAATCTTTTAATTTCACTTCCCCATCAACCAAAGTGGGGGAAGTTCCTGATTCAATAACATCCTGATAAGGCGCTCTGAACGTATTAAGCAGGGTTGAAATAATTTGATCTGCTTTCTCCGGCGCCAGATTTCTGACTATTATAGCGATCTTCTCAAAGATATAAGCCACATAAGCGGAATCTATTTTTTGAAGTTGTTCTAATCTGCCCCGAATGAGTTTAGTTTCTCGTAGTTCTTTTACAATCGCAAGCAATCTCCTTTCTAAGGCTCTTGAAATCATTCCTCCATTATCATCTATTTCCTGCAGAATATTTAATTCCAGAGCGTATAGCATCTTAATTTCATTATCCACTTTAGAGAGATCAACTTCACGAATATGTTCCACTTTCTGAATCAAGTCTCCGAAAGTAGCCCCTTCACCCCGCTGTTCATTTAGTAGTTGTAGCAATCTGGTTTCTTCTTGCAGGGTATGATGCTTATAACATCGTCCAATTCCAACATGATTTGTCCCAGTTCCGGCGTATTCTCGACAAAAACTGCCATCAGAATACTCAAAACCACAAATATCCCTGCGATTGCCCTCGACTAATTCAAAGAAGACTTTATCTCGGGTTTTATAAATTTTGCCTATGCTATCTCGGAGCTCCGTTAAATCATCAAGATCAAAATCTTTTTGTTTTGAGAAGAGTGTTTCAAGTTTTGCCATTAAAATCCAAGAATTGAAATATCGGGTTTTTTCTTATTAATAAAGAGAAGTAATTTTTCTAAAAATTCTTCCGGAGAAACATCATAATAGTTAGCCAATCTACGCAGAGTGATAAAAGCGGTATTGGTTAGAACTTTGCCCATTTGATGTTCTTCAATCAATCGCCGAAAGAGTTCACTTCGGTTTTTCTCTAAAGGACTATTAAACCATTTTTGCGCCAGATCACAAAGATACTCAATATTTTCTTCGGAAGCGATAAAATTAAAATGATTTGGGTTTTTTGTCATAATGATAAATTCAAAAATTCATATATATGAATATGATAATACAATATAAGGAAAAAAATTGTAAAAATCAACAATTTTTTGCAGAAATATTTGACTTTTTAACAAAAATTTGTTAAATTATTGCATAAAAGTGATACTTTTAACCATTTTCTAAGAGGTTGCAGATTGGCAAAACGACCTAGAATTATTGTGGGAACGCACAAATCAGACTCTGCTTGGTCGCATTTCATCGAATCCTACAAGAGTCCCACACAACAGCATTCCGGCTGGATACTATTTATTCGTTCAGGTAAGATGTCTTTTATGGGTAAGGAGCAGACGGAAGAAGATTTAGTTCCAGTATCCCTGAATTTTCCAGAGTTTTCCGGCAGGTTGAATTTCAAAATAAAAGACATTGAAATTTGCGGGAATTGTGTTGGTGTTAAGATTAGCGTTATCAACAAAAAGAAAGAGCTTGCTCGGATTTACAACAATAACAACGGGCAGCTTATCATAGAATTAGAGAAGCAAACCATTAATCTTCAAAAGGAGAAAAGTTCATGGAAAGTATTGGAGTAAGGATTGAGATTGATTTAGGTCCCGGGTTTGATCTAATGGTGTTTTTTAAAAAAGAGAATGGGAATTATTTTATTGGGCGAGTAGCGGGGGAAAACTTAATCAGTTTTTCCAATGCCGCTGACGCTATTGCCAATTATCATGCTTGGGCGAAGGAGCAGGGCATAGTAGACAATTTGATCCCATATAATCAAGGCACTAGTGATTTAACACCGGGACAGTTTAAAACCTTCTTGTATGGCATTCTCAAGGATAGAATGACACCACAGCAGGTAGACGCATGGGTAAAAGAGCTTATTAAGCGACGTATGGAGGATGAGAAGAAGAAGCATCAAAAGCTAATTGAGAACATTAAAAAGCGTCATCAAGCGATTATAAGTGAATTAGAAGAACATTATCAAATCTGGAGTTAGTTTCATGGAAAACATTTTAGACATTATTAAAATATCAGCAATACATCCGAATCTACTTATTTTAAAGGACGTTTTAGACATCATAGGAAAAGTTTCTGGAATAGTCGCTTTTGTTTTCGTTCTTTGCGGGATTATTTTCAAGAGCCAGATAATACTCAGTTTCGCTTCTCTTTTCATAATCACAGGAATAGTTTTAGCGACTTTAGCGATAGGGCAATGGTATTTAACAATTGCTTTCATTTTTTTCATGGTTTTTTACAAATAAGGAAAGCACAATGAAACAGCCAAAAATGGAGTCTTGTTTTTGCATTCAGATAGACAAAGATGACTTAGACATAATAACGGACGCTCTTCATCTTTCTTTAATAGATTTCCAAGAGAACCCGAAAAGCTACGCTAAAAATTCTTTAAGGGGAGAACGTTTGGAAGCCTTAAAGAGTTTATTTGCCGGTTTTGCCGGGAGTAAGGGAAATCCTATTCTAATAATGGAGTTAATCAGGGAATGAACAGATTAAACACAATCTTAGAACAAGAGGATTATGAGTGTGTAACTTCCGCCGTATGGTCTATTGCGGAATATTATTTTAGTTTAAACACTTCCGCCGAAGATATAGTTTCCTTCATAATAAACATGACGCAAGATTCAAAAGACGAAATATTATTCTTAATCAAGGACAGAATTTGGAAGACACACCCAACAAGAAAATTCAATGATAAGGAAATAAGAATACTAGAAATGATAATTAAAATAATTCAAGCCATTTGGCTAGACTTAGAAGAGCAAACTCAAACTTCTTGTCCCGAATGCGAAAAAGATATGCGAATACAATCTACGCTACTAACCATCTGCATAATAGCCTATAAACGAGCTATGGAATACATAAGATAAAAAAATTTCCCCTATGCGTTAAAACTACAAAAAGTTAAATTGCTATTTCTCACACACTTAACAAAAAATATCCAACATTTGTTGGAAGTCTCAGAAAATTTCCCCGAGTTTTCTCTCATAACTTCCAACATTTGTTGGATTTTTTCCATCAAA
>Ga0209834_10000758_pt1 | contig 19065 bp, 22 predicted proteins | sample Mar14236cmmetaG_FD_184134 | JGI IMG/M metagenome (GOLD analysis project Ga0209834, IMG submission 184134) | Marine hydrothermal vent microbial communities from Guaymas Basin, Gulf of California to study Microbial Dark Matter (Phase II) - Marker... ...
CCTCAAGCTCACGGGCTTGGGAAAGAGTATCAGCCGCTGCACATTTTCTAACGCTTTTATATGTTACCTGTACGACAAATTTTCTCTAGGGTGGCTTTCTGGGTGCATATTGGGTGTAATTTTATTGCCCTGTTTTATCCCAAATCGCCCCAAAAGAGACCTGGCAATCCCAAAGACAGGACATAAAAAATCCCCTGGCGGGGATAGCAACGTAATGATATAACAGTAAAAATTGTGGAAATTAGCGGAATTAAAAATGGTGCCGAAGGGGGGACTCGAACCCCCACGGGGGAACCCCCACTAGACCCTGAACCTAGCGCGTCTACCAGTTCCGCCACTTCGGCACTTCAAAATCAGCCCTTGCGAACTGAATGTTTAAACATTATATTACTTGCCGGGCTAAGTCAATAGGCTTTGCAAACCAGGCTTGAGAATCACAACTAGTGCTCCGGGCCTAACTTCGCGCAAATATTTTTTCGTATCAAGCATCTTGCCGGACGGAGCGCAAGGGAATAATTTCTTGTGAGGACAGTTACATGCGTTTAATTCAAGACCTAAATCAACTAACGGAACCACTTAAAAATCCTGTACTTACCATCGGAAACTTTGATGGAGTGCACAAAGGGCACTTGGCCCTTTTTGAGAAGGTCAAGGAGAGGGCCAAGGAAATAGGCGGCGAGTCTGCTGTCATGACCTTTGATCCTCACCCCGTAAAGGTGATGCGGCCTGAAAATGCCCCTCCTTTGATAACCCCCATACACCAGAAAATAAAACTAATAGAACAGAGCGGTGTGGACGTCATATTCTGTCTTCCCTTTACCAAGGAATTCTCCCAGACCACGGCACGGGAATTTGTGGAAAATATTCTAGTCCGCAAAATAGGCATCAAGGAGTTGGTGGTGGGTTATGATTATTCCTTTGGCAAGGGCCGGGAAGGCAATATCGAGCTGCTCAAGGAGCTGGGGAACCATTTTAACTATCGTGTTCATGTAGTGGGTCCGGTGAAAATAGGCGAAACCCTGGTCTCCAGCACCTCTATTAGAAATCTCGTCATGGAAGGACGTTTAGATGAGGCAAGAATCCTTTTAGGGCGTCATTACGAGGTAGCAGGAACGGTCATAAAAGGCAAAAACAGAGGCGCCAGATTGTTGGGATTCCCGACAGCCAACCTCAAGCTGATTGACGAGCTAACCCCAAAGATGGGCGTCTATGCTGTTTATGTGCTGTTTAACGGAGATGCCTACCAAGGTGTCACCAACATTGGATATAATCCCACCTTTGGAAATGGAGCATTTTCTGTAGAGACGCATTTACTGGATTTCGAGGGAGATCTACTGGGGAAAACAATCAGAGTCCAGTTCATCGCCAGGCTGAGGGACGAAAAGACCTTTGAAAATGCCGAAGCCTTGGCTGAACAAATCCAGAAGGACATTGATGCGGCAAGAAAGATCCTCCGGGATTCGTAATCCCGCATAATTTACGCGAAATATCCTTATACTAGGGCCACAGATGGTTTTCACCGCCAAAAATTTGTTGACATCGCAGTACAAATCTTTATATTGTCCGATCCTGATTCAAATCCTGTAATAACATCTTAACTCAACTAGTTGTTATGGCACAGACCCTATTGACATTTCCCAAGGGGGGCGTACATCCACCTGAGTGCAAGGACCTGACGGAGAAACTGCCTATAGAGCGGGCTCCGGTTCCCGAAGAGATTGCTATCCTCCTTGTTCAACACTTTGGTGCACCTTGCACACCTCTGATCAAGAAAAAGACTGAGGTCAAAGAGGGAGATTTGATCGGCCAGGTGGAAGCGGGTCTTGGTGCCAACATCCACTCGAGCGCCACCGGTACAGTAAAAAACATTGGAAAGGCCCCTCACCCGATATCCGTTACTGCCCCTGCTGTGACCATCAAAGTAGATCCTGATGCGCAGCCCCCTTCTTATGAGCCTAGGGACTGGAAATCGCTTTCTCGAGAGGAGTTGCTTGAGGCAGTCAAGAGGGCAGGCATAGTGGGAATTGGAGGTGCGGGATTTCCCACCCATGTAAAACTTTCTCCACCTTCTGAGGCAAAGGTTGATACACTGATTCTAAACGGTGCGGAGTGTGAGCCATATCTTACCACAGATCACCGGCTTATGCTGGAGCACTCTCGAGAGATTGTCGAAGGGGCCAAAATTATCCTTACGATCTTGGGTATAAACACCTGCCACATAGGAATAGAAGCCAATAAAATGGATGCAGTAGAGGCCATGGAAAAGGCAGTGGCAGAATCCAATTCAAATGGCTTCCACATTCAGGTAGATGCCCTACAAGTGAAATATCCGCAGGGATCCGAAAAGCAGCTTATACAGAGCATTACCGGCAGAAAGGTACCAGGATTTGGGCTACCATTCGATGTGGGTGTAATAGTTCAAAATGTGGGAACCACCAAAGCGATATATGACGCAGTTGTATTGAACAAACCCCTTTACGAAAAGGTTATTACTGTATCTGGAAAGGGAATAAATCGGCCCGCAAACCTCTTGGTGAGGATTGGTACCAGAATTGCGGACATTGTGGACTACCTTGGTGGCGTGAAGAGGGATCTGTCTAAAGTAGTGCTTGGTGGGCCTATGATGGGTTTTGCTGTTCCTTCGTTGGATGTGCCAGTTACAAAGACCACTTCCGGTATTTTATTCCTTACAAAAGAGGAAATAGATACAAAACCACATGGGCAGTGTATCCGATGTGGCTGGTGCATAAAGGCCTGCCCCATGGGGCTTTCCCCCAATGAAATCGGGATCTATGTGGAAGCAGGAAAGGCTGAGGAAACTTCCCAGTTTGGGGTGTTTGAATGTTTCGAATGTGGTTGTTGTGCATTTGTGTGCCCTGCAAAAAGGCCCCTTGTTCAATTTATACGCCTTGCTAAGTCAAAGGCCAAGAAATGAAATTATTCTTGGAAGGAAAATGGATCAAGAAGCCTTAAAGAAAAAGATACCAAGTCCCCTCGCAGTATCTGTGTCTCCCCACATAAAGAGCGGGGAATCGGTGGAGAAGATCATGTGGACAGTGGTCGCATGTCTGCTCCCCCCACTTATTCTGTCCATTTTCATATTCGGCATCCAAACATTGATAATAACCCTCATAAGTGTTGCTAGTTGTGTGGCAACAGAAGCCATAACCCAAAAGCTGCTACATAGGCCCATTACCATAAGGGACGGCAGCGCAGTCATAACAGGCCTGTTACTGGCATACATCATCCCGCCAGGCGTGCCCTACTGGATGCCCATTCTGGGCGCGGTAATGTCCATATATGTGGCAAAACATCTATTGGGCGGAATCGGCTTCAATATATTCAATCCAGCCCTCATAGGGCGAGCCTTTTTGGTGGCAACATTTCCTGTCGCAATGACCTCCGCATGGCTTCCACCTATCCGGCATGGCTCGGTGTTCCAGTATATGGGCAGTGGAGTGGATGCTGTTTCAACCGCTACTCCCCTGTTCATTTTGAAGCACTACGGCATCTCTGGAGTAATAGAAAAATTTGGTTCCCTTCATAGCATTTACGGGAGCTTTTTTGTGGGCTGGAGACCAGGGTGTATCGGCGAGACATCCGCATTGCTACTGCTTATAGGTGGGGCTTATCTCCTGTACAAGCGCTACATCACCTGGCACATCCCGGTATCCATGATAGCTACTATAGCGCTTCTCACTTGGGCATTTGGCGGAGACAAGCTTTTTACAGGAAATCCACTACTTGCGATTCTATCAGGCGGGGTGATGCTTGGAGCCATTTTCATGGCAACCGATTATGTAACATCTCCAACTCAGCCAACAGGCAAAATAATTTTTGGTATCGGTGCTGGTGCACTCACTGTGCTAATTCGCCTCAAAGGGGGATATCCTGAGGGGGTATGCTATGCCATCTTGCTGATGAATCCACTGACACCTGCTCTTGAGCAGTGGTTTGGGCCAAAACGCTTTGCTCCCCCAAAAGGTGCGATGAAATGAGAGATATTGTCCAAATCATTGTAAGACTTACCATATCGTGCCTAATCGCGGCCTTTGTGATGGGGGCAGTGTTCACCGTCACTGACAAGGCTAAAAAGCACAACGAGCATGTGGACCTTCAAAACACCATGCTGGGCCTACTTGGGTATTCCAAATCTAACCCAGCGCCGCATGACCTTAAACTACATGCCGTTTATCGCTACATCATAGAGGACGGCCAAGCCAGGTACCTGGGCTATATGGTGCCTGTGAATCAAGAAGGCAAAGAGGGTTATCAGCTTCTGGTGGTGGATCCGGACGGTAATCTGAAGAAGAAAGCCAAGGTGGAAATAGATCCTGAAAAGGCAATAGAGCGCACAGAAAGGGATAAGGCCATGGCCGAAGTCATAGGACCACCACAGAGTTTTCTTTATGCCGATTCTTTCATAGTGGCTACCCTCGGAAAACGTCGCTTGGCCTACCTGTTACCTGGAGAATTTCCCGGTTTTAAGACCTTCATAAGGGTAATGCTTGCCCTGAATCCCAAGTTTGAAATCACGGGCCTTGCGATCTTGGAGCAGGAAGAGGACCCAGGCCTGGGCGCTGAGATCGTGCAAGACTATTTCAAGAATCAATTTGTGGGAAAATCATTTGATAAGCTCAAGCGACTCAAGGTTATCAAGAAGCCCCTGCCCGAGGAATACAGGAAGTACCTTGAGAGGAATAAGTACAAAGGCGGAAATTTTACGCCCGAGCAGATAGAAGAAATCCAGAAAAAATATAAGGATGCGGATATATATGCCTTAACGGGTGCAACCATATCCAGCAAGGCTGTAACATCGGGAATCAAGAATATGGTAAAAAAGTTTGCTTACAGGGAGACGATGCTGGAACGTATCCTGGCCCAGGAGAAGGTGACAGCAGCATTTTAGCAATAAAAGGAACAAGACCCTCCTTTGGAGGATTTGAAAAGTGGCGACCACAAAATCTAATAGACAACTGGTAATAAATGGGCTGCTGAATGAAAATCCCATTTTCAGGCTTGCCCTGTCCATGTGCCCTGCTGTGGGAATCAGCACTACTGTGAGGAATGGGCTTATGCTGGGCGTTGCGGTTCTCTTCGTTCAGGTGTGCTCAAGTTGTACCATTGCTGCCATTAAGAACTACATCCACCCTAGAATACGAATACCCACTTATACCCTGACCATTGCCACCTGGGTAACAGTCATTGATTTGCTTCTGTCTGCCTATTTTCCTGTTGCTTACAAGGCAATGGGCATATTCATAAAACTCATCGTAGCCTTTGCCATTATCACCATGCGCCTTGAGGTTTTTGCGTGCAAGGAATCAATTGGAAAATCCTTTTGGGATGGCTTGGGCATGGGCCTGGGTTTCCTTTTTGGAATGGTAACACTGGGCTTTATAAGAGAGCTACTGGGGATGGGTACCCTGCTAGGGCACGATGTCTTGGGCTTCAAGCCCTTGCTTTTCTTTGCCCTTCCCTTTGCTGGATTCTTTTGTGTTGGATTCATGATGGCGGTCTTCAATTACGTGGAACTTGTTTTCAATAGAATGAAGAAAAAAAGAGGCTGAACACATGTCACTTCCAAGATTAAAAGGTCTCTTTTACTCGATCCTAGCCACCTTGCTCCTGCTCTTCTGCAGCCAAGGATTCGCGGCTGGGTCCTCAGACAGGTTTATCCAAAAGAGTGCCTTTAAGGGCAAGAATGACATCGCAATAACCTTTGCAGCGCCCGTGGATGAGGCCTGGGCAAAGGATGTCTCCAATTACCGGGTATATGAGGAGCCGGACCCGGATATCCGCCTTGAAATCAGCAGCATCACCCTCAGCCCCGATCATAAGACCGTGGTACTGCACTTTGACGAAGAGCTTAACCAAGGCCAGCCACACATCGTCACCATTAAAGGCATTACGTCTCAGGGTAAAAACCTTGGCACTGCAATGGTGAAGGTAAAAAAGCTCTACCTTGGATTTCTGTTTTCCATATTTATCGGCGCAATGCTCATTCATAACTTTGTTTTCACAAAGTATTTGGGACTGTGCGTGTTTTTCGGAACATCGCAAAAAAAGTCCACTGCGGTTGGCATGGGGGTTACCTTTACTATCGTTATGGTAGTAAGTGCCATGATGTCGTGGTTCCTGTATCAGTTCGTGCTCAAACCGTTTCATCTTGATTACTTACAGATTATTGTGTTCATTGGACTTGTCTCGTTATCAGTGCAGGCCGTGGATACAATACTAAGGAAAGTAAACCCAGCGCTTTTCAAGGCATTTGGGGTTTACCTTGTTCTGGTTATTGCTAATTGCATTATCCTTGCGGTACCCCTTATCCTTGCTGACAATGAATATAATGCTGCAGAGAGTTTTATGCTGGCCTTGGGTGCAGGCCTGGGTTTTCTTGTGGCCCTTTTTCTCATGTCATCGGTAAGGGAAAGACTCGAGCTGGCAAACGTGCCTCCAACTTATAGGGGCCTTCCCATCGCGTTTGTGGTGGCAGGGCTGTTTGCCTTGGCCTTTTTGGGATTCTCAGGCATGAGCATATTTTAGAGGTGGATTAAATGGATCCTACATTAATAAAGATGGCCATTGGTGGCCTGGCACTGTTGGGCTGCATTGGATTATTTTTCGGCATCGGTCTAGCGCTGGCAGCCCACAAGTTTGCCGTGGAAGTCAACCCAAAGGTAGAAGAAGTTAAAGAGGTGCTGGCAGGGGCCCAGTGAGGGGGCTGTGGCTTCGCAGGGTGCGAGGCATATGCAGAGGCAGTGGTTAATGATCCCAGTGTCCCCCCCAACTTGTGCTTTCCAGGCAAAGAGGAAGTAGCTGCCCTGGTGGCAGAAATCACGGGGAAAAAAATGGCCTCTGTTGAAAACGTAACTGCAGCGGTCCGTTGCTCGAGGCTAGATGGCAATGTAAAAGAGCAATTAGATTACATCGGTTATAGTACCTGTTCGGCAGCGGCCCTTGCTTATGGTGGACCTTGGGCTTGTAAGTTTGCCTGTCTTGGTTTTGGTGACTGTGTCTCTGCGTGCCCATTTGATGCCATGGTGCTTGTGGACGGAATGCCCCAAGTGGATCCAGTGGCGTGCGTGGGCTGTGGCTCATGTGTCAGAACATGTCCCAAGGGCATCATTGAACTGATACCTTCCCAGGCTAGGGTTTGGGTGCCGTGCAGCAACAGGGACTCGGCAAAGGCGGTAAAGGCAGTATGCGAAGTGGGTTGTATTTCTTGCCGCATGTGTGTTAAAGTGTGCCCTGCTAAAGCCGTCACCTTAGAGGAAGGCATAATAAGAATAGACCACAAAAAATGCCTCGATTATGGCACTGGATGCGACGAGGTTTGTGTTGAGAAATGTCCGCAGAAAATCTTTAGATATTATCAGCCTGCGGCTCTCGCAGATAAGGAAAAACGGGCCGAGGCCGCATAAGAAATGTCAAGCACTTTAAAAGGAGTGATCCAATGATGCGAGAACAATCCTTTCAAAATTTCAGCCCTCCGCTTACACGCAGGAAATTCTTGCAGATGTCTGGTTGGGTCGGGCTTGCTGTAGCTGCGCCGTTATTTGTCCCCATGGGGGCTGAGGCTGTCAAATTTAACAGAAAATTTTATAAGGTTTCCGAAACTCGCCTGGATATGGGGACCTTTGTGTCAATGACTCTAATACATCCCTCAAAGGATGAGGCGCAGGAGGCAATGGGATTGGCCTTTGAAGAAATCCGCCGTCTCACTCGCTTGATGAACCGCTTCAATCAGAATACTGCGGTCGGGGAGTTGAACAAAGAGGGCTCATTAAAAGATGTACCGCCGGAGCTCTCCAATGTGGTCTCTCAGGCCCTGCGGTATTTTAAACTAACGGGTGGCGCCTTTGACATAACTGTAGAACCAATTGTTGACCTCTATGTTAAACGGTTTTCAAATGGAGATAAAACCTTACTCAGTGATGATGAACTTCATGACGTGTTAAGCCGAGTAGGCGCAGAGAATATTGTATTTGATGGCCGGAACGTCAAGTTTCTTAAAGATGGTATGGGCATCACCCTTGACGGTATCGCGAAGGGCTACATTGTAGATAAGGCATCAAAGCTGCTTTCAGACAAAGGCATCAAGAATCACCTCATCAACGCGGGGGGAGATATCAGGACTGTGGGCCAGGCCAAGGGCAAAAGGCCTTGGACCATCGCCATTCAAGATCCTAACAAGAAAAGACACTATCCCTACATCATTAAGATGAATGACGGGGCTATTGCCACATCGGGCAATTACGAGGTCTATTATGATAGGGAAAAGATGTATTATCACATCGTTAATCCCAGGACCGGTCACTCGCCCCTTGAGACCACTAGCGCATCGGTAGTCGCAAAGACAACCCTGGAAGCCGATGCCCTTTCCACCAGCGTGTTTGTCATGGGGCCTACTCGGGGAATGCGGTTCATTAACTCCACTCCTCAATGTGAATGTCTTCTTATCACAAGGAAAAATAAGATACTGAAGTCCGGGGGTTGGACAAACGTGGCCATATAGCACCGTCGATTTGCTCAATAAGCTTGTTCAAAGTGGGAGGATTAATCGCAGATACGGCGATTCCTCCCATTTTTCGCTCCAGCCGGTCCGCTGCCTCGGCGGACAAAAGATCTGCCTTGTTTAAGACAAGGAGTGTGGGGGTGGAATTAAGGTTTAGGTGCGCGAGCACCTTGTTAACTTCTCCTATCTGTTTTTCCATCCTGGGATGCGAGGCGTCAACCACATGAAGTAGTAAGTCCGCATCATCCAATTCCTCCAAGGTGGCCGCAAATGCATCTAGAAGGTCCCGAGGGAGATCCCGTATGAATCCTACTGTATCTGTGATTATAGCCTCCCGCTCCCTTGGGAAACGGAGTCTTCGACTGGTTGGGTCAAGGGTCTCGAACATTCTATTCCGCGCCTGGACATTGCTGTTGGTTAGGGAATTCAGCAGTGTTGATTTTCCTGCATTTGTGTAGCCGACAATGGAAATTACTGGCAGGTTTTTTGCGTTGCGCAGCCGCCTCCGTGTGTGCCTTTGGGCCCTTACCTCCTTGAGTTCTCTCTTTAGACGTGCGATTCTCTCATGCACCCTGCGTCGGTTAATCTCCAGCTTTGTTTCACCGGGCCCCCTTCCACCTATACCGCCAGTCAGACGCGACATGGCAGTATTCTTGGTGGCAAGCCTTGGCAAAAGATATTTCAGTTGCGCCAGTTCGACCTGTATCTTTCCTTCGCGGGTCACAGCTCTGCGCGCAAATATGTCCAGAATAAGTTGACTCCGATCGATAATCTTCAGCTCCGTGAAGTCGGCAAGATTTTTCACCTGGGCCGGTGTTAGCTCATGGTTGAATATCAGTAGATTGGCCCCTTCTTGTAAACACTTCAAGGCAAGGTCAGTAAGCTTCCCCTTCCCAATAAGAAACCTCGGATCTGGTTTTCTCACCCTTTGAACCACGCGGCCAGCTACCTCTATCTCATCGGAAATTGCAAGTTCTTCAAGTTCGTTCAGCCTCTCCTCTTCTACCCAGCGTTCCCCTGATGTCACCCCAACGAGCACAGCCCTGTCCTTGTTATCAACAGATGCCCCTGGCCTGGTGCGGGCAAGCTCCGACTCCAGGGAAAGAATCATTTCCCTGAAATCCACACCCAGACGCCCCATGTCAGGGCCAGTGTGCACTGACCATCCTTGGCCCTTGCTATTTATAGGAAGTATGTTGGCATACGTGATGCGCCCAGGGATACCCCCCTCTTTGACCTCAATGCACACCATGAGATCCAAGCGAAGGAGAATAAGGTCAATAAGATCTTCTCTTGTAATGGGCTCGCCATTAAGATGTGTATGGACACACCGCAGACCCTTGAGTCGGCCATGGCCCTGTCTGAATCCTGAGAGGTCGGGGATCCAGATCCTTGACTGATCACCTACCACTACATAGGCGACACGACCTGTTCTTGTGATGAAGAGTGCTATTTGTCTGTTTAGCTCATTTGATAGGTCTGCCAATTGTCGAGCCAACTCGCGAGATATTATCTCTGAGGCGGGCACTTTGCGGCGATACAGGCGCTGAAGCCTTTTTTGGTGACTAGCTCTCAAGCCTGTTGTCTTGCCGTATATCTTCTCGATAGGCGGTCTCCCCCTTTCGCGGATACTGTGGGGAACTCACTTCCTTATTATTTGTATATGCTGACCCCGATCTTATTTTCTTATTATCTCATGCACCTTATGCTTTAAGCAAGACACATTTTGGGTTGCCGGTTTTAGGCCGCTATCTCCTCTTGAATGTAATTGCGGAACCTGGTGATCTCCCTTTGGAAGGTGAGTTTGAAATAACCGGTCGGGCCGTTTCTCTGTTTCGCCACTATGACCTCAGCAACATTGCGGTTTTCTTCTGTTGTAGGGTGATACACCTCATCTCGATAAATGAACACTATCACATCCGCATCTTGTTCTATTGCACCGCTTTCCCTCAAATCGGCAAGCTGCGGTCTTTTATTTGGCCTATCCTCAACCTTACGATTAAGCTGAGACAGGGCCAATACCGGTACGTTAAGGTCTTTTGCCAATGCCTTGAGGGAACGGGAGATCTCAGAGATCTCCAGTTGTCTTGACTCAGCGGACCTTCGGCCTTGAATAAGTTGAAGGTAATCCACAACCACAAGGGCCAAGTCCCTTTTTTTCTTGAGACGGCGGCACTTGGCCTTCATCTCCAATACCGTGATGGCCGAGCTGTCATCTATGAAGATGGGAAGCTCCGAGAGCCGGTTAGCCGAGTGCGTGAGTCTTGCCCAATCGCCATCACGCAAAAACCCTGTCCGGAGCCTCGTAGCATCTATTCCGGCATCAAAACCAAGCAATCTGATACCCAGTTGCATTCTGGACATCTCGAGGCTAAAAATGGCCACTCCCTTCCCGGTACGTTCCGCCGCATTATAGCCGATGTTGAGTGCAAGAGCGGTCTTCCCCATGCTCGGCCTTCCTGCTATAATGACAAGATCACCAGGTTGAAGGCCCGCGGTTATCCTATCAAAGTCATCGAATCCAGTTGGAACGCCCGTGACGTATCCCTCGCTAGCTGAAACGCTCTCCAATCTCTTGAAGCTGTCCTTCACCACCTCCTGCATACTTTGAAAGCCTTCTTTAACCCGCTCTTCTGCTATGTCGTAAATGGACTGCTCGGCCAGCTCCAGCAATTCATCCGTATCATGCCATTGCTCGAAGCAAGATTCAGAAATCACCGAACACTGGGTAATTAGTTTCCTCCGCACAGAGAAGTCCTTAACGATTTCGGCATGGTGTACTATACCCGCGGAAGTGGACATGGCCTCGGCCAGTGTTGCAATATACTCATTGCCTCCGACTTTTTCCAATAGGTTGTTCTCATTGAGGTATTGCGAAAGAGTAATTAAATCTATGGGCTCGTCTTCATTGTAAAGGGCTATCATGGCCTCAAACAATACGGCATGGGCCTCTCGATAAAAGTCTTCGGGACAAAGAATGTCTACCACACTATTAAGCGCGTCATTATTGATAAGTATACCGCCCAAAACTGCTTGTTCAGCCTCATTGTTATGGGGGGGAACCTTCATGATAGGGGTGGGCGTTTTTTGTCTGTTCCCAGTCATATGCTATCCTCTTCCGCCCCCAAAGGGGCTGTGTACCACTTATTTTCCTTCAGCTCCTTCTGCTTCCACCTTAACTTTGAGGGTTCCCGTGACCTCAGGATAAATCTTAACCTTGACCTCGAACTGTCCCACCTCTTTTATGGGTCTGTCCAACACTATTTTCCTTCTATCAATAACAATTCCCTGTTTTTCCAGTTCCTCTGCAATATCCATAGCAGTTACTGACCCGTAAAGTTTCCCCTCCTCTCCGGCCTTTTGGACAAAGCACAGATCCACGGATTCCATCTTCTCTCTCAGTTGTTCTGCTTCGTCTTTAGCCCTCAGCCTCTTGGCTTCTATCTTCTTTCTACGGCTGTCAAGGAACTTAAGGTTTTGTGGCGTGGCCTCAAGGGCATAGCCTTTAGGCAGCAGGTAGTTTCTGGCATACCCATTTGCTACCTCAAGAATATCTCCCTCAAGCCCCAGTTCATGCATATCTTGCGTTAGAATAATTCTCATGCGATAATCCTCCTATAACTCATGACTCGTTTACTTCAGCCCTCCGAAAGTTTACCCACTGGTCAAACAGGCCTCCAAGAGCAAGCAATACAAGAAAAAATTGCTGAACCGCTATGAAAAAATACAGGATAACCCTCACCCACATGGGAGCCTTAAATCTATTCAAGAAATAAGAAACAATAGCCATACCTTGAAATAGGTAGACGGCCATGAAGATGATAAGAAGGTTCAGCGCAACAAATCTTATACTGTCATTAGGCAAAAATAAAGAGAAACCTGAAAGTATCACTCCCCAGACCAGGTGCTCTGGGGCCTTCCACATTACAAGTTCTTTTTTGTCAATAACACTTATTCCCCTGTAATGAAAAAGCCTCCTACCCAGCATCACGTTGATCCATACCACAAGGCCACTCCCCACAATCATTAGGGAAGGGTAAATTCGAAGTACGGCATTCCGAACCATATTAGCATAGGCCTTCATCTCTGCTGCCTTTTCAGGAGGCAATCCCATTGACCGATAAGCCTCTGGAGACAGCGTCAAGCTTGCACTCAGATAACTTTTAATCATTTGAGTTGGTCCAGTGCCTTCAAGAATAGCCACAATAAAGATCACTGCAAGGCTAACCCCTACCAAAGCTGTTGTTCCCAGGCCCACGGCCCAGCCGATGCTCAGCCTGTTTTGTAGGGCCCACACCAGGGTGAAGCCAAGCACCCCAAATTCCAGACAAAAAAGGCCCAACCTTACCACCCCCCCTACCACGGCGAGCACTAGCAGTATCCCCATCACTATGCACACAAGCTGCAGTGCATAGCGAAAGGGAAGCCCGAACAGGTAATATATGAAGGGTAGGGGTGTGAGGAGTCCTATAAAAACCCCCACCACCGGAACCACAGCTATTGCTGCCAGAAAGGCGGTCACCCAAACCATGCATCCGATGACATCTGCGATTCTCATAGGCTTGCCAATAAAGGCAGAACCTCGGTTTTCCGAAGGTTAAGTCTGCCGGGGTCCTCGCGAGGTGGGCTATCTCACGACAGAGGTGGTAAAGGGCAACAGCGCCATTATCCTGGCCCTCTTTATGGCCAGTGTCAACATGCGCTGATGTTTAGCGCAATTTCCCGAAATTCGTCTAGGGATTATCTTACCTCGCTCTGTGGTAAACATCCTTAAGGTTCGGGGATCCTTGTAATCTATTTTCAAGCTACTATCGGCGCAGAACTTACAAATTTTCCTTCTGTGGTATGTCCTTCTGGTCCTGTTATACGCCATGCTATGCCCCCTCCTTTGGCTGTTCAACTACTTCGCCACCGGCCTCGGTCTCATCAACGGGCTTTTCCTCGGTTTCCGCTGCCTCCTGGGGCGCAAATTCTCTTTTCAGCTCCTCAGGATCTGCCTTATCTCGTAGCTTAATAGTTTGATACTTCATCACCCTGTCATCCAGCCGCAAATCTCTTTCCAGTAAAAAGGTGATACCAGGAGGGCCACAGTATTGAAGCAGAACATAAAATCCTTTGTCGAATTTCCTGACTTGGTAGGCTAGATCCTTCTTGCCCCACTCATCTGCGCGGATGATCACTCCGCCGTTCTTTTCCACAATACCATTAAATTTTTCAAGTACGGCCTTGTAATCATCTTGAGACAATTCGGGCGTTAAAAGATAAAGAGTTTCATAAAACCTCATCACATTCTCCTTTCGGACTAAAGATTGGTCCCACCCCTTCATATGCCACTTATTGGGCCATACAAGGTGGAACAAGGAGTATTTTAAACTTTTCTAGTTTATCTACTCATAGATAAATGTCAAGGAAAATGCACTCCCAAGCTTCCTTCCTTGACATTGTCTCCTCGGGGCCCTAAGTATATTCGATCACACAATACTTCGCAACATTTACCATTACGGAGGCCCATAATGTGGGAAAAAGAACTGCATATCGCCACAACGGCGGCCAAGGCGGCAGGGGCCATCTTGAATGAAAGGTTCGGGAATGTAAGACATATTGTGAAAAAGGGAGAAATCGATCTAGTCACCGAGGCTGACCTGAAGTCAGAATCACTCATCTTGGAAATCTTAACCAAGCACTTTCCTCAAGACAATATCCTGTCTGAGGAAAAGGGCAATCAAGACCATGATTCGGCCAGAACATGGCTCGTGGATCCGCTTGATGGTACAACAAACTTTGCCCACGGATTTCCATTTTATTGCGTCTCAATAGCCTTGCAGGCAGGGCAAGAACTGGTCGTGGGTGCAGTTTACAATCCATATATGAAGGAACTCTTTCAAGCAGCGTCAGGCAAGGGGGCCAGCTTAAATGGCGAACCTATCCATTGTTCCCAAACAAAAGCCATAGGAGAAGCCCTTCTCGGCACTGGTTTTCCCTATGACATTCACCAGAGGTCAGAAGAGGTACTGGACCTGTTCCGCAGAATGGTGCTTGTGGCCCAAGGCGTGCGGCGGGCAGGATCAGCAGCCCTTGATTTGTGCTATGTGGCAGCAGGTAGGCTTGACGGCTTTTGGGAGCAATCCTTGAAACCATGGGATACCGCTGCTGGAAGCGTGATATTAAAGGAAGCAGGTGGAGTTCTAAGCACTTACGACGGAAGTCAATATAGCCCTTATGAAAACACCATAGTAGGCTCAAATCCTCACATTTATAACGAAATGATGTCCATAATAAGGGGAGCATAGAGCCACATCTAGGTTTTTGACAGTATGCGGGCTACTGATTTATCGTCAATCCCTTCTATTAACACGGTCTTTATCCTAGCGTTTTCTCCGGTGCTGATTTGAACATCGCTTTTTCGAACCCCTAATATCTTGGCGATGAATTCCTTCAAGGCCTTGTTGGCCTTTCCCTTTACTGGCTGGGCGGCTATTTTGATCTTATAGGCCCCGTCAACCACTCCCATAATCTGATTCCTGGACGCACCTGGAATCACTCTCACCCTAATCTGAACCCTAGGATGCTGTGTTGATGGCATGTTTACCCTTGAAACATCTAAGTGGCCAGCCTTGCCGCTATCTGGTACAGGGTCTTGACCAAGAAACTCTGAAGAAAAATTATTGCTAAGATGGCAATTATGGGCGAGAAATCCAGGCCGCCGATATTTATTGGCAGCCTTCTTCTTATGGGGTACAGCACTGGCTCTGTTACTGAATGTAAAAATCTCACAATTGGATTGAAGGGATCTGGGCTAACCCATGAAATAACAGCCCTCCCTATGATAATCCACATGTATAAGCTGAGCGCTATATCTAGAATCTTCGCTATTGCCACTAACAGATTAGAAAATACAAACATACCTTTCACCTCTGAACGATCATTGTGATGATCCCTCTACCTGGTTGCCCGCTCCACTATCTCTAATCCCGAAAGTACCCCATGGCACTTGCAGGCAGTACCCACCAGCCATTTTCCAGGGCCCCGCTCAAGGGCAAAACAGAGCCTTAACAGGTCGGCTAGATCATATCCTCCTACTCCTGGAGCCATTTGTCGACTCCTTATTATATACACCCGAAAGCCATTTGCCCGCAGTTCCCTTAGCAATGTAAATAAGGGCTTGTCTCTCTTTTCTCCGGTTACAGTGCAGTATAGCGGCTCTGGACAATTATCCGGGCACCTAAAGTTGGCATAGCTCACCAGAAATGAACCATCGGCACCTTCCCAGACATATGGCAAGGCCTTTTTTAGGTCTAGCGGAACCGGTAATGATCTAGTGGCCAATGTTCTCCTGACGGTTCTTTTTGCAAATTCGTAGGCCAGATGAAAAGGAACCGCTGGAACTATATGGGTTTCCTCAGGCAGGCTCTTGGCCTTGCTCAACAGGAATTCAACCGCATCGGTCTGAACACGCTCCACATTAGGTTCCGTGACCTGCTCTAGAGATTGCCAATCTTTATCTATAACCCAGACCTTTCCTTTTACTCTCTTTGAAAGGAGGTTCACCGCCCTCTGACCGAAGTGCCCAGCTCCGAGCACCAGGAGTGGATGTATTAAATGGGGATTATCTAAAACTTCTGATTGAATATTCATGGATCCAAAAATCAGAAAAAGGGGCATGCCAGAGCAGTCCATAAGCCGGGTTCTGTCCCCGGCACTCAACTTTAAGCAGGTTCTGGGTGGCCTGTAGGATTGTCCTACATAGGTCAGATCAGCGCAATTTCCTGTCCCTTCTTAGAGTTGAGTGCCGGGTAATGGCCATTCATCTAGGCCCACCGTTACCGATGGGCTCAAGCGACCTACCCGGGAGCTCGGGCGGACCACCCTCAAGCGCTCCCCTATTTGGTCTTGCTCCAGGTGGGGTTTACCTAGCTCCCGCCGTCACCGGCGGGACTGGTGAGCTCTTACCTCACCGTTTCACCCTTACCCGGCACTCAACTTTAAGGGGATATTTGTGGCGTGCGGGATTCTCCCAATACTTGGGTAATCTTGTGAACCACCTGGATACCCCCTCAGAGTTGAGTGCCGGGCGGTCTGTTTTCTGTGGCACTTTCCTTCCCGTCACCGGGACTGGGCGTTACCCAGCACCTTGTCCTGCGGAGCCCGGACTTTCCTCCCGGCACTCAACTCTAAGAAGGGACAGGAAATTGCGCTTATCTCACCTATATAGGAAAATACCACGGGCCGAGCCCATACCTCCTTAAAGTTGAGTGCCGGGCGGCCATTCGTCCTACTCTGACATGCCCGATAAATTGTTAAAGAGCCTTGCTGGTTAATTTTACCCGTACACTTAAAGAATATAAGACAAACCAACACAAAATCAACTTTCCTTTTCGCCTGACTCATTGGCAGCCTTTAATTTCTCATCTTCGCCCCAGTATATGATGCGCTGGCAATTGGGGCAACTCATGAGAACATCCCCTCTTATGAGCTCATTAAACTTTTGGGGAGGAATTCCCATATGACAAGTCTGGCAAACACCTGATATGACAGGGCTAACCGCCACTCCACCCCTTCTTTCCCGAAGCATGTCATATCTGCTCAGCAAGTCTCGGTCGATTTGTCTGCAGATTTCATCTCTTTCCTGAATCAAGGTGGAAAGCAGGGCATCCAATTCCCCCATTTCCCCCTTAATGGTCCTTTTCTCCTCATCCGTCTTTTTCTTGAGGGCTTCCAGTTCCTTGGTCGATAATTTTATCTCTTGCTCAAATTGCTCAACTTGATCCATCAACTCCAAGGCCTTGTCCTCCAGCAGGCCCTTGGCTCTATCCAGTTCCTCAATCTCTTTCAACGCGGCACGGTATTCTTTATTACTAGAGACAGTTGATAGCTTTGCCTGACTTTTCTTTTTCTTAACTTCCAAATCGTCAATGTCTCGCTCAACCTGCCGCCTTTCCTTCTTAATGGCCTCAAGTTTTTCCTTTGCCTGACCCAAAGCTAGCTCAGCCTTATTTACCTCTTCATCCAATGAGGCCATCTTAATTGGACATTGATCTTTTTTCTTCTCAGTGTCTCTTATCCTATTGTCACAATTTTGAAGAGCAATCAAAAGCTTCATTTTTTCACGCAACCCAATCACCCCGCATAATTAGTCTTTAATCCGCCTCTGGCGGATTAATCCGCCAGAGGCGGATTAATTCCCCGCCCCTTGGGGCGGTTAAGATGGTTTCCGATCGATACCCCGCTGCTTGCGGCGGGGGAGTTCATTATCACAGGGGAACAAGCGGATCTGACTCCCTTTCATTAAATACGATGCTCACCTTCCAACCCCGATTCTGAAGCTGAGCCTGTAATTGCTTACCAAATGCCTTGAATGCCACTCTTTCTGTGGCAAAATGTCCTCCATCAATCACAGCAAGGCCAAGAAATTCAGCCTCCCTTGCCTGATGATACGTGACGTCACCGGTCAGCAGCAAGTCCGCACCCTTTTGCCATGCCTCCCTTATGAGCGACCCACCAGAACCACCTACTACAGCCACCCGGCTGACAGTTACACTCCTCTTGCTCACCACCTTTACCACACTCAGGCCGAGCAGCTTCTTTACCGTAGAGATAAAGGCAGGAAGGGAGATGGGAGAAACGAGATTCCCTATCCTCCCAATGCCAGTCTTAATATTAGACATTTCCGCGGATCTCCGTGATGCGCCCTGCTCTCCAACCTTGTTCTGATACAATGGTTCTATGTTCTCAAGGCCCAGTAGGCTAGCAAGTACAGTATTAATCCCCTCATGGGCCGCATCTAAATTGGTATGCATCGCCACAATAGAAAGCCCCCCTCTTATGGCCTCATAAACCACACCACCAGGGTATTCTCCGTCTCTTATGCTCGAAATTGGCTTGAATATTAACGGGTGGTGGGTAACCAGGACCTGTGCTTCTTGGGACAGCGCATATTGTACTGCTTGGATTGTGGGGTCTAGGGAAAGCACTATTTTAGTGATTGTCTGGTCCAGGAACCCGACTTGTAGCCCCGGATTATCCCAGGCCTCAGCCAGTTCTACAGGCGCCAATTCATCAAGTATATCCAGGAGATCCTTCAATTTTAGGGCCACAAGCTTATACCCTTCCTCCCCGCCAAAACGCAAAATCTCGTGTAAAACCAGTCAGAATTTTACACGGGGCTTTTCTAACGGGGTAACTCTGATGGCAAAACTTAAGGGGCGCACCCAGTGAACAGGTGCGCCCCCACTTCAAAATGACCTTCTTAAAAATCTGTTCATACTTGATCTTTCAACCATAAAAATTGGTGGGCCCACCTGGCCTCGAACCAGGGACCTACCGGTTATGAGCCGGTGGCTCTTCCAACTGAGCTATGGGCCCTACCTCATGATACTTATCTAGTTTCCATCCATAAATGGCCTTTTTGCACAATCTCTGCGTCAATCTGCGGGATTCCTTGTGCGGCGTACAGTACGCCTCCGCGTAATCCCTTGATTTCCTTGATCTTGCACAAAAATTCTCATTTATGGACTGGAAACTCACTAGTGCCCAAAATCTATTTATGG
>Ga0209834_10000760_pt1 | contig 19042 bp, 46 predicted proteins | sample Mar14236cmmetaG_FD_184134 | JGI IMG/M metagenome (GOLD analysis project Ga0209834, IMG submission 184134) | Marine hydrothermal vent microbial communities from Guaymas Basin, Gulf of California to study Microbial Dark Matter (Phase II) - Marker... ...
GCTAAAATGAGTAAAAATAAAATTCAAGCAAATACCAGTCTGTACAATAACAGGAAAGTAAAACCCAGTAAAACAGGTCAATTTACAATTCGGGAACTGAAAAATGGGAAGTACATCGTTATAGCTCACTTTGAAGGTTGGAAAAAATCCCATGCTATTGATTTAGGAATTGGAGAACCATATGAACAGGGAAAAGAATATCCTACTTTCCCCGCAGCAATGAAGGCTTGCAAGAAGTATGGCTTGAATATGTTACCCCGACCACACCTGAAAAAGCCTTTAGCTAAAAGAGATTATTACTACGACATGATTCACCCGCTTGAAAAATCAGTTACTTATAAATAACAGTACCTTACAATTTAGCTTGCCGTAGTGATGTACAGTATAGGGAAGTATTTAGAATAGCCCATAATACAGCATGGGGGAAACTACAGCTTGACTCTGAGAAGTTACGGCAAGGCTACGACCTAGTACCTTTACAATAGAATACCTAGTATGAGTAAGCTCACAACTAAGTGTATAACTGCCTTACTAGGTCACTCTTATATATGCAAGGTAGTTGGGATTAGGGAAGAGAAGGTAATAAACCCTCTGGTGCTTATAGGCGTCAATGGCGACACCTATATCGGACATCCTTGAGGATTATATCCAATAATAGGACACATGCCTTAAACCATGAAAAGAGCCTACAAGCTCACGCTACCTAAGGATACTTATTTAGGGGGACAACGGGATTAAGTATACCGCACAACAGATTATACAAGTGCGTACCATGAAACAACATGTGAGTATAATCTGTTGGAATGTATACTGAATTCTATTCATAACCATAATAAAGGAGACTAAAATGTGTAACAACGATTGCAAGTATACTGTTGTTCTAAAATCGGAAGACGGCAAGTTGTATTTCAAAACATATTGGGAAAAGGACGGCGCATATGATTATATGATTGCATCCATAATTTATGGACTGCTGGAGCAAACATGGGTTATCAACCCAGACGGTACGATACATTCCTATTATTCGTGGAAGTTGTATCAGATGGAGTTGCAGGATGATGATAGTTTACGTAGAATAGATTGGGAAGATTCAACTAATAATGAATGGTAATTTATAAAGGAGACTAAAACCATGAACAACCTGAACAGTGCTGATTTTAGAATGCATATTGAGTCTAAAGATAAAATCACTAAAGATGAAAGAGCAAAACACCTATACGGTCAATATACCTATGATACTGCCCTACCGTTGTATTTTACTAATATTATGAGAAGTTTAGGATATAAAAATGTTGGAGAGCAATTTATATGGCTATACTTCAAAGGTAGCGCAATGGGCATTCCTGCCCCGTTATCACTTAAAGCATGTGATATGCTAGAGACATATGAGTTAAAAGTTATACCTAATTTTAGAAAGTACTTAGAAGATAATGCAGTATAAATTGGAGGATACAATGGATGAAGTTCTGAAAGAAATAAAGAAGAAGGGAAGTATTGGTGGAAAGAAGATAGGATGATAAAATTATACACCTATTATTCTCTAATAGGTGTATAGAAGTATTATTCTATCTATAATGGAGATGTCACAATGAAACTAAAACTGTTAGGCAAGCTGATGAAACTCAGCAATAAACTTCATATCTACTGCCTAGGGCATTATTTAGAAGGCAGTGGAGAGTTACTAGATTTGAGCAATAGAATGGATTGGGATAATACTAGTATCAGACGTATATATAAGATTACTAAAGATATTCATAACCCATACGCAATAACTGAAGTATGTGAAAAATCAATAGAAGATACGCACAACCACAAAGATACTATATATAATACATGGGGAAAAGCAACAGTGTTGATTAATAATCCTCAACAACCAGACCTTGTAATAAAGTATTGGAAACTGCCATCGCTAAAACGCCTAAAACTAGACGCTATCATGGATACGTATTTATTCTATCCCTGGTGCGGAGACGGCAGACACTTTGCTAATTGTAGTTGTTCGGATATAGACAAACACTGGAATACATCAACTATGAAAATTATGAAAAACTTCAAATCTGAAAAAGAGCATATAGGCTATAAAAGATACTGGATTAAACTTTATGTAAGTACACAAAATAATTTAATACTTGATATAGGCATCGGAAAGATACAAAAGCAGAAAAGATTGAAGAAAAAACTGAAAAGATTTAGTGATTTTACAGTAATCAAAATAGAATACTCTATCAACTCAGTTGGCTGGAGCTTGAAACTACTTGTATCTGACTGGATATTCTCAAAGTTAGGTAAGCCATACCAATATTATGCCGTTAGAAAAGGAGACTGAAATATGACACAATGTAAAGAATGTGGAAATAAGCTAGACTTACACTATGGGGAAGAAACAAATAACCTACTTCTATCTAAAAAATTATGTTTCACATGTGAGTACTTTGCTAATGTACTTACAAGATATATAAACGGTAACTTAGGAGACGATAAACTCACAATTGTTGATGAAAAATATCATGTATTTGTTTTATGCAGGACGCCGAACAATGCTCCAAATCACTTCTTAGGGTATAATGGGCAACAATTTTACTTTCAACATAACCAGACTGGTACACTGATTACATGTGGCAATGTATGGGATAATGGTACAGTTCCTCAACATTATCGTAATAGGCTTAAACCTACCTGTACACAATTATACAAGGAGGAGTTCGATACCCTAAAGAAAAATCATAAAGTACTATCTATATAATAAAGGAGATGATAATATGAAGTATGGTGTAGTAAATTCAATTCTTGCCGCAAGGGATATTTATATCCCAAACCATAAGTTAGAGGAATTTATATTCTACCTTGCAGTTGGTAGAAAAATTCCTGCTATTAAACTTATAAAAAATTGGAATGACATTAACCTAAAAGATAGTAAGGAATTAGTGAATAACATTATCTATATACTTTCTGTTGTATATCCTTACACTTATACTAATTAAATAGTAAAGGAGACAAAATGTCTAATAAAACAAATCCATTTGAAGTAACACCTAATGGGTTCTGGATTACTTTTGAAAATGGATATGCTATCTCAGTACAATGGGGAAAGATAAACTATTGTGATAACAAGAATAAAACTGGCGTGCATAAAACTGGAACAACTGCTGAAGTGGCTATCTACGAACCTAATGGTAGTTGGCACAGATTCGATAACCATGATATTTGCAAGGGATGGTGTTCTCCTGAAGAAGTACTAGAGTTGATGGAGTACTGCAAGAACCTGCCCTTCACAATCATACAAGAAAAACCCGATAGTGGTACAATTACACCATAGGAGGTGATACTTATAAACTTATAAATATAGTGTATAATATACTTAGCCAATTATAGTAACAAGGAGGTTACGCACAATGGCTAAAATTTACCATACCAAATCAGGAGATAGTAAAAAAGCTATCGCAAAGATGGTAGAGAAGTTTCAAAATGGAGACTTCAATACCGTTACAGAAGGCATCAAGTTTGAAATACCTGAAGTATTCCCCAGTTCCAAATATAGTTTCTTGAACAAGATGATGATATATCATCAAGGAGACTCATTAGTAACAGGAAGTTATAAATTCTGGAAAGAAAATGGACGCTACCCTACAAAAGGTAGTGCCCTGTATATTTACAAACCACTTAAGAAGAAGTATAAAGATAGCGATACTGAAGAAGAGAAGTGGTTTGTATATGGCTTTTCACTGATACCTACCTTTCCTATAGAAAGAACAGAAGTTATCAAGGATTTTGATGGGGAAGTAATTGAAGTTCCAGAATTACAACCAGCTAAACTTCCGCCACTAATAGATGTAGCAGAGAAGTTAGGACTGAAGGTCAATTGGAAACCAGTCCCGATGGATAGGTGGGCAGATTACATGAAAAGAGGCAAGCGTATCAATATGGGAACAGATAGTCCTAAGGTCTTCTTTCATGAATTAGCTCATGGACTTCATGCTGAAGTAGATAGCAATTACCCTAGTAGAACTAAACAATTCAAGGAGGTGGTTGCAGAGTTTTCAAGTGCAGTTATGATGAGCCTATACTTAGGAGAGGATAGTTCAGGTAATGCATGGGATTATATTAAGCACTATGCTGAAGACCCAGCAGAAGCTATACACTCCGCCTTAGGCATGATACAGAAAATGTTCAATTACTTAGACAAGCTACAGGAGGTAGCAAATGACTGAGCCAAAGATTGTATCTCTTATCAAGCAAGCTAAAGCTATGAAAGTTCGTATGAATGAGTTAAAGGAGACTAGTCCAGAAGTTGCTGAATATGTCAGACTGGATAGTGCACGCTCAGACCTTCACAAAGAAATCACTGGGCATATAAATCGGTACAATGTCAATCCTGACTTGTATAAAGCTAATGGTTTGATAGGAGCACGGGCAAGATGGGTTAGAGTAGACGACATAGAAACCTTAGCACAAATCAAGCCTAAGCTTAAACCAATCCTGCTTCCGCTTATCAATGAAAAGCAGACCTTCTACACTAAGTAGATGATAGATAGAGTAGCTTCGCAAGAGGCTACTCACTTGTGTCATCTAGTTACAAGGAGGTAACATGAATAAAGACACAAAGCAGAAGAAAGAAGTAAAGAAGATTAAAAAGCGCAAGCCTATTATTAACTTCTTTGGCGTTGAAAATGATGAAGTAAAGATTCAACGCCAGATAGCAGAGAAGGGAAGAATAGGTGGAATTAGAGTAGGATAAGGAGGAAATATGGTACAAACAACCTGGGATACAACTCTATGGGAAAAAGGACTTTTCATGGGGGAGCAGTATTTAGATTGTCACCTGGGGAATACTAAAACCATAAGCCTAGGTAGGAGGGATGGTGGTTCTTTGTTCATAGGTGGGTGGAGTAGAGGTGGGCATATTCACAACCACATGCCAGTAATAGATTTAACTGGCAAGTCACAACCTACAAGTCACAAAGCCACGTACTACAGTCTAGCTATCCCAGCATTCAGCATACCTAAGTGGAGCATGTACTTTTGGGAGCAGTTAGCTATGACTGTTTATCATGAGATGTCACAAGGTGATGTCATGATAATTAGTCAAAATGGACATGGACGGGTAGCAGTAGTCACAACCATACTGGCTTATATCCTGCAAAATAAAAGATACATTCAAGTACCCCAAAGCAATCTGTTAGCTGAAGACCCTGTAGCATGGATAGAAACAATTCATTGTGAGGATAGCATGGATAGTATTATACAGAATATATGTATATATGAAACATGCAACAAGTTCTCATCCAGTCCAAGTCTCACAATGAGACTAGCAGAATTAGAAATATCAGACCCAAAATATATATACTATCCTGATGTCTATTCACAACTAGAAATAGATACAGAGATAAAGGAGGAAGATAATATATATACATGCCCTGTATGTTTAAAGGAGCATAATACTATGGTAGAGGCAATAATGTGTCATAGTACATCATTGACAACCTGCCCTATTTGTGGTAGCAAGCACGAACTACCAGTAGAAGCATACACATGTTGCAATTAATTACAACCTTAACAAAATGGAGGATATATGTTTGGTTCAGCGGATTGGAATGACATGCTAGCAGACCTGAATGTTGAACATCAGGAGACAATAGCTTTAGTAATGTATGGCAGTCAAGTAAATTATCATAATGAGGAGGAAGATGAAGATAACTTAACATACTTAGAGTATTGTGACAGGTATGACATAGACCTAGAAGAACAGATGGCTTATGAAAAAGCAGATATGTTGTGGGATAGTAGAATGGATAGATAATACTATACCATAGGTATAGTATAATCTTTCCACATTCACAAAGGAGATTAACATGTTAAAAGTTATGCCAGAATACCGACCTAATGAGATTAGTTATACAAATCTAAAAACCAGTGGATTTTTTATGAATAAAATGGCACTGGTATGGGTGTATGATGGGGAAGTTTATCTTTGGGCACAGTGTTGTTATAAAAATATTGAAACTCCAACTATTCCCCGTGCGACTCTCAGAACATGGATAGGAGTATTCACACAAAATAGATTAACTGATGTTGACCTATATGAAATACAAGAGGCAGTAGAGTATGCATATAAATATAGTGGAGGGGATGCTGAAGTTTATGTACTAAACGATAGAGTAGAGTTAGCGGAATTTATCCTTGAAAAAGCAAAGGAGGGAGGGGATGATTGAAATAGTCTCAGTTGATTTATATACTAAGCAGATATTTATTGCCAGAGTACAAGATGTCAATGGGCTTTGGTGGGAGTATAACTACAAGAACACAAGGCAGTTAGATTTAGTATATAACCCTCCAGAGTCCCGACCATCGTGGAGCGGGTATGAAGTAAACAGTTTTGAACATGCCCTGATAAAATTAAAAGATATGGGTTTCTTAGAATAAGAAGTCTCACAATGATACATAACAGTATAATATCAAAATAGTAGAGGGAGGGATATGCAATTTATACCTGTAAGCTATGTTAAAAGGAAGGAGGGTTGCCATTGACATATACTATAATGGAGAGGGTATAGTGAATATAATAAGTAGAGTGAGTGGATAAAGTGGAGGGATTGTGGGAAATAGTGGGGAGTTGTGGGTGTCTGACCCCCTAAAAATAAAGGGGCAATTAACACGCCACAATCCACTTCATAACTCTCAACAGGTTTGATTAAAATTAGATACAACAGATTTAATTAAAATTAGATATGCCCGTTATGCCCGTTTAATGCCCGTTTTCATAACTTTCAACAGTATCACACTCTATACATTATCATTAAGGAGGCTACATGAATACCGCAAATATAATAAAAGCTATTAAGGAAGATTCTATTCTTGAAACAGGAGACTATAAGTTAATTGTATGTTATTTAGAAGAACAGGGTAACCTGATTGAAGTGGCAAGAATAAATGATTTATCTGAAGATACTGCTTTAATCCTTAAGCTTGTAATTGCACTTTGCACTCAAAAGTACATAGCAATGGTGAGGAGATAAAGGGAGGTGATGTTGAATATTTTGTAGACTACCTTGTAAAATATATTTTATAAAGGAGATAAAGATGACTTATGATATTCAGGAAGAACACTCATTACAAGTAGAACATATCCATGTTCTATTAACTGATTGTGCGCAGATTGAAAGACAAGTATCAATCAGCCACAATATGAATACAGGAGAAGTAAATATATATGTATATATTGATGAAGAATCAGATATAAAGCATGTGGCAACTCTAACCATACCTTAAAGGAGACATAAGATGAATAATATAAAATTAATTAATGGCAAATTATATCAAGAATTGGGCATACAGATTGGAAGTCCTGTAAAGATAGTAGGCAACTCTTTTTCATATACCTTGGATATTTATTACGATATAGGTTTCGTAGTAGATATTACAGAAAAGTTAGTTAAAGTAAGGATGGTGTTTAAACAAACTTCTACACAATTTAGAGGCACAACGGATTTAAATTTTAAACTATCAGATTTAAAATTAGTACAGGAGAACTAACATGAAACTATTAACTAAAGAGATTAAAGAAAAGTTACCTGAGCTATACTCACAAGAAGGCGTACCATTGGAAGAACAGCAAATTATAGTTAAGTTCTTTACTCCAGATGGAGGAGCAACATGGTATGCAGTAGAGGGCAGTGAACAGGAGGATGGTAATTGGATATTCTTTGGATATGTAGACTTAGGTGTAGGGTTTCCAGAATTAGGGTACTTTACTCTAAACGAATTACAAGGAATAAGAGGAGTTTTAGGGTTACCCATTGAAAGGGATAAGCACTTTGGATATTCTCATACACTGGCAGAAGTTATGCAAAAGCATGAAGGATAAAAAAAAGCAACTATAAAAAACAGAGGAAAGAATTATGACTATCTATCAGAGGTTCGTTGTTAAAAGTCTGTATGCAATACAGATGTATGTCATGGTAATTGTAATGTATCAACTAATGGAATGGATATGGCTATTCCCAGTTGTTGCTGTAGTAGTATTGTTTACAAGCAATCCAGTAGCTGATATACTAGAAAGGAGAATACAAAATGAGTGAGCTATCAGAGGTTCGTAAAGATATTAGTAAAGTAAAAAAGAAACTCATCACCTATGCCAAACATTATGGTATCCATGAAAATTTTGGGCAAAAGGAGATACACAAGCTCAACGATATGTACTTTGGATATGGATACCAGCATCAGGAAATAAATGCAGAGCTTGAATCATTCAGAGAATGGTGCTATACATTTGACCTATCACAACTCTCATAATGAGACTCATAACCTGCAAGATATTCCTACTTTATTAACACAAGATTTTGTGGTATAATGGTTATAGGATAAGTCTGTATTAATAGGAGGAAGCATGAAGGGATATAGATTTTATGAAGAGTTTATGAATAAGAATAAAGAATCAGAAGAGTCATTGGGCAACGTAATTGCTGTATTTTTAAAGCCAAGTAAAGGAGGTGGAACACCTTATGGATACTGGGGAAGTTCAGGTTGGTTATGGGAATGCTTATCAGCCATATACCTACACGCTAATTCAGATGTAAGTGTTAGTGGTGTATCTCCACAGTATCTAACAGAAAATTGTAAAAGAATATCAGAAGAAAAGGCTAGACAAATTCACCCAAAGTTATTTGAAAGATTGGAGGGATAAGTGTTAAAAATTACTATGCAATATGATAACAGGGTAGAGGTCAATGCTAAACATTTTAAGATTGTCATTGATGAAAACGCAGAAGGAATAGTAGTTGATGTTTATGGTGAGAATGCATTGATAACTACCAATACATATTGGGATATAGATGAGCAACCAGAGCCAGAATTAATCCGAGTGAAGGATTTAACTGTAACTTGTAGTGCTTGTCCTTCACAATGGACAGCCACAGAAGTAGATACACTTAAGCCTGTATATGTGAGGTACAGGTGGGGAAGACTTACAGTACAAATAGGACAAAATATAGTATATTCAGAGTTGGTAGGAGATAACATGGATGGTGTTATGAGTACCAAAGAAATGAAAGCAAGAACTAATATAGTGGAGGAAGAAAATGATTAAACAATTAGGAAAGATAAAGAATGTTAAGTTTGGTATTGGGGGCTATCAAAACGCTATGATAGGTATTCACTTTACTCTTGGTGGTGATGGTTGGGGAATAGGTGATACTTGGTCAGTGTGGGATTATGAAATAATTAAACGAAGTGAACACGCTAAGTGGACAGAACAAGATAGAGATATGAACATGGTAGATATTATGCGTAAGATAAGCAAGCTCTTAAAAGATGCTAAAGTATCTTCAGTAGATGAATTAGCTGGTATTCCTATTGAAGTTACTCTTGATGGTGACGGGTTTGGTAGCTTGAAAGAGTGGAGAGTTTTGACGGAGGTATTATGAGGTCATATAGTAACAGGGTAGAGGAGGGTCTTAATATTAATTCACAGGAGGATAAATGAAAGAGATAATTCTATTCGTTGTTATCGGACTTCAGTTTGTTTTAATTATTATGTATTATGCCTTGACAAGTAAACTGAAGAAAACTATAATGTACTTAGAGGAGGAACTTATTATAACAGAAAAAGAATTGCTTGCTAAGGATACATATGAAACTCTTGAAGATGTAAGAGCTAGTTGGATACCATAAGGAGACAAGATGAATGAGGAAAAGTTAAAAATCATATTAAAAAAACATCAAAATTGGCTTTGGCAAAAGGGAGGAGAGAAGGCTGACCTTACGGGTGCTGACCTTCGTGGGGTTAACCTTAGAGAGACTAGCCTTAGGGATGCTAACCTTACTTGGGCAGACCTTGCTGATGCTAACCTTCGTGGTGCTGACCTTAGGAATACTGACCTTCGGAGTGCTAACCTTACTAACGCTAACCTTAGAGTTGCCGACCTTACTAATGCTAACCTTAGCAATGCTAACCTTACGGATGCCAACCTTAGGGATGCTAACCTTACGGGTGCTAACCTTAGAGGGATTAACCTTACTGATGCTGACCTTACTTGGGCTGACTTTCGTGGTGCTAACCTTCGTGGTGCTAACCTTGCAAGGACTAATCTTTATGATGTTTGCTTTGCAGGGGCTAATCTTCGTGGTGCTTATTTTTATGGTGCTGACCTTAGCGAGGCAGACCTTCGTGGTGCTGACCTTAGGAATACTGATTTTAGCCAAAGTAAGGGAGTATTGTCTCCTTCTGAATGGTTAGCGTCAAACTTTGAGTCAACTGATAAAGGATATATTGTATATAAAACATTTGGAGAATATAATCCGTCACCTTCTTCTTGGAAAATTGAAAATGACTCAATTATTGAGGAGGTCTGTAATTTTGAAAGAGTCTATGGTTGTGCTTGTGGTATAAATTTTGCAACACTCAATTGGATTTATGAGAACACACTAAGTCCAAATACCTGTATCTGGAAATGTCTTATCCCTTGGAAAGATTTACCAGGTGTTGTGGTTCCTTATAATACAGATGGTAAAGCTAGGTGTGAGAGATTAATATTACTTGAAAAACTGGAGGTAAAATGAATCTAATTAATTTTAAAAATGAAAAACTAAAAAAGGATAGGATAGGGAGCTATAAACTTCCTGCTGGGAAAACTTGTCCTTTTGCTGGAGTGTGTTCTGAGTGGTGCTATGCTAAAACAGGTACATTCAGATTTAAATCAGTAAAGGCAATACAAGAGATAACACTAAAAGCCACAAAGTTGGGATGTTTTGTTAACCTTATGGTAGAAGAAATAAATATTAATAAGGGCAGAATGAGTGCCTTGCGTATTCATTCCGCAGGGGATTTTTACTCACAAGCATATTTTGATAAATGGTTGGAGATTGCATATAAAGTACCATTCATGCGGTTGTATGCTTATACTACTTCATTACCTTTTATCAGGTGGGATATGTTACCAAACAACTTCACTATTATTCAATCAAGTGAGGGTAAAATACCCCCCGATAAAAGACGCAAACATTCAGTAGTGTTCCCTACTGAAGAGGAGGCAATAGAAGCAGGATATACATTAGCAAATAAATCAGATTTGGTTGTGTTTGAGGCTACTAAAATAGGGTTGGTTGCTCATGGTGAAAAAGCTAAACTAGTAGGGAGGGTATGATGAAAATTATTGCTAAAAAATCTTTTAAGAAAGTTATTACTCCTGATGGGGCTGACTTTTCTTTAGAATCATATAAAGAAAAGAAAACAGAAGTTATAACATTTCTTAATAGACCTGACTTTCATTTCTATCGAGATGATATCGTGGTTAGATTTACTTTTGTCGAACCAGTTGAAATAAGATATGGTATGAAATACTTTGCAACTAAGACAGATACAGTACACACAGTCAAGCGTGTGTTCATTAGGAATGGAGAGGTGTACTATGTTGCTGGTCGTATGAAAACTAGAGGGTATAGTGCTAGTTGGAAGTTTTTTCAATACTTGAAACTTATTGAGGTTATTGAAACGCAGGAAGATTATAGTACACAGTGGGCTAACATAGCTAAAAGTATGAGGAAACATAATATAAATCTGGCTGTTGCAGAAGCTATTGAAAAACATCTTGAAGGTGAGGCTGATTACATTATAGGATTCCAAAACTACTGGAAGAAAACAGACAAGCCACGCCGTATGTCATTCAAAGATGTACTAGATAAGGAAGGTGTAACATTTGAAGATATAAAGAAAATGGTAACAAATGGAATAGGATTAAATAAATATGGTTGCTGGCGTGGCGTCAAATATGCTAAACAGTTGTTTAGGCAAGGGGCTGGAAGAGATAGGTCAATAACTTTAAGCTGGGATGTAAAACGTAATTGTTTTACTTATTTCTCTGCCAGTGAATACGCAGGTTGTGGCAATGGAGATTACTACTGTATGTATTCCCCGACTATGGCATTCTATTGTGAAACAGATTAGGGGGTATTCGATGAGTAGATGTAAACATGAAACTAAAGACAGTAGAGTTTTTGATAACCTAGAAGATATACAAGTGGAGGAATAAACATTTGAATACATAACACATATAGTTTATCAAATCACTAAAGATATTACTATTAAATCTATTACAATATAAGGAGAGAATATCATGGGTCAATACTGGTTACCTGTAAACTTAGATAAGAAAGAGTTTATTCATCCCCACAAACTAGCGAGTGGACTAAAGTTGTGGGAACAAGTTGCAGGTCGTTACGTTGGTAGTGCTTTAATCATTCTAGTATCAGCTATGCCAGAATATAGGGGAGGAGGAGATTTAGAAGAACACCCTGCTATTGGTCGTTGGGCAGGTGATAGGATTGCACTAGTAGGAGACTATGCAGAATCCTCTGATTTGCCCCTTGATAATGCTAGCGAAATATGGGATAATATAAATAAGGAGGATAGTGAATGGGTAGATATTTCTCTCATGGTATGTGATGTTATTGAAAAAGAATTGGAAGGTAAGTTTGTTGGAGACGGTTGGCGTAAATTTGAAGGAAGGTACTAATATGGGTGACAGAGCTATGTGTGAAATTAAAACTGAAGGTGGTAGTATATTTTTCTATACTCATTGGTGCGGGTATGCTCTACCAAATGTAGCAGAAAAAGCATTAGAGTTAGCACAACCACGCATTAGAGATTTATCCTATGCAACCAGAATTGTTATTGATTACTTAATCAAAGAAGCTGGTGAAAGAGATAGTGAAACTGGCAGTGGTATTATGCTTACTCCTGATGCGGAAGATGAGTATAATGATGATAGACCCAGCGTTACGATTGACCTACTGAACAACCAAATGCGTACTCGTAGATGAAAATAATATTATAAACTTTGGACTTACACAAACAGGGAGAACTAAAATGGGTTGTGATATTCATGTACATATAGAAGTAAAGATAAATGATGAGTGGTTGTACTATGCTCCAGCTCCTATCAATAGAAACTATGAGCTGTTTGCAAGGATGGCTAATTGTGGTAGGCGTACAGACATTACGCCTATTGCTCCTAACAGAGGATTGCCTATTGATGTTACGCAAATGACCCATATTCATAGGCTTTACTGGGGAATTGATGGTCATTCAACTTCATGGCTTGGTGAGCATGAGATAGCTATTCTTGAAGAAGAGTTTAAAGATTTGGGTAAGTTTAGTAGACCACATGGTTTCTTATCAGATAATAAGATTTATCTTTTTGGTAATTATGTTGGGGGTAGGCAAAAGTATCCAGAAGATTATCCTGAATTTATCCAAGATGTGCGTATCATATTCTGGTTTGATAACTAGGAGGCAGTTATGTATATCAATCTTAATCTAAACACAGAACAAATACAAGAAGCTATTAAATTTTTAGAACGTGAGCTTCTTCAGGAAGGCAAGTGGGATACCAATCAAGAACTAGAATGTGAAGTATTATTTTTAGAAGCCATTGAAGTGGCTAAAGAGGATTAAATGTTTAGAAAACTAATTGTTAAAAGTATTGGTAATGAAGTAACCACTACAGAAATTGAACTTGATTTTTGGGTGGACAATATTCCAGAATTATTAGAAGGGATAATTAATAATGGATTATACATAGAAACTACTTATGGTACTTTTATAAAAGGAGAGAGTAAGCGAAAACAAATCATAACTAAAAATAAATATATTTTTCCAAAAGATATTATTTCAGTGGAGGTAACACAATGAAAGTCAAACAATTAATAAATATCTTAGAAGATTATTGCAAACCTGATGATATAATTATGTTACAGTCTGACCCTGAAGGAAATAGTTATGGGCACTTGGGAGTAGTATTCCCTGTTGGGGAAGATTCAGGAGGACTCGAACCGATTAAACAAACTGCTGATTTTAATGCAAAGATAGATGATTGTGTTATTCTTGTGCCTTACACTACAGTAGGAATTTGGTAGTGAAAAACTTTTTAGTAGGACTTGCCGTTGTGTTAGGGGTAAGATTGTTAATAAAAGTATATTAGAGAGGAGAGAACGATGAGAGTTATAATTGTATTCGGTCTTAGTATCATAGCCCCTGCTTTGGGGATAAAAGTTAGCTCTGGTTTTTTCTGGTTAATGTATATTACTGCGCTTGTCTTTGATATAGTCGAACAGCTTAGAGACATAATTACTGAGAGAGAGCTGTTCTGGAGAATGTAATGAAAACATGTTTACATCGAGAGTTCGATGATACTTGTCAACTGTTCTTTGACCTTGACACAGAAGACACATCTGTGCTATACTGTACAGAGGAAGGGGAGTGCTGTGCTGGAGACCCTAACCTTGAGGAATGCCCATTTTATGTAAGCGTATGGGAGGATTGATGGAGACTATCATATTTATCTACGTGCTTGGGTATCTTATCACCAGTATTGCTATAAGTTCCATTATTGCCGAAAAAGACAAAACTGGTAATAGGTTTGCCTTCTTAATGACAATATGGGTGCTTGGAGTGTTTATTTGGTGGATTTATTTAGGTCTTATGCTTGGTTTTTCACAACTACCAGATAAAGAAGAGGTGGTAAAGCAATGACAGTTAAATTTATTGAGTTGTTTGCAGGGATAGGAGGATTCAGATATGGGTTGGAGAGCGTTAACCGAAAGGAGGACAGAGGAAGCAAAACGCATCCGAAGGGAACACCAAAAGAAAGGAAAGGACTGGAGTCCGAGAAGGGGGAAGGAGTTAGTACCAAGAACAGACGGATTAATGAACACTCTGACTACCAGTCCGACAGTGGAGCATTTACTTGTGTATACTCCAATGAAATTAATGAACACGCCAACGCAATCTACAGGAGAAACTATGGACAAGAAGAAGCGTGGCAAGATACGAGAAGTATTAGTGAAGTTGGGGCAGGAGAAATCCCCGACCACGATTTACTCACTGCTGGATTCCCTTGCCAATCATTTAGCATTATGGGAAAAAGAGGTGGGCTTGGAGACACCAGAGGGACTCTCTTTTTTGAAGTCGCTAGGATTCTACAAGAAAAGAAACCACAACATTTTCTCCTTGAGAACGTTAAGGGTATCCTTAGCCATGACGAAGGATATACCTTCAACACAATCATTGGGGTACTCTCCGACTTGGGGTACAGATGTGAATGGCAAGTGGTTAATAGCAAGTATTATGGACTTCCCCAATCCAGAGGTAGGGTGTACATTGTTGGACATCGTAGAGGAAAATGTGGGGGAAGAGTATTTCCTCTCAGACGACCAGCTTTTGTCAATTGTGAGCAGAATAAACATGGAAGAATTGTAAAAGCAATCCATAATAAATATGGAGGGTTCAAAGAAAAAGAAGTGCGTGTATTTGATATCTTTCCTACTCTTAGAACTCCCAAAGGAGGTGGGCACATACCCGATATATTAGAATTGGAAGACGGTATGATTATTATTCGTAAAACTACACCACTAGAAACAGAGAGAGGGCAGGGGTTTCCAGATAATTGGACTAAATATGGAGACTATGGTGATGGTAAGCTAGTGGAGATTAGTGATACTCAACGCTATCGTGGAACAGGTAACGCAGTAAGCCCACCAGTTGTTAAAACAATAGGGGAGAAACTATTAAAGGAGTGTTATAATGTCTGAAAAATTTTCATGTAAAGTGTTTAAAGCTCAAGAGCCTGATTTTGCACACATTCAAATAACTATTAATAAAAATCAAAGTTTTACCTGCGAGCTTCAAGAAGAAGATTTAATCCTTTTGTATGATACTATTGGTAAGTTTCTTACCCACGCAGGTACACGTAACTATATTGGTAAGGATGAAAGAGTTTCAGTCTTGGAACAAGACTTACCGCTCTAAAGGAGATAAATATTTTTTATATCTTATCAGTAATTTTTGCTTATATTATAGGAGAAATATAAAATGAAAAATAATGCTATGTTATTTCTTATACTTGTTCTTGTTCTTGTTTTTTGTGTTATAAATATTAGTTCTCTTAGAAGCAAGATAGATACTTTAGAGCTACAAAATACAAAACAACATCTAGAAATCTTACAAATGATTAGTAGCAACCAAGAACACATCAGTGATAACCTAGATTCCATTAAAGGTCTTCAAAATAATGTAAACAATATCTTTGATATAATTATAAACTTATACAGCTTACAAGGAGACTAATGAATAATAAATAAACTTGACAATTGAGTCTTAGTATGATATAATATTAATAGGAGGATGAGGTGTCAAAATCTTACAGCATTAATAGCTGGCTAATTATTGAATTTACTACAGAGGATGGAGTAAAAATACAAGAACAGTTCTTGATTGAAGACGCAGAAAATATAAACATAAGAGATGAAATCAAATATGCTTTAAAAGAAATTATATATAGCTATGATGATGTTAAATCATTTGATTATTATAATATCCTAAAAAAAGAAATAATTGTTGATTGTGTCAGCGAAGGAGAAATACCAGATGATATTTCTAGTTCAGTTCTACAAAGGGTATGATAGGAGCATTCCTTTATATACAGAGGAGACTACCACCTTATATGAGGCTATGGTTACTGCTAGAAAAGGAACACAAAAACCCAACGTGAGTAAACTTGCCGATGTCTTTGACGCACACGGTCAATTTATTTTTTACTTTAAAGACGGAGAATTATGTAGTAATGTTATCAACAAAACTTACAAAAACAAATGTTAGTAAAATTGTGGCTAGAGCAACGCAAGATTTTTGTTTGGTACATCCTGAGTCTTTTGATAAAAACTTTATAGATATTTATGCAGAGCTAGCAGGAGAACAACTGCACCTGTCTGAAAAAACTAGTAAAGAGAAAATTAAAAAAGCAGTAATACAAACTATTCGTAGTTTTTGTAAAAAATATCCTGAAGCTTTTCACAGTAGATGTACTGAAAGCCTAGCTAAAAGAATTTCTGGACAATTATATACACATTTTATTTATAATCCAAAATATAATGGAAAGGATAATTAATGACATTGTTAGAAATTATACTGCGTGTTCTTGTGTACTTAGTGACAGAAGCCTTTGAGTTATTTATGGTGGGCATTGGCTTCTTTATCTTATTATTTTTCATGGCAATAATCTTGTTATAGGAGAATGAATTAACATGAGACAACATAGTTTGCTTGCTGAATTCAGGGGGCACAAGATAGGCAACAAGTACAAAACTATCATAAGATTTTATGATGATAAGATGCAACCATGGAAAGTACTTGCTTATGATGAGGTGTATAAAACAATCTGCACTATCCCAAAGAATGAACTGTTTGATTATGTATTCGCAGTTCTTTTTAAGGAGCGCAGATTATTCACTTCTGGCGAAGAGATGAGCAGACTACTAGACAAGGTTCAGGTGGACAAAGCTAAAGAATTAGTAGTGCCTGAGTGTATGAATACTGTTTGCTTTCTTAAGCATGAGTATAGCACATCTTATCTTAAAGGTGAATTAGATTTAGACAGTCTACTATACATGAGTAAAGAGATAGCTGAGAAATACGATTTATTGCTTCCAAGGGCATGTCTTTTGTTAGAGGAGGATAAGTTATTGATAAGTTTTGCTGAATTTTACGCTATTGTGTTAGCTAATCCAAAATATTTTGAAATCAAGGAGAAGATACATTAATGTATAAAATAAATCCTAACAATACTGTAACTATTTATTCGCACGTAGTTCCATTTGATTTGTTTGCTGAGGCTTGTAAGATGCTAGTATCACAGAGTAGCGAAGGAATGGGATGCTACGAAACCCCGAAGTTCATAGTTTTTAGGGGGGTCGCAGTAGTTAGGAAAGAATATGTAAAAAAAGCAAGCCAATTAATTTCCTTCAAACACATAAGAAAAGGATAAGATGGTGATTTGGGAGAGTTACAAGATGGTGATGGAATAATCATCGAAGATATATTTAGATGGCTAGAAGGGAGAGAGCGATGAACGATAACACACAAGCGATACTGGAAGAGACAAAACAGATGCTACATAATAAAAAGTATTGGCATGAGCGAAAATATCATGCAGAATTTGATTTTGATTTATTCCTACAAGACCTTGAACAAATTCTCATCGCACAAGAGGAAGAGAATAATGGAATACCGCATGAGTGTATACGGTGTCAGAATTTATATCAAGATGGATGTGATTGGCATTGTGGACTTAAGGATTACGCACCGCCTAACTGTCCTGTAAAAATTCCTGTGTACCCTGCCCCACCAGAGGAAGGCAAGTGATGATAATCTACAAACTAACACGTCAGGATAGAACAACAAGAGATGGATTTAAATATCCACCGAAAGGAAGTAGACTGCCAGAACTAGATGGGGCTGGAGAGCTTTGTTCTTGTCACTGGTATCATGGATATGCTCATCCACTATTGGCTGTACTTCATGCACCCATTCATGTTGATAGTGATTACACCAAGATGATTGAAATTGAGGTACCGAAAGTATATGCGCTTGACCAAATGAAGCTTGGCTTCACAACGGGAATTGTGGGAAGGGTTATTCCACTTCCAAAAATTACAGATGAACAAAGAAAGCGTTATGCTATTGGCTGTGCTTGCTCTGTTTACAAAGACAGGTCTTTTCGGAAATGGGCTGATGACTGGATTTCTGGTAAGGACAGGACTAGGAGTGCCGCTAGGATTGCTGCCTTGGTTGCTTGGGACGTTGAAAGGGATGTTATTAGAAATGTTGCTGGGATTGCTACTGGAGATGCTAGAAATTCCGCTTTGGCTACTAGGGACGCTACTAGGGCTGCTAGGGCTTCCGCTACGACCATAGAGGCTATCAGGACTGTTGCTCGGCATGCTGTTAAGTCTGCTAGGTATGCTACGGTTGCCGAGAAAGACCTTGACCTCATCCGCATTGCAGAATGGGCAATGACAGATGAACCATTAAGTGCGCTGTTAGAAGGGAGAGGGTGATGAGAACTATCCTTTTTGTCTTCCGTCACCCATGTATCTTCATGCAAGCTTTCTGGAAGTGGCTGAAAATTAATGTTATTCACCGCAGTCCCTATTGCGCTCAATGCGGTGCCTGTGGAGAAGAATTGTGTTGTCCGAAAGAAATGTGTCACGGCGG
>Ga0209834_10000761_pt1 | contig 19038 bp, 13 predicted proteins | sample Mar14236cmmetaG_FD_184134 | JGI IMG/M metagenome (GOLD analysis project Ga0209834, IMG submission 184134) | Marine hydrothermal vent microbial communities from Guaymas Basin, Gulf of California to study Microbial Dark Matter (Phase II) - Marker... ...
AAATAAAAAACATGGTCGTCCGTAAAAGACTTGATATAAAAGGACGCGCTCTGGTTTTTGTTACAGCAACAATACATGAATGGACACCAATATTCCGGGAAGAGGAGCTGGCATCTTTAATCACCCGTCAATTAAAAGAATCACTTGAATTTTATAATGTTTCACTGGTCGGATATGTTTTAATGCCATCTCATCTTCATATGTTATTGGGGCTTAAAAAAGTGGAATTGTTATCCAAATTCATGCAGAGTTTCAAAATTCTGAGTTCAAAGCTGATAAAAGAAGCGGCGCCCTCTATGACTACAATTCAACTTAGTGAAAAAGGTCGATTCCGTCTTTGGCGACCAAGATTTGATGATTTAATTATTACTTCCGAAGAGCAGTTCCGCATAAAACTCAATTATATACATTATAATCCTGTTAAGGCTGGTCTGGCTGAAAATCCTGAAGATTGGAAATATTCCAGCGCTTGCAATTGGATTTTAGGGATTCCCGGCTTATTGCCAATAGAAAAGGACTTTGCCTATACAGACTGATTGAAGGGGGGCAGATGTGGACATCTGCCGCCCACGTAACAATGACCACCAATGAATATATTATCGGGGTGAAATATCGCGATTGGATGGGCTTCAATAAAAAACTCTGGCAACGATCTTATTATGATCATATTATCCGCAACGAAAACGAATTATACCAAATCCGCAAATACATCATGGAAAATCCGTTGAAATGGCATCTGGATAGAGAAAATCCTGAGGTTGGTTTGTGAGCTTCATTTACTTAAAAGCCAAAATATTCCTTCAATTTTCATAAAATATTTTATATAAATATATCTAATGGTGTCAGATCACACGCTCGGCAAATCTCGCGCAGGACCTGACATGAAAGTTGACAGTGAGAATAGACGGAGGATACTATGACCATTCCAAATAAAATGAAAGCGATGGTATTCAAGAAAGCCGGGGAGCCGCTTGAATTAATGCACCTCCCGGTGCCGACACCAAACGATAATCAGGTGCTGATAAAGATACATGCTTGCGGGGTGTGCCGGACCGATCTGCATATTGTCGACGGCGAACTGACCGAACCGAAAAAGAATCTTATACCCGGACACGAGATTGTCGGAACGGTGATGAAAACGGGGAAAAACGTCAAAGATTTCAAAGTCGGCGATAAGATCGGGGTCCCGTGGCTGGGGTACTCATGCGGTAAATGTGCGTTCTGCAAAAAGGGCAAAGAGAATCTCTGCGACAATCCCGGCTTCACCGGCTACACTATCGACGGCGGTTATGCCGAATATACGGTGGCCGATCAGCGGTACTGTTTCAATATTCCCGATGGCTACGATAACTACAAAGCGGCGCCGCTTCTGTGCGCCGGGTTGATCGGTTACCGCTCGTACCGCATGTGCGGCTCCGATTTTGAAACACTTGGCATCTACGGTTTCGGCGGGGCGGCGCATATTATCGCCCAGATAGCGGCCTATCAGGGCAAAAAGGTATACGCCTTCACGCGCCCCGGCGACAAACAGGCGCAGGACTTTTCTTTCCGTCTCGGCGCGGTCTGGGCGGGTGATTCGACCGAGCCGCCGCCGGAGCTTCTTGATGCCGCCATAATTTTCGCCCCGGTCGGGTCGCTGGTTCCGGCCGCCATGAAAGCGGTGGTCAAAGGCGGGGTGATCGTCTGCGGCGGTATTTATATGAGCAATATCCCCGAGTTTCCGTACTCGCTTCTCTGGGAAGAACGGCAGTTGATTTCAGTCGCTAATCTGACCCGACAGGATGGAGATGAGTTAATGGCCATCGCGCCGAAAGTGCCGGTCGAAACCGAAGTTACACTTTTTCCGCTGGAGCAAGCCAACGAGGCGCTCGAACGTCTCCGCTCGGGCAATATCGAGGGTGCCGCGGTGCTTAAAATGGAGTAAAACAACTATATGATTGAATATCGCGATTCGCTTGATGGTATTACGGCTGACAATTTAAAAGGATTCTTTGTCGGCTGGCCGAATCCGCCCTCGCCGGAGACGCATCTGAAAATACTCGGAAACAGCGCCTATGCAGTAATTGCAATCGATGATGAGACCGGCGATGTAATTGGATTTGTCAATGCGGTCAGCGATAAGGTCCTGACGGCCTACATCCCGCTTCTTGAGGTCCTGCCCGATCACCAGGGAAAGGGAATCGGGGGCGAGCTGATGCGGCGGATGATGCAGAAGCTCGAGGGATTATATATGATCGATCTGGCCTGCAATAAAGAACTGATCAGATTCTATGAAAGATTTGGACTGATAAGCGTGGATAAGTTCGGTACCACGGCTATGATAAAGAGAGATTTCGATGTGCAATCAGGTAAAAAGGAGTGATATATTATGAATACGATCGAGGCGATACATACGCGGCGGAGTATCCGCAAATATACCGATAAACCGATCTCGAAAGACGTAATTATCAAAATTCTCAAAGCGGCTATGAGCGCCCCGTCGGCCTGCAATCAACAGCCATGGCGGTTTATTGTTATTGATGACCGCGCGATACTGGACAGGATACCGGAGGTCCATGAAGACGCCCCGATGTGCCGTCAGGCGCAGGCGGCGATTCTGGTCTGTGGTGATCCGTCACTCGAGACCTGCCCCGGTTTCTGGGTGCAGGACTGCTCGGCGGCGATACAGAATCTTCTGCTGGCGGCGCATGATCTCGGACTGGGAGCGGTCTGGACCGGTGTTTATCCGCGCGAAAAAAAGATGGCCGGGATCAGGAAGATGTTGGGACTTCCGGAAACAGTGATACCAATGGGCCTTGTACCGCTAGGTTACCCTGATGAAAAAATCCCTCCGGAGAACCGATATAGAGAAGACAGGGTCAAATATGATCGCTGGTAATCTTTTTTATATTTATTTAAAATTAAACAATATTATTTTCGTTTCGTTTCTCCTTTGAGGGAATTTTCAGATTTCGCTTGTATCATTGAAAAAGAGAGTTACTTTATATTTAATAGTCTATTAAAAGTTCTGATAAAAAAATGCGCAATCAATATCTGAGGAGAGATATTATGTTAAAAAAGTATTTCTTAACAGTAATCGTTATCATGGCGGTTCTGCTTCTGCAGTGTTCTAAATCGACTGATCCGGAGCCTCCCGACCCGAATCCGACCCCGATCAACCTCGATGAGGCCCAAAAGCTGGTTCTGCAGTCCTCGAATCTGTTCGGTTTCAAGCTGTTCAACGATATCGAGGAAGCCACCCCGGCCGGCGATAATATTTTCATTTCGCCGTTGTCGGCATCGTTTGCGTTGGGAATGGTCTGGAATGGAGCCGTGGGGGAGACCCGTAAGGCGATGGCCTCGACTCTTGAATTCGCCGATCTGACCGACGAGGAAATCAATCTTTCGTACCAAAGCCTGATGTCAATACTCCCCAATGTCGATTCTGATGTCATTGTCGCGCTCGCCAATTCGATCTGGTCGCGGCAGGGCAAGACAATAGTCCCGGAATATATCGAAAATTGCCGGACTTATTTCGATGCTCGGGTGGAGGAAGTCAATTTTCAGGATCCGGCTACGGTGAATGCCATCAACCAGTGGTGCAGTGATAATACCAATGGCCGGATAGATGAGATAATCAAGTACCCGGTGCCAGGCGATGTGGCGATGATGCTTCTCAATGCCGTGTATTTCAAGGGCGCGTGGACACATCTTTTCGATTTGACCGATACTTATGACGGTAAATTCATACTTGAGGACGGCTCGAAAGTTGATTGCCGTATGATGAATCGTGAAGACACACTCGATTATTTCAGCAACGAAACATTTCAGGCGGTTGATCTTCCATACGGCAACGGCTCATACAGTATGACCATTCTCCTGCCCAATTACGGTAAGACGGTGGATGATATTCTAATGATGATGAATAAGGATAACTGGGATCAGTGGATGGGGCTGTTCCAGCCCACCGAGATGCCGATTTATATGCCGAAATTCAAATTTGAATATGAGATTTCGCTGAAAGATATTCTGATAGCCATGGGAATGGAGATCGCCTTTACTCCCGCGGCAGATTTCAGCGGCATGTTTGTCGATGGTGTCGGCTGGATCGACAAGGTAAAGCAGAAAACGTTTGTCCAGGTCGATGAGCAGGGCACCGAAGCGGCGGCAGTGACGATAGTGGTGATGATCGACAGCGTCCCGCCCGGATTCTATGCCAATCATCCGTTTCTATTCGTGATCCATGAGCATCAGACCGGCGCTATTTTATTCATGGGCAAGGTAGCGAATCCTGTTTGGGAAGATTAGGCGGATTTTGTTTGAATTTTAAGCCCGCCGACCGGCGGGCTTTTTTATTTTGACTTGATTTAAATAGTCCCGGTATTCTATCTTTTCTTTATCTGAATGCGGAGGGTTCAATTATGCAAGATGAAAAGCCGTGGTATGATAATGACGATTTCTGGGCGAAAGTGGAACCGGTTTTATTTAACACTGTCTCGATTGGCAATGCGTCCCGTCAAATTGATAATATTATCCAATTGATCGATCTCAAAACGGAGATGCGTATCCTCGATCTCTGTAGCGGAGTCGGGCGGCATTCGCTGGAACTGGCGCGGCGGGGTTATAGGGTCACGGCGGTGGACAGGACGATACATTATCTCGACAGGGCAAAAGCAATGGCATCTGCTGAAAAACTCGATGTCGAGTTTATACAGGAGGATATGCGAACCTTTCGCAGGCCGCACACTTATGATGTTATCTTGAATATCTCAACCTCGTTCGGTTATTTTGAAAATCCCGAGAACGATGTCACAGTTATAAGGAATATTTACGAATCATTGAAGGACGGCGGTATTCTTCTGTTCGAAATGAACGGCAAGGAAATCAACGCCCGCAATTTTAGCGAGCGGGATTGGGATATGATCGATGACCTGATTGTAGCCGAGGAGCGAAAGGTCATCGGTGATTGGGAAAGTATCGACTTGCGCTGGGTTATTATGGATCCGAAGGAGGGTTATGTCAACGACGTCAAAATGAATGTACGTCTTTATTCGGCAGGCGAGCTGAAACGGCTTTTGCTGGACAACGGATTCAGAGAAGCAAAAGCGTATGGTTCGCTTGAGGGTATTCCGTATGATCACCAAGCCAGAAGGATGGTGGTTGTTGCCCGCAAATAAGATATTAATGGTGCAATATGGCAGAACTTTACGATAGTCCGAAATATTATGAAATCGCATTTGCATGGCGGGATATCAAAGCCGAAGTCGATCTGTTCGAAAAGGCCATTGAGGAATATGGCGCGATTCCGGTTAAAAATGTCCTTGAAATCTGCTCCGGGAACAGCCCGCACATGGTGGAGCTGGTCAGGCGGGGGTACCGCTACACCGGGCTCGACCTGAGCCGGGCGATGCTCGATTACAGCATTGCCAAAGCCAAGGCGGAAGCGGTCCGGGCCGATTTTGTCTGTGCCGATATGGTTGATTTCGAACTGAAAAAAAAGTATGAGTTTGCATATATCATGCTCGGCTCGTTTTTCGCCACCAGCACCAGAGAGGTCTTTTCTCATTTTGAATCGGTGGCCCGGGTTCTGAAAAAGGGAGGGCTGTATCTTCTGGATTGGTGTGTGCAGTTCGAACCGCCGTGGGAAACCAAGGGGTCAAGTAACTGGGAAATGGAGCAGGAGGGGATCAGGGTGCATACCACAGTTACATGGGAACCGATCAAACTGGCCCGCCAGACTTTCAAAGAAACGATCGTCCTCGATGTCAACGATAAGGGCCGGGAGATCAAAGTTACCGGCACCAACGTACACCGGGCCATCTACCCGCAGGAATTCAGACGCATGATCGATTATTCCGACGATTTCGAGTTTGTCGGTTGGTGGAACAACTGGGATCTCGACAAACCGCTGGATTTTGCCTATAAAATTTCCCGCCCGATTATCTTAATAAGACGGATATAACGCAGGAGTAATAAAAAATGACAAACAAAAAAAAAGAATGGTGGTCGGACTTTTTTACCGGCTTGTTCTTTGAGGTGCAGTGCGGTTTTCATTCTCCGGGGCATACACAGGAGCAGGCGGAAAATATTATAAAATATGGTGAGTTGAAGCCAGGCGCAAAAGTAATGGACATACCATGCGGGAACGGGCGCCTTACTCTCGAGCTGGCCTCGCGGGGTTATAACATGACCGGGGTGGATATAACAGAACCGCTGATGGATATTGGGCGAAAGAGATCCGATGAAATGAAGCTTGCCGTCGATTGGATTCTCAGCGATATGCGCAAAATAAATATGGAAAATAAATTCGATGCCGCGTTTTGCATGGGAGGGAGTTTCGGCTTTTTTGATGACGCCGGTAATGCCGCTTTCGTCTCGGCGGTTACACGATCTCTCAAGCCGGGCGGCAAATTTATATTTGAGGCACATATCGCCGAGTCGCTTCTCCCCAAACTGAGCGATAGGGACTGGTTCGAGGTGGACGACATTATCGTCCTGGACAAGCGTCATTATGATCTCGAACTGGGGCGGATCGACTCCGAATGGACATTAATAAGGGGCGACAAATTCGAAAAGCTGGACAGCTCGATAAGAGTTTACAGCTACCGCGAATTGCGCCGTCTGCTTGAAGATTCCGGCCTGAAAATCTTTGCCGCGTACGATGCGAAAACCATGGAAAAATTCGAGGCGCGATCGTCGCTGTTATTCATGATAGCCGAAAAATAAGTCCAAATATCTGTACCTATGGTCGATAAACGTTCATTCAGTGTAATTATATAGCGGCTTTATTTAATAATCCATGAAATATTACCGGCTATGTCTACCCATGATAGTTATATTGTTTCTGCGCTGCCGCCTTTTCCTGCGATATGGCGGGCCAGCCCTGGAGGACGATCAAAATGCATTGACCGCCGAATTGACCGGCAATGGGACATCTATGCGACCTATCCCGGCATCCTGGTCGTAATGCATCATACCTTTCTTGACGTGGATTGGGAATTGAGACTCAGCTATCATGCAATGATTCCACCATATAACTGGTCGAACATTCTACTTCGCCCGGGGGGGAGTGGAACGGCATTCTGGCCGCAAAACGCGAATGCCTTGACGGTGTAAATTATGAGGTTCATGAAATACCAGTCGAAGACTACGGTATTATATATTAGGCAATGTATAATATCGGGAGAGTAAATCTAACGAAGAAATATGGGCGGGGGCGATTCCCCCGCTCGTTTCAACTAATTGAAATATACCCGCCTGACCGCCTTTTCCTCTAAGTTTCAGTAGGCTCGGCATTTATATTTTTGGGGGTAATTATATTACTTCTCTGGCTTAATTTCGGGAAAATTCGTATATTCCTGACAGGCGAGTCCACTTGGATGAAGGATGGGCTTTTGCTTGATAAAAAGTAATTATATTTTGAAAGAGTATATTATGGCAACGATTTTAGCGAAGGTTTTGCGGGGGGAGAGGGAAGAATCGGTTCACTACGGTTCGGTAGCGGTGGTGGATGGCAAGGGACAGCTGACTCATTATGCCGGCGATCCGGAATTTTTCACTTTTGTCAGGTCATCGGCCAAACCGTTCCAGCTGATGCCCTTGATTCAAACGGGCGCCGCCGACAAATTCGGTTTCTCGCAAAAACAGTTGTCGATCATGTGCGGTTCGCATATCGGCACCGATCATCACCGTGAAGTTGTCCAGGCCAATCTCGATGCGGCCGGGAACAAGCCGGACGATCTTCAATGCGGCACCCATCTCCCGATTTACATGATTATGTCAGGTGAGTATCCGGAACATGATGAACACAAAGATGTTCTGCGCCACAATTGTTCCGGTAAGCATTCCGGATTCCTGGCGCTGGCACGATTCCTCGGCGATAATGTCGCCGAATATCTCAATCCGGAATCCAAAACTCAGCAATTGATACTTGACACGATCGCACGTGTCTATGAATACCCAAAAGAGAAAATCACAATCGGTGTCGATGGCTGTTCGGCGCCCAATTTTGGGATGCCCCTGATACACGGTGCGATCGCTTTCATGAAACTGGCGAATACCCGGGGATGGGATGATGAAGAATCTGCCATTATGACCCGCATCAAGGATGCCATGACCGAATACCCGGAGATGTTTTCCGGCGAGGGGCGCTTTGATCTGGCGTTGATGCGGTCATTCCCGAACAATATCATTACCAAGGGCGGGGCCGAAGCATACCAGGGGATAGGTTTTTCCGACCCGCAGATCGGTATTGCAATTAAAATCGAGGACGGTAATGCCCGGGGATTGTTCCCGGTTTGCATCGAGGTGTTGTGCCAACTTGGTTTGATAGATGATCCCGAAAAGAACGAACATCTAAGGAAGTTTTACAGAGCCGAAATATACAATACTTCGAACCGCCTGACCGGACGTGTTAAAGCCGAATTCGACTTGATAAAGGCCTGAGTTATTGTTAGATTAAAATAATTTGTATGATCTTAATGCTTGTTATAAAGCGGAGGTACTGTGAAAGAATATAAACACCCTGCGGAACCGTTCAGAATCAAGTCGGTCGAACCGATTGCCCTGCTTCCGCAGGCGGAGCGCGAAAAAGTCCTCAAAAGAGCCAGGTACAATGTCTTTAAAATAAAGGCCGAGGAAATCTTTGTCGATCTTCTGACCGATTCGGGCACCGGAGCGATGTCCAATGAACAATGGGCGGCGCTTATGCGAGGCGATGAGTCTTATGCCGGCGCGCGGTCGTACGGGCGATTCGAAAAAATAGTCAAAGAAATCACCGGTAAAAAATATATCATTCCGACTCACCAGGGAAGAGTCGCCGAAAATGTCTTTTTCTCATCAGTGTTGAAAAAGGGCGACTATGTCCCCAATAATACCCATTTCGATACCACCCGCGCCAATGTCGTGCATAAGGGCGGTACCGCCATAGATATGCCGTGTCCTGAAGCCGGCACCGATGATGAACTCCCGTTCAAGGGAAATATTGACACTCATCGGCTGGAGAATTTTATCGCCGAAAAAGGTGTCGATCATATCCCGGTCGTCTTTATGACGGTCACCAATAATTCCAGCGGTGGTCTTCCGGTGTCGATGTCGAATATCAGGGAAACATCGGCAATATGCCGCAAGCACGGCATTCTTTTCTTCTTTGATTGCGCCCGGTTTGCCGAGAATGCCTACTTCATCAAGCGCGATGAACCCGGCTACGAGAATAAAAGTATCAAGGGGATCGCGCAGGAGATGTTCTCATATGTCGACGGGGCCCTGATGTCGGCCAAGAAAGACGGGCTGTCAAATATGGGCGGCTTTGTGGCCCTCAACGATGAAGGCCTGTACCAAAAGATTATCGAATTGTTGATTGTCATCGAGGGCTATATCACCTACGGCGGAATGTCGGGCCGGGATATCGAAGCGGTCGCGGTTGGATTGAAGGAAGTCCTTAATGAAGATTACCTGGCCTACCGTATCGGCCAGATGGAATATTTTGGAAAGATCATCGAGCAGGCCGGTGCGCCGATCATCAAGCCGACCGGCGGTCATGCCATCTTTATCGATGCCGGTAAATACTTGCCGCATATCCCGCCGGGACAGTTCCCGGGGCAATCGCTGGCCGTCGAGATATACCGTGCAGGCGGCGTTCGGACGGTTGAAATCGGATCGATGATGTTCGGCGGAAAGGACGCCGAAAGCGGGAAAATATTTTATGCACCCCGCGAACTGGTTCGATTGGCGGTTCCAAGAAGAGTCTATACCGCCAGTCATCTTGACTATGTGGCGGATATTGTGGCGCAGATCAGCGCCGTTAAAGACTCCCTGAAAGGTTACAGAATCACCCGCGAGACGGCTCTTTTGAGGCATTTCACCGCCGAACTGGAGGAGATAACAGAGAAAGAGGTCGAGATCGAACAATCATGAGTTTGCGGTCCGGCCGATTATTAATGGCCGCCTTGTGCAACATTATGTAAGTTTTTTGCGAAAAATATTTCCGTTTGGGAACGTTTTGGTTGAATTTGAGCATTTTGGGGTAATTATAACTTATTGTTAAACAATTGATTTAATTAAAAAGTCTTATTTTTGACGGCTCGGCCGGATTTTTGCGGTCGATTTAATCGGAGAAGTTGACTTTTTTGATGGAACTTTATATATTCTAATCGCTTATAACAAGAGGAGGAATGGTATAGAATAAACGGTTAAAGGACTTAGAGTTAATTTGAGTTTTTGAAAAATTTAATAACTTAAGGAACGGTCCTTGTAATCGTGAGTTCGACTATTTCTTTTTTTGCATATAAGACCGAATGCATCCTCAAAGCATTCACGAATATCTCCAGCTTGATTTCAATAGTATTGATTATTGCTATTGTTTTCATCGGTGCAAACGAGATATCCGCATCAGAATCAAAGCTATATAAAGGTATTACCATAAACAGCTCGGATGATAATGGACTGTCTTTTTCGATAGATATCGATAATCCTGAAGAAAATATTTTTGCCTCGCCCGGTCAGACGGAGCGCCCGATTGGAATCCCGGTACTGATCGCCATTCCATCGGGTAGTACACCGACCATCACAAAAGCGGTGGCCTCAGGCGCAGTTACACTTAACATTGAAAACCGTAAATATATCGGAGGAAGCAGTCCTGTCCTGGCCGTCGTTTCGGGTACAAGTACTATGCGGTGGCGTGAAATCATCACGGTGGAGATTTTCCCATACTATCAGGGTACCTACTACAGCCATATAGATATCGAAATACGATTCCAGGGGGCGGCCGAAATTTCAATGGATACTTATCCGGCGCAAGAGGGAAAACTCTTCGACCGGATTTTCGAATATTCGGTTCTGAATTATGAACAGGCCAAGAACTGGCCGGTGGCAAAATCACGTCCCTTTACGGCCAAGGTATCCCAGGATATTCTTGGTACGGCGGATGAATGGTACAAGATCAGTACTTATGGAGACAGAATCGTAAAAATCACCGGGGCCGAGTTGCGCAACGCCGGACTTGAATTAAACGACCTGTCGAGCGATTCACTTCATCTGTTCAACGGCGGAGGAGAACATCTGCCTGTCAACAACAGTGAGCCGCGGCCGGAACTTGAGGAAGTTGCAATTAAAGTGTACGACGGCGGCGATGGTATTTTCGATGCTTCCGATTATTTCGTCTTTTTTGCCGAGGGTGTCGATCGCTGGGACTATCCCCCGGCCGATTCGCCCGAGTACATTCAAAATCCATACACCGATATAAATTGCTACTGGCTGGCGATCTCGGGCGGATTTGGTACCTCGGGCCTTAGAATAACCGCGACTGACGGTGCTCCGGTCGGAACGCCGGATACGATTGTCACCCGAACGGAATTTTATGTACGTTCGGAAGAAAATAAAATGCTTTATATCAATAACAACAATCATGTCGAAGATTATTTCGCCTGGTATTGGTCCGATCAGATAAAGGACTCTTTTTATGTCAGTCTGCCTAACGCCGTTCTACTTAGTCCGGCGAGTATCAAGCTCAGGTCGCAGGCTCTGGATACCAACGGCGCCGTGGGTCTCACCGTGAATAATATGCCGGCCACAAAGATATCATCTCAAAAACCGGAATTTGTTTTTGAAACAGCCTTTCTGACACCTGCAGGTCTTAATAAATTTGTTTACAGCCAGGGAAGTAATTACAATGCGCCGCCTTATTTCGATTATTGTGAAATTATATATACCGGTAACCTTGAGCCGTACAGCAATACCCTTGATGCATCTTTCAAAGGATTATTCGGTATTGCAGAGTTTGTCGTTTCCGACGATTTTTCAGACACCCCCACGATTCTCGATATAACCGATCCCGTCCGGCCGGTAATGGTAAACAATTTTTCCCAAAGTGCCGGAGAAATCATTTTTCAGATGTCATTCGGTGCGGCCGACCGGGCCAGATATTATATGTGTGACGCATCCAAATTTTATAGCGGAGCAGTTATCGAGAGATTTTCGGAACCGCTGCTTACCGAAAACCTGTCACAAACAGATTTGATTATCATCACTCCGGAGCGCTTTGTGTCGCAACTCGAGGGTTACAGTCAGTACCGCGAGTCGCAGTCCGGTATTGAAGTCAAAATCGTGGCTCTGGAAAATATAATCGACCAGTTCTCTTATGGATTGTACGACCCGGCAGCCATCAGGGATTACCTTCGCTTCGCCTATATGAATTTCCCCGAACCGGCTCCGGGAGCGGTTCTTCTGGTCGGTGACGCCAGCTATGATTATGAAGATAACCTTTCTACCGGAACAGCCAATTATCTGCCGCCGTTTATACATGAGCTGGATAATACCGCCGCCGACGATAATTATGTTTATTTCGGCGATTATGGTCTGCTTGACGGCGACAGCTCATATTATGACGGCGATTATGGCTATGACATGATGATTTCACGCTGGCCGGTACGGACATCGACCGAACTGGGCACGATCATAGACAAAGTCCGGTCATACGAAGCATCGACCAATTTCGGCACCTGGAGAACGACTATTACACTGGTCGCCGATGATGAATACGGCGATGGCGGCCGCTATGAGGGACTGATCCACACCAGCCAGACAACGATGCTTGAGCAAGATCATCTTCCGCCGGCTTTTCGGCGCAATAAAATTTACTGCTGGGAATACCCGTTTAATTCCGAGCGGGCCAAGCCGGATGTGAATGAAGCCATTGTCAAAAGTCTGAATGAAGGAACACTTCTGATAAATTATGTCGGCCATGGGAATCCCGAGACCTGGGCTCATGAGCGCATCTTTCTCAAAGCGGTCGAGGTTCCGCAGCTGACCAATGCCGATCGCCTCTCGTTATTTTTTGCGGCATCATGCTCGATTGGCTTTTTTGACGATCCCGGCCGCGAAGGAATGGCCGAAGAATTGCTGCGGATGTCTGCCGGAGGTGCTATCGGTGTGGTGGCCGCAACCCGGCTCGTCTATGCCGGTGACAACGGCGCCCTGAACAGGCAGGTGTTTGATATTCTCTTCGGCTCCGATGATCTGTCTATCTGCCAATCGCTATTTATTGCCAAGACTATCCGTCAGTACAGCAGTGGTTATATAACCCAGAGGCTTAACGACCGTAAATTTACCTTCCTGGGTGATCCGATGCTTCAATTGGGCACACCTCATTATGATTTATCCTTTACTGATTACCCGGATATGATCAGGGCTCTGGACACCCATTATGTGGCCGGCGAGGTGGTCGACAGGGCAACCGGTAATCACGTTCACCTTAACGGATCTGCCGATATCTTCGTTCATGATTCCGAACTTCTGACAAAGCATCTCGGTGTCAATGATCAGGGACAGGTGGTGGACAGCCTGATATACACCAAGAACGGACCGATTGTCTATAAGGGCTCAGTCGAAATCACTGACGGATATTTCGATTTTTCATTTATGGCCCCGCTTGATATCGGCTATGGCGGCGAGGGCGCCAGAATTTTTGCCTATGCCGTATCCGATGAATTTGATGGTTTCGGGCTGGCCGATTCCATTCCCGTATCTTCGGAGATAACGGCTACTGATGATAGTACCGGCCCGTCGATTGTATATAGTTTCGGCGACCGGAATAATTTTATTCCCGGCGACAGGATTTCCCCCGGAGAACCGCTGGTTCTGGCATTGACCGATTCCTCCGGGATAAATCTGACCGGCGGATCGGGTCACGGAATTACACTAATCATTGACAATATTATGGAGAATGTTATAAATTTGACCGATTTATTTCAGTATGATGCCGGAAGTTTTAAATCCGGCGAAATCAGATATGAAAATACCGGATTGGAACCGGGGAGGCACAGTTTTAAGATCAAGGCCTGGGATAATGCCAACAACTCATCGACTGCCGAATTCGATTTCGTCATAGCCGAATCGGAGCAATTCATGATCACCGATGTTTTGAATTATCCCAACCCGATGGAAGAGAATACGACATTTTCTTTTTCCCTGGTTTTTCCGGCAAGTAAAGTAAGCCTGGAGATATTTACGGTTTCGGGCAAAAGGATTTTTAATTTTGAAGACAATGCAGTTCCGGCCGATTACCATGAGTTTTATACATGGGATGGCCGTGATGCCGACGGTGACCGCGTCGCCACCGGAGTATACATATATAAGGTAACAGCTTTTTCCATGAATAATGATGATGTCGTTGAATCCTTTGGGAAAGTTGTGGTTATCAATTAACGCTGTTCGGAGGAAGTTTTAATGCGAAGACTAACTGGCATATTCATACTTGCACTGGCAATTGTGACTATTGGCGCCAATGCCTATGCTCAAATATCAAGTGCGGCCGTTCTATTTCTGAGGATTGCAGCCGGAGCCAGGGCCGCCGGTATGGGTGAGGCTTATGTCGCCATAGCTGATGATGCGACCGCCACTCACTGGAATCCGGCCGGCCTGGGGCAGTATCCTTTATCCGACAAGTGGGATGAAGTAGCGATTCCCGACAGCCTTCGTCCGATAACAAAGCTGGCTTTGTTTAAAGGCGAAGGACCGGAAACAGACTACCGAAAGTTCGATATCTGGGCGCTTTCCTCCAGGGGACTGGTCAGGTATTCAGACGGCAGATGGATCCGGGATGATATCATTGAAACAAAATCCGATCAGACGGCAGAGTCGATTGTAAGGAAGTATGCCGGATTGTCCGGTGAAATCAGCGAAGAAAAATTAAAATCGCTGATGGATCGGGTCGGTGAATCCAACAATTCATTCCCGCGCGAAAGGCTCGATACGCTTCAAAATCTTGTCAGCTCCTTCCTTGCCGCCGATTACGCCGATTCGACCGGAATCAGGGTCGCTCTGGATTCGCTGAAACTTCTTTATAATGCCTGCCTTATCGACGGTAAGCGGCTCGATGAAGCCTCGATGCTAATCCATAAAGCGGTCAAAGATTCGCTGATCAGGGAGATGGAAGCCGACAAAATCCTGTTTGCCCTTGAAAAAGCTATCTGGAAATATATTCCAAGGGAGATCACCATTCCTTTCGATATAAATTTTACCGGGCGCCTTAATGATATCGCCTCGGGTAATAAGTTCCTCTGGGTGGTGACCGATTCGGGTGCCTTCCGATACAACGGGAGCTGGCAGAAACTGGGACTTGATTACGGTCTCCCGACAGAAAAAGTCAACAGCGTTGTACTTTATAAAAAAATGGCCTTTCTCGGGACCGATACCGGGCTGGTGCTTTATGACGCCGGTTCCGTGATTCATTTCGGAGCCGATCACGGCCTTCCGCATCTGCCGGTTTCCGCGGTTGCGGTGCAAAACGATAAACGCGCCTTCGCCGTTATCGGAGATGATCTGTATCAATATGACGGCAGTGTCTGGAAAAATTATGTTGAGGTCCCGATAACTGCCGAGACGAATCCGGAAACGCTTTACAACCATTTCAAGATCTATGATTCACCCGCCGAGCGCGAGCAGTTCATTGCCAAGCTCCGCCGATTCAATGCGGATATGGCTGATGCTCCGGCTGTGCCGGAGATAAGTACCGTTGATTCGTCGACGATCCCGGACAGCACGGCCATGACTGCCGATTCATCGATTGTCGAGCCTGTCGGCGATTCTGCATCAATTGCTGAAACAGACCAGGCAAAAACCGAATCCGCCTCCATTAAGACCGCGTCAGGACGGCTAAGGGTTCCCTTTACGGCCGGAATCGAATCTAAAGTGTATGATATAGAAATAGACGGTTACGGAAGCCTTTGGGTCGGCACGGAGCACGGTCTGATAAGATTCACGGGCAAAAGATGGAAACGTTACGGCTACCGCAAGTTTCCCGTCGAGAATGATATCGCCGTTTTTGATCTGGCCCTGAGCAAGGTCAGGGGTGATTCCACCCGGGCCGAACGGCTGGCGGCCAATATTCTCGAAGTAAACGATCTGACATCGGATACCATCAAAGGCGGAGAGACGGTCGATATTTACGCCAATCCCGCCGGTGCCAGAATATATGATATACACTCATTCGGATCCAAAATCGTCTTTGCCACTGCCGGCGGGACCATATATTTCGACGGTATCTGGGGGTTCTATGACGCCCATGGGCTCAATAAGCGGGTGATCTATGCGATTGCAGAAGAGAATGATAATAAATGGTATCTTGGACGCGATAAAATCGATATCAATGCCGATGCCACCAGCGAGATGACACTGATGCACGTCAACTGGCTTCCCGAACTGGCCGACGATATCTATTATGAATTCCTTGGTTTTGTTCAAAATATCGAGGGCTGGGGCACTGTCGGCGGCAATATTACCTATCTGACCTACGGAAGTATCACACGAACCAACGAACAGGGTGTAATTGAAGGTGAATTCGATGCCTATGATGTCGCTTTCACACTGTCGTATGGAATCCCGCTGACATCGTCATTGAGCGGTGGTATTTCCGCGAAGGTCATTTACTCGCACCTTTCGGAACTTGGCGCCGGGCAGGAAAAGGGCAGCGGCACATCAACCGGACTGGCTGTCGATCTGGGTCTGCTGTACCGTATCGATCCCCGCATGACCCTCGGTCTGGCCCTGACCAATCTGGGCCCTGATATTTCATACATCGATGTCTCGCAGGCCGACCCGCTTCCGCGAAACCTGTCGGTCGGTCTGGCCTGGAAGATGGTACAATCGCAGTACAATGAGGTGCTGTTTACGGTCGAGGCTAATAAATCGCTGGCGGATAGAGAAAAATCGATTCTCGAGGATTTCCGAGATGTAGTCGCCAACCCGCAGGATGAACTGAAGGGGTTCTTTTTCAATCCCTTTACGCTCGGCGGCTTGAGTAAAGAGTTCAAAGGGGTCATTATCAACGGCGGTATAGAATACAAATACAGTTCATTTATCGCTTTCCGGGGCGGATATATTCATGACGAGGAAGGCGAAGTAAATACGCCGACACTCGGTTTCGGTTTATCATATGATGCTTTCAAATTCGATTTTGCCTATATTCCGTCGAGTGATGATGTTCCTTTGGCCAACACGATGAGATTTTCGCTCTCGGTGGGATGGTAAGCCGGATGAAAGGAAGCGGTTGAACTTATGAAAAAGACAAAAACAATAGGAATGTTCATAATAACCTTGATAGCTTTGTGCCTGACGGTATCGTCCTACGCCGGGAGCGGCAAGATTCTGGAGCCGGTTTCCATAGAGAAAAGGAAAATCGATCCCGACGACCGCCGGGTGGTGTTGAATGGATTTCATTCCGCGCCGTCGCAGCGCAATATCCTCAACCTGAAACGCGAGCATCCCTGGTCATTACCGAAAATGAACGCCTCCGCCGCGGCGGTGGACACGATCAGGCTTCTGGGACTGCGGTTCGATTTTTTGTACGAGACCACCGATGACCCGCTGACCACCGGTCGGGGGCAATTCGACCTGCGCGATACCCTTGCTTTCCGGGAGGAATTCGGTCACATGATCGATCCCTCCCCGCATAATAAAGCGTATTTCGAAAAACATTTCCAGGCGCTCAGAAATTACTATTTCTTCGTCTCCGACGGACGGATCGAACTGCTCTGGGATGTTTATCCACCCGAAGAAAACGAGGTTTATCATCTCGATAAAAGTATGGGTCACTATGGTTCGCAGAATCCGTACATCGGCCTGACAGAATATTTCATCGACTGTTTCCAACTGGTCGATACGGTCGAAACCGGACTGAATTTCGCGGACTATGATTCGTACTTTTTATTCCATGCCGGAGCCGATCGTCAGAACGATATCGGCTTCCCCGAGACGCCGTCGGACTTTTTCACCGGTTATCTTTTCCTGATAGACTCGGCCATATATGTCGATAATGACGGCAGCGATTCGACTGAAATCACCGATGCCCTGATAATGCCGGAAACGGCCAGTCAGGACAATCGCGCCACGGCGCTGAATGCTGTCATGGCCCACGAATTCGGGCATCAGCTTGGCCTGGTCGATCTTTACCGGACCGATAACTTTTTCACCCAGGTTGGTGATTTCGCCCTGATGGACAACAATGGTTTTGGGACCGGCGTCGATTTCGGTTTCGAAGTCGGTCGCGCTTTTGGAACATCGCCGCTTTACCCGATGGCCTGGTCACGCGCCTTTCTGGGTTTTGATGAGCCGGTGGTGTATCGCCAGGGAACATCGATTGAAGTCGTCGCGGCCGAGATGGCCGCCACCGGTACAAGAATTGCAAAAATACCTATCTCGGAATTTGAATATTACCTGATCGAAAACCGGCAGGAAGATATCGACGGTAAGATGACTGTCATACTGGCCGACTCGACTACCTCGGTAATAATGGGGCCGAGCGATATGGAGCGGAACCTGACCGGCGAATACGATTTTCTGATGCCGGGGTCGGGCATGCTTATCTGGAAAATCGATGAGTTTGTGGCATACCTGGATTATGACGGCGACGGTTATAACAATTTCTTTGACAACCAGTTACAGAATGATGCCAGCCGTCTGTTTGTCCAGCTTATGGAGGCCGATGGTCTGGTCAATTTCGGCGGGATATATTATTCCGGCTTTGGGGCCCAGGAAGATATGTACTATGAAGGTAATAATACATCCTTCACTCCCAACACCAATCCGCCGGCCGAAGGCTACGGCGGCACCAATACACATATATATGTAGATAATATTTCAGAGTCGGGCACGACCATGACTTTTGATCTGGAGCGTGATTTTATATCCGACGGTTTCCCGCAGCGGGCCGGAATTCCCATTTACGGTCTGTCGCCGCTGGCCGCCGACCTGGACAGCGACGGCTCCACCGAATTGATCGTTGCATCCGGCAGAAATATAATCGTTGTCAACGAAGACAGCACCGACATCACACCCTCATTCGGCCCGCCATATTACGACACGGCCTATTTCAATCTGACGCAGACTTTGCCTGTTTATCCATTGCCGATATTCGGGCGCACCGAAGAATTTATCACCGCCGGTCCCGCGGTCGGCGATTTCGGTCTCAACACCGATTCACTGTTTGTCGCCGTGGCGGCCAATCAGTGGCTGTATGTTTATACCATAAGAGACGATAATTTCGACGGGCTGGCGGAACGCAAA